>Ga0209199_1003213_pt1 | contig 16471 bp, 15 predicted proteins | sample COGITO_mtgs_1105_7_FD_184805 | JGI IMG/M metagenome (GOLD analysis project Ga0209199, IMG submission 184805) | Pelagic marine microbial communities from North Sea - COGITO_mtgs_110523 (SPAdes) (version 2) | ecosystem: Environmental > Aquatic > Marine > Epipelagic ...
GATTCGATTGGAATTTCACCCCTAACCACAACTCATCCGCTGTTTTTTCAACAACAGTCGGTTGGTACCTCCACTTAGTGTTACCTAAGTTTCACACTGGCCATGGTTAGATCATCCGGGTTCGGGTCTGTAAATTATGACTTAAAGCCCTTATCAGGCTCGCTTTCACTATGGCTTCGGTATTTTCTTACCTTAACCTTGCCACAACCTACAAGTCGCCAGCTCATTCTTCAACAGGCACGAAGTCGAGCGTTAAGTCGCTCTCCTACTGCTTGTAAACTTATGATTTCATGTTCTATTTCACTCCCCTCCCGGGGTTCTTTTCACCTTTCCCTCACGGTACTGGTTCACTATCGGTTGTTCAGGAATATTTAGTCTTACGAGGTGGTCCTCGCGAATTCAAAAGGAGTTTCACGTGTTCCTTTCTACTTGGGATGCAATAAAAAAAGTATTATGTTTTCGTATACAGGACTGTCACCTTCTTTGGTTTAGCATTCAAACTAATTCCACTAACACCTACTTTCAAAAACTATTGTCCCACAACCCTCTATTTATATTTAGAGTTTAGACTGTTTCCACTTCGCTCGCCGCTACTACGGAAATCGCTTTTGCTTTCTTTTCCTCTAGTTACTAAGATGTTTCAATTCACTAGGTTTGCTCTTTCTTCTTTATTTTATTCAAGAAGTAGTTCTAGAAGTTTCCTTATTCGGATATTTTCGGATCAAAACTTGCTTCCAGTTCCCCGAAACGTTTCGTCGGTAGCCACGTCCTTCATCGCTTCTGAACACCAAGGTATCCGTCATAAGCTCTTAATCACTTGACTTTCAAAATTAAAAAATGATATTCGTTTTTTATTTAAAGTATAAAAATTTAGCGGGATATTTAAACTAGTTATTTGTCGTTCAATTTACTTTGATTGTAAATTGTAATAAATCCTTAAAAGGAGGTGATCCAGCCGCACCTTCCAGTACGGCTACCTTGTTACGACTTCACCCCAGTCACTAGCCCTACCTTAAACGTCGCCCTCCTAATGGTTAGGCTAACGGCTTTGGGTATGACCAGCTCCCATGGTGTGACGGGCGGTGTGTACAAGGCCCGGGAACGGATTCACCGCTGTATGGCTGACCAGCGATTACTAGCGATTCCAACTTCATGTAGGCGAGTTGCAGCCTACAATCTGAACTTAGGCTAAGTTTATAAGATTAGCATCTCTTCACAGAGTAGCAACTTTTTGTCTTAACCATTGTAGCACGTGTGTAGCCCAAGACATAAGGGGCATGCTGACTTGACGTCATCCTCACCTTCCTCCGGTTTATCACCGGCAGTCTTTCTAGAGAACCTAATAAAATTAGTAACTAAAAATAAGGGTTGCGCTCGTTGCGGGACTTAACCCAACATCTCACGACACGAGCTGACGACAGCCATGCACCACCTGTATCTGCATTCCCGAAGGCACTTTTTCTTCTCAGAAAAATTCGCAGTATGTCAAGTCTTGGTAAGGTTCTTCGCGTTGCATCGAATTAAACCACATGCTCCACCGCTTGTGCGGGCCCCCGTCAATTCCTTTGAGTTTCACCCTTGCGAGCGTACTCCCCAGGCGGGATACTTAACGCGTTAGCTACGATACTGCACATAGAGCGCAACATCTAGTATCCATCGTTTACGGCTAGGACTACAGGGGTATCTAATCCCTTTTGCTACCCTAGCTTTCGCCTCTGAGTGTCAGTAATGGTCCAGTAGAGCGCTTTCGCCACTGGTGTTCTTTCTAATATCTACGCATTTCACCGCTACACTAGAAATTCCCTCTACCCCTACCATACTCTAGTCTAGTAGTTTCCATTGCATTCCTAGGGTTAAGCCCTAGTCTTTAACAACAGACTTATTAAACCACCTACAGGCGCTTTACGCCCAATAATTCCGGATAACGCTTGCATCCCCCGTATTACCGCGGCTGCTGGCACGGAGTTAGCCGATGCTTATTCCTCAAGTACCGTCAGAACTTCTTTCTTGAGAAAAGAGGTTTACAGACCAAAATCCTTCATCCCTCACGCGGTATTGCTCCGTCAGGCTTTCGCCCATTGCGGAAAATTCCTCACTGCTGCCTCCCGAAGGAGTCTGGGCCGTGTCTCAGTCCCAGTGTGGCTGATCATTCTCTCAAACCAGCTACTGATCGTGGCCTTGGTAAGCCGTTACCTTACCAACTAGCTAATCAGGCGTGAGCTCATTTTTAGGCAGTCGAAACTTTTCACTTCTCAGCATATAGAGGATTAGCAGTCGTTTCCAACTGTTATACTCTTCCTAAAGGTAGATTCTCACGTATTACGCACCCGTTCGCCACTGAAATCAAAGATTTCCGTTCGACTTGCATGTGTTAAGCATACCGCCAGCGTTCATCCTGAGCCAGGATCAAACTCTCCATGGTAAAAATGTTAAATTTTAAATCTTCATGAAATAGATAATACGATCGGATCAATCTGATGTCAAGGTCTTTTGTAAAAAATTTTCAACACCAACTAAAGAAAAAAAGGTTTTTTCTTTTTTAATTCTCGAGCATATCTTTTAAAAGGTTTTTATCAAGAAATTTTCAACAAATTCAAGTAAAAACTTTCTTTATATGTTAAATTAGAATTAACTATAGACAAAGATAACAGCAAAATTAAAAAATAATTTTCTACTTTACTAACTATAATAATCAATTAAAAAGATTTAAAATTAAAATTAAAGAACATATATGAATGTCCTTATTGTAGGAGGCACTGGTACTTTAGGAAGACAACTTGTCCGGACAGCAATTAATGAAGGGTACAATGTCAAATGTTTAGTTAGGAATCTAAGACGAGCAACTTTTTTAAAAGATTGGGGAGCCGAACTTGTTTTTGGAGATCTTTCTATACTAAAAACAATACCTCCAAGTTTAAAAGGAATCGACATAGTAATTGATGCTGCCACAGTCCGACCTACAGATGATTACAGTGCTGAAAAAGTTGATTTAGTAGCAAAAACAGCGTTAATTGAAGCAGCAAAATTAGCAAAAGTTAAAAAATTCATCTTTTTTTCAGTTTTAAATGCGGAAGATAATTCAAGTGTTCCTTTAATAGACTTAAAATTGAAAATTGAAGAGAAGTTAGAGAAATCAGGGTTAAACTATCAAGTTTTTCGTTGTTCCGGCTTTTTTCAAGGTCTTATCAATCAATACGCATTACCGATTTTAGAAGAACAAAAGATATGGCTCTCTTCACCTTCACCTTCTATAGCTTATATAGACACTCAAGATGCTGCAAAAAAGGTAATTAGTGGATTAACTCAACAACCGTCTTGCAAAATTGAGCCTTTAATCGGTAAGAAATTTTGGACTTCAGAGGAGATTATTACATTATGTGAACGTTTATCGGGTAAAAGTGCTAGTATTTCTTACATTCCTGGTTTTTTCTTTTTCTTTTTACGTAACTTTTTTAGATTTTTTGAATTCAGTTGGAACATCGCCGATCGTTTACAATTTTCGGAAGTTCAAACAAAATCAAATAAGCAATCTTTAGATTCTACAAATTGGGAATTCGAACCTTTAAGTTTAGAACTATATCTACAGGAATATTTCGGTAAAATTTTAAAAAAATTAAAAGAGACAGAATATCAACAAGCTTCTTCAGGTATTTCTTTTTAATAAAAACGAAATTTAGAAAAAATTTGACTTCTAGACTAAAACTTATTAATCTTAGAAAGAAGCAATCAAAAAGGGATTGTAGTTCAATTGGTTAGAGCACCGCCCTGTCACGGCGGAAGTTGCGGGTTCGAGTCCCGTCAGTCCCGTTTTTACAACAAATTAGCGAAAAGGATTTATTACAATATTTTAAAATAGCTAAAATCTACCTCACCAGCTACTTAATAACATAAGTGTTCAAATTAACACGGAGAAGGTGGGATTCGAACCCACGGAAGCTTGCACTTCATCTGATTTCAAATCAGACGCAATCGACCAACTCTGCCACCTCTCCATTTGCTAGAAATAATAGTACATCTAAAAATGTTTGTCAACTAATCTTTTTAAACTTTAAGTTTTAAAAATTAGAACAATTTGAAAATGTAACTTCATAAAAAATTTGATTTAATCTCACATTCAGATATATACTAATTTCAGCACAATTGCTCTATAAAAGTAATGTGATCACATAAATATAAAATAAAAAAAAATAGTGGAAACATTAAAGAAAGAAACACAAAGGCCAGTATTTCCTTTTACGGCTATTATTGGTCAAGAAGAGATGAAATTAGCTTTAATTTTAAATGTTATTGATCCCCGAATTGGTGGAGTAATGATCATGGGAGACCGTGGTACGGGTAAATCAACAACGATTCGTGCTGTTGCAGATTTATTACCTGCGATAGAAATAGTTGCCGATGATTCATTTAACTCATCTCCAACTGATTTTGAATTAATGGGTGAAGACGTTAAACGTGCTGTTGAAAATAATGAAACAATAAAAACAGAATTTAAAAAAGTTCCAATGATCGATCTACCTCTTGGAGCAACAGAAGATCGTGTTTGTGGAACAATCGATATTGAAAAAGCGTTAACTGATGGTGTAAAAGCTTTTGAACCTGGATTATTAGCTAAAGCTAATCGAGGTTTGCTGTATGTCGACGAAGTAAACCTTTTAGATGATCATTTAGTTGATATCTTATTAGATTCGGCGGCTTCGGGTTGGAATACTGTAGAGCGTGAAGGAATTTCAATAAAACACCCTGCTCGATTTGTTTTAGTCGGTTCTGGTAACCCAGAAGAAGGGGAATTAAGACCTCAACTGTTAGATCGTTTTGGTATGCATGCAGAGATTCGTACAGTAAGAGATCCAGAAACTCGCGTTCGAGTTGTAGAGGAACGAAGCAACTTTGATCAAGATCCAGAAACTTGTTTAAAAGCTAATGCTGAAGAATTAAATAAATTAAAGGAAAAAATTAAAAAAGCTCAAGATATTCTTCTGAACAGTGAAATTGACTTTGATTTACGTGTTAAAATTTCCCAAGTTTGTGGAATTTTAGATGTTGATGGTTTACGCGGGGATATTGTAACAAACCGTGCTGCAAAAGCTTATGCCGCATATGATGGACGCGATAAGGTAACTGTAGATGACATTGAAAAAGTTATTGTCTTATGTTTAAGACATAGATTAAGAAAGGATCCACTAGAATCTATAGATTCAGGAGATAAAGTTTATACAGTTTTCGAAGAAGTTTTTAAATAAATATTTTATCATTATTGATTTAGGCCCAGTAGGATTCGAACCTACATTAGAGACTTAGAAGGTCCCTGTCCTAATCCCTTAGACGATGAGCCCTAGTTTTGATTGGGCGGTATAGGATTTGAACCTATGACCACCTGCTTGTAAGGCAGGCGCTCTACCACTGAGCTAACCGCCCTTTCATTACTAAATATATTAAACTATAGAGATTGATTTTGGCAATACAAAAATATTTAATCTAATAACATTTTTAGATAACAATATGTTAATAAAGAATTATATAGAGCCATTACCTAACCATTTTATAACTTTCGAAAAAAACGTAACGAAAGCGAATTTTAAAATCAAGAAAAAAATTCCTTACGCGACACAGGTAGCAAAAAATAAAATTAATTCTACAGATTTTTTTAAATTTGATTCTGTAGTTTCAAATAAAATAAAATCATCAACATTTCTTCAATCCATTCCTGTTTATACCGTACTGAACGATAAAAACGAATTGATTACCACTAACTCTTTTATAAAGAAAAAGGCTTTAGCAACTGTTACAGAAAATAACGAAAAATATTTTCTACCAGATGATCCAATAATTAGTTTCCAAAAAATTGAAAGCACACAAGTTTCAAAAAATAACATTAAAGAATTTGGTAATTCAAAAATTTTTGGTTTATTTTTCTTTTCGCAATCGGATGCGGAGATTTATAGAAAAAACATTTTGGCACAAAATTTTGCGAGTCAACCAAATGTCGGGTTATCAATTAATTGTTTAAGTTTAGATAGCGCATTAAAAATTAAAAAAGAAGCTGCTAATGATGTTAAATTTCATTTTATTCCAGATTTTGAAGAAGCACTCCCTGTTCTAAAAAAACTTAATAACATAAAGAAAAAAGATACAACATTTAGTTCCTTAAAGAATATTCCAATTTATTATCTTATAAAAAAAGGAAGTGTAGAAAACCCCAATGGGAGTATTTACACTTTTTTAAAAAAGGAACAAGCTATTGATTTTTATGAAAAAAACAAAAAAGTTCTGAAGAATTCATCAACTAATTCTTTTGAAAAGTATGCTTCTTTCAACAAAAAAATTGGTCTTACAACATTGGATAATTTATGCGAATTAGCGCCAGAAAAAAATGATATGTTTTTTATAGCAAAACCGCCAGAGGGAGAAATTATTTACCCAAATGTGATAAGTTCGATAAAAAAACAATTTACTTTGAAATTGTTCAGCTTAAAAGTTTTTTTTAATGGCTTATATTCTTTAAGAGCGTAAAAATTTTTAAAAATTTTCTTTTGTATTTTTCACGTAGTGATACTATAATCAACTTAAGTTGTTAAGACCAGTAATTCTAAGTACTTTTTCAATAAGTTATATCTTATTAAAAAAAATTAAATTTCGAATTACTTTTAAATTTCATAATAGAGATAATCATATATGACTATCGCAATTGGACAAAAGCAAGATCGTGGTATTTTCGATCTTATTGATGACTGGTTAAAGCGCGATCGTTTCGTTTTCGTTGGCTGGTCAGGTTTACTACTTTTCCCTTGCGCATTTTTAGCTGTAGGTGGGTGGTTAACAGGTATTACATTTGTAACTTCTTGGTATACTCATGGTTTAGCAAGTTCATTCTTAGAAGGTTGTAACTTCTTAACTGCTGCTGTTTCAACACCAGCAAACAGTATGGGTCACTCGCTTCTTTTACTATGGGGTCCTGAAGCACAAGGAGATCTAACACGTTGGTTCCAAATTGGTGGACTTTGGGCATTTATTGCTTTACATGGTTCATTTGGTACAATCGGATTCTGTCTTCGTCAGTTTGAGATTGCACGTTTAGTAGGAATTAGACCTTACAACGCTATTGCGTTCTCTGGTCCTATCGCTGTATTCGTTACAGTATTCCTAGTATACCCATTAGGTCAAGCAAGTTGGTTCTTCGCACCAAGTTTTGGTGTAGCAGCTATCTTCCGTTTCCTTTTATTCCTTCAAGGTTTCCACAACTGGACTCTAAACCCGTTCCACATGATGGGTGTAGCAGGAATCTTAGGTGGTGCATTATTATGTGCTATTCACGGTGCTACTGTTGAAAACACTCTTTTTGAAGATGGTGATGCAGCGAACACTTTCCGTGCTTTCACTCCAACACAATCAGAAGAGACTTACTCAATGGTAACAGCGAACCGTTTCTGGTCGCAAATCTTTGGTGTAGCATTCTCTAACAAGCGTTGGTTACACTTCTTCATGTTATTCGTACCAGTTGCGGGTATGTGGACAAGTGCTATCGGAATTGTTGGTTTAGCTTTAAACTTACGTTCATACGATTTCGTTTCACAAGAGTTAAGAGCAGCTGAAGATCCAGAGTTCGAAACATTCTACACTAAGAACAACCTTCTAAACGAAGGTATCCGTGCATGGATGGCAGCACAAGATCAACCTCATGAAAACTTTATCTTCCCTGAGGAGGTTTTACCACGTGGAAACGCCCTTTAACACTGTAATTGCAGGTCGCGATATCGAATCTACTGGATTCGCATGGTGGTCTGGAAACGCTCGTTTAATTAACGTATCTGGAAAGCTATTAGGTGCACACGTTGCACACGCAGGTTTAATGGTTTTCTGGTGTGGTGCTATGACTCTTTTTGAAGTTGCGCACTACATTCCTGAAAAGCCTTTATATGAACAAGGTTGTATTTTAATCCCACATTTAGCAACATTAGGTTGGGGTGTGGGTCCTGGAGGAGAAATCACAGATGTTTACCCTTTCTTTGTTGTAGGTGTATTACATTTAATCTCTTCAGCGGTCTTAGGTTTTGGTGGTGTATATCACTCATTAATCGGACCGGATACTTTAGAAGAGTCATTCCCGTTCTTTGGTTACGATTGGCGTGATAAGAACAAAATGACAACAATCTTAGGTATCCACTTAGTACTACTTGGAATCGGATGTTTCCTTTTAGTAGCAAAAGCGTGTTTTGTTGGTGGTTTATATGATACGTGGGCACCGGGTGGTGGTGACGTTCGTGTAGTTACTGCTCCAACACTAAACCCTTTAATTGTATTTGGTTACGTATTAAAGTCTCCATTTGGTGGTGACGGTTGGGTTATCAGTGTAAACAATTTAGAAGACATTGTTGGTGGTCACATCTGGCTTGGCTTCTTATGTATTGTTGGTGGAGTTTGGCACATTTTAACAAAGCCTTTCGCATGGGCAAGACGTACATTTGTATGGTCTGGTGAAGCTTACCTTTCGTACAGTTTAGCAGCTTTAAGTTTAATGGGCTTAACAGCAGCTGTTTTCGTTTGGTATAACAACACTGCATACCCAAGTGAATTCTATGGTCCAACAGGTCCAGAAGCTTCACAATCTCAGGCATTTACTTTCTTAGTACGTGACCAACGTCTAGGTGCCAATGTTGCATCAGCTCAAGGTCCAACAGGTTTAGGTAAGTACTTAATGCGTTCTCCAAGTGGTGAGATCATCTTCGGTGGAGAAACTATGCGTTTCTGGGATATGAGAGCTCCTTGGGTTGAGCCGTTAAGAGGTCCGAACGGATTAGATTTAAACAAAATCCGTAACGATATTCAGCCATGGCAAGAGCGTCGTGCTGCTGAGTACATGACTCATGCTCCTTTAGGTGCATTAAACTCTGTAGGTGGTGTAGCTACTGAGATTAACTCAGTAAACTATGTTTCGCCACGTTCATGGTTAACTACTTCACATTTCTTCTTAGGATTCTTCCTATGGGTAGGGCACTTATGGCACGCTGGACGTGCAAGAGCTGCTGCTGCTGGTTTTGAAAAGGGAATTAACCGTGAAAATGAGCCAGTACTTTCTATGCGTCCTTTAGACTAATAGATAGAAGGCCAAGAAGAACACCAAAACTTTTTGGCTTTGATTTGTTCTACGATAGCAGATTTTTATTTGCTGTCGTAGAACAAAACATAATATGAAATATAAAAACTATAAAACAGTTATTCTGAAATAATAATTCGAGATTTTAAAGTAAAGTAAACTACTCGATGACGGATACGAGTTAACATTATTACAAATAATTGAAAAGCTTCATTTTTATATTCTGTTAAAGGCGTTTTTTGCCCATAAGCACGCCACATAATAGATTCTTTTAATAAAGAGAGACGTTGTAAATGCTCTTTCCAAATAAAATCAATTTGATTTAAAAGAAATGATTTTTCAATTTCTCGAAATAAACCAGGTTTAACTGCTTCCATTTCCGCTTCTTTTAAATCATAACTTATATAAAATGCTTGACGTAATTTTGTTAATAAATCATCGAAATCAATGTCCTCTGTAGTTAAAGTCACAGCAAAAGGAAGACCTAATAAATCCTGTATTTTATAATTCAATTCAGTTAATATAGTAGAATTTAATTGGGAATTCGCTTTTAAATATTTCAAATAGACTATAAAATCTATCAAGCTTCGCTCGCCATATTCAATTATCCAATCTCGTAAATTATCTTTTGTAATAATAAGTTTTCGTTCTGTATAAACGCTATCTCGTTGTAAATTTAAAGCTTCATCATATTCAAAAAGCTGTTTTCGCGAATCAAAATAATAAGCCTCTACTTTCTTTTGAGCTGTTTCTAAACTTTGATCTAAAAATTTAGATTCGATTGGAATTGTATCGTCGAATCCAATATTTTTCATAACATCTAAAATTTTATCACCACCGAATAAACGAAGTAGTCTATCTTCTAAACTTAAGAAAAATCTTGATGAACCAGGATCACCTTGGCGTCCCGAACGTCCCCTTAATTGATTGTCAATTCGACGAGATTCATGTCTTTCGGTTCCAATAACATGTAAACCTCCTAGAGATTTTACCTGTAATTTTTCTTCTTTTAGTAATTTTTCTTTTTCCTCATAAATTATGTTATAAAGATCGCCAATTGGATTCAACGGTTGTTCTAAAACTAATCCTTCTAAAGCATCATTATTTAAAACATCTAACGCTTTTGTGTTATTTTCCAAATCTTTAACTAATTTTTTATAATAAGCTTTTGCTCGAGTTAAAAGATCAACATCAATAAAGTCAACAGGATCATTAGTTAATAATTTTCTTAATTCATTAAATGTGAAATTTTTTATATTACCACCTAGAAGAATATCAGTTCCTCGTCCGGCCATGTTTGTCGATATCGTAATTGTTTTTAAACAACCCGCTTGAGCGATAATATCAGCTTCTTTTTCAACATTTTCTGGGCGAGCATTCAAAATATTGTATGGAACTTTATACTCAGCTAATAATGCAGCTAACAATTCAGATTTTTCAATAGTTGTTGTACCGATTAAAACTGGTCGTCCAATCGAGTAAAAATTCAAACATTCTTTAGCAATGGCCTGCCATTTAAAATACTGATTTTTATAAACTTGGTCAGAAAAGTCTTTTCGTTGAATTTTTTTATTTGTAGGTATTGAGACAACTTCTAAATTGTAAATTTTTTCAAATTCAACTTCTTCTGATTTTGCTGTTCCTGTCATTCCTGCAAGCTTATCATAAAGTAAAAATAAATTTTGATAAGTTATGGATGCTAAAGTTTGACTTTCATCTTGAATTTTAACATTCTCCTTAGCTTCAATAGCTTGGTGTAATCCATCGCTCCATCGTCGGCCTTCCATAATACGACCTGTAAATTCATCGACGATTACAATCTCTGAATTTTCATTAATTATGTAATTTTTATTTAACTTAAATAATTCAATCGCTTTTAAAGAATTAACTATGTAAGAGATATAAGGATTATTAATATTATATAAATCACTAATATTCAAAACTTGTTCACAAAATCTAGCACCCTTTTCCGTCAACGTTATATTTTGATTTTTTTCATCAACAAGATAATGAAAATCTTTTTTCAAATTACTAGCTAACTTAGATGTTTGTTCATATTTTTCGACGGGAGCATTACTTGAACCAGAAATAATTAAAGGTGTTCGAGCTTCATCAATTAAAATTGAATCAACTTCGTCAATTAAGCAATAAAAGAAAGGTCTTTGAACTAATTCTGATTGGTCAAGAACCATATTATCACGTAAGTAGTCAAAACCTAATTCATTATTCGTCACATAAATAATATCGGCTTTGTATGCGCGTTGTCTTTCTTCTGCAGTCAAGTTCTCTTGTATTAAACCCACACTTAGACCTAAAAATTCATGAACTTTACCTACATAACTAGCATCACGACGTGCTAAATAATCATTTACTGTAACAACATGGACACCTTTTCCTGAAAGGCCATATAAAAATGCTGGTAATAAAGCAACTAAAGTTTTTCCTTCACCTGTTTTCATTTCAGCAATTTTACCTTGACTTAAAATCAGACCACCAATTAATTGAACATCAAAATGTTTCATCCCTAAAACTCGAAATGTTCCCTCTTGAACAAGAGCAAAAGATTCATGTTTAATATTTTCAAAAGAATTGTCTTTCTCAAGTCGTTGTTTTAAATTTAATGTCACATTTTTTAATTCGCTGTCATCTAATACTGAGTATTTTTTTGCAAAGGATTTTATTTTTAAAAGGTCCGATTCATATTTATTAAGAGTTTGCTTTTCAGGATCTTGAAATAATGTTTGCCACATTTTAAATTTTTAATTCAAATATTTAATGGAACTTAAAGATAAATATACCGGTTGTAATATTTTTATTTTAAAAGTAGTAAAGTTAAAAGTAAATTAGTATTTTATTTAGCCCATATGTACTATAGACAATAGTTAAACGTATTCTTTATAATGAGTATATTATCGTTACCGATAAAAAAATAATTATTTTTGCCTTGGACGATTACATTAAAGTAAAAATCACTCTTTACTAAATTATATGAAATTAGGACTAGTGGGAAGAAAAGTTGGGATGACTCAAATATTTGATAATAAAGGGTCTCTTCTCCCAGTAAGTATCGTCAAAATTGAGCCCTGTTGTATCACACAAATTAAAACAACAGAAACTGATGGTTATAATGCCATTCAAATTGGTTATACAGCTGCTAAATCATCTAAAATAACTAAACCTATTAAAGGTCATTTAAAAAAAGCAACAGAAAATTCTTTTCGTTATTTTAAAGAATTTCGAGTACCTGAAATTGATGAGAAATGGCAATTAGGTATGGAATTAGCTCTTGATCAGTTCGAAATTGGTCAATCTATAAAAGTAACAGGTACAAGTATTGGTAAAGGTTTTACAGGCAACCAAAAGAGAAATAATTTCAGTCGAGGTCCAATGACTCATGGTTCGAAAAATCATAGATTACCTGGATCTATCGGAGCTGGTACTACGCCAGGCCGTGTTTATCCTGGGAAAAAAATGGCAGGACAAATGGGAAACAAAACCGTAACCCTTAAAAATACAGAAATTGTTTATCTAAACGAAACTGAGAAACTTCTTATTTTAAAAGGTTCAGTACCTGGAAAAAAGGACAGTTTCCTTACCCTTACGGCAAAATAACGCCTAAAATTATAAATTATGACATTAACAAAATCTTCTTTAGTTAGTTTAATAAAGTTTCCAATACTTACCGAAAAAACAATTAGATTAATTGAAGAAAATCAATATTGTTTTGCAGTTGATCCAAATTCTAATAAAACAACTTTGAAAAAAGCAATTGAAGAATTATTCGACGTAAAAGTTATTTCAATAACGACTGCAATGCAACCTTCTAAAAAAAGACGTGTTGGTAAGTATATTGGGAAAAAAGCAAAGTATAAAAAAGCCATTGTTAGGCTTGATGCTTCAGATTCTATTACACTTTTAAACGAATCTTAGGTTATATATACGAAAATTATTATTTATTTAAAAATTTACACAATAGAATTGTATGCCAATTCGATTATACAAAGCTTATAGTCCAGGAACACGCTCAAAGTCAGGCTTGACATTTGATGAGTTAACAAAAACAAAACCTCAAAAATCTCTTACGTTTGGTAAAAGAAGAATTAACGGTCGTAATAATCGAGGTATTATAACACTTGGAAACCGTGGTGGTGGACATAAGCGAAGATATAGAATTATTGATTTTAAACGACAAATAAATCAAAATCCTGGAAAAGTAGTAAGTATTGAATATGATCCAAACCGAAGTGCACGAATTGCTTTAATACAATATGAAAATGGTTCTAAAACTTATATAATTTCACCTCGATCTTTAAAAGTTGGAACTCTAGTTTATAGTGGTAAAAATGTTCCAATTGAAATTGGAAATTCAATGCCTTTAGAATATATTCCTTTAGGGAGTACTATCCATAATATTGAACTAACGCTTGGAAAAGGTGGTCAAATTGCTAGAGCTGCCGGTACATATGCCCAGTTAATAGCTAAAGAAGGTGATTTTGTTACGTTAAAGTTACCATCTGGTGAAGTTCGTTTAGTTAATAAAAAATGTTTTGCGACTATTGGACAAGTCGGTAATATTGATAACATTAATGTTAGCATAGGAAAAGCTGGAAGAAGCCGTTGGTTAGGTAAAAAACCTCATGTTCGTGGTGTTGTACAAAACCCTATTGATCACCCACATGGTGGTGGTGAAGGTCGTTCACCGATTGGTCGTTCAAAACCCGTTACTCCATGGGGTAAGCCAGCACTTGGAGTTAAAACACGTAATAAAAATAAAGCAAGTAGTAATTATATTCTACGTGGCCGTAAAAAATAAATAGATTAATTAAAACAATAGCAAATGGCTCGTTCATTTAAAAAAGGTCCTTTTATCGCTGCCAATGTTGGTAAAAAAGTTGAGCTTTTAAATTCAACTGGAAAAAAGGAAATTATTAAAACTTGGTCTCGTTCTAGTACGATAATGCCTAACATGATTGGTCATACTTTTGCCGTTTATAACGGTAGACAACATTTACCAGTTTTTGTAACGGAACAAATGATTGGTCATAAGTTAGGAGAATTTTCTCCAACACGAACATTTCGTTCACACATTAAAAAGGACAAAAAATCAAAACGTTAACTTTTTGTAAATTTTGAAAATTAATAACAAATCAACTCGTGAACATAGAAACAACAGATAGTAAAGCTATCGCAAAGTATATTCGAATGTCACCCAATAAAATTCGCAGAGTACTTACTCAAATACAAGGAAAAAGCTATCAAGACGCTTTAACGTTACTTGAATTTATGCCTTACAAATCTTGTAAACCAATTATTAAAGTTCTTCGTTCTGCGGTTGCGAATGCTGTAAATAACAATGGCGGTGATGAAACACAATTAATTGTTAAAAGTGCAAAAGCGGATCAAGGTCCAACGATGAAACGTTTTCGTCCGAGAGCTCAAGGTCGTGCTTTTAAAATTTTAAAACCAACATCTCACATTACCATTATTGTTGGGTAGGAATTTATTAAAAAATAAAAAAATAAACAGTGGGACAAAAAACACATCCAACGGGTTTTAGAATTGGAGTTAACAAAAAACAAAGCTCCAATTGGTATGCCGATTACAAAAATTTTAACAAAGTCTTAAAAGAAGACTATTTAATTAGAAAATTATTCGAAACGGAATTTGAAAATGTTTATGATAAAGCTGGTATAAGTAAATTAGATATTCATCGAAAAGTTTATCATCTTGAATTACGTATTTATGCAGCTCGACCAAAAGCAATTCCAATCGAATCGAATGAAGAAAATGCTATTAAAATTTTTAAAGCGAAACTACAAAAAATTGTAAATAAAGATAAACAAATTCGCATTAAAGTAATTCAAATTGCGAAAAGTGAAGTTGAAAGTGTTCTAGTAGCAAAAGCTCTAGCAGCACAATTAGAAAAACGAGTAGCATTTCGTAAAGCTATTCGTCAAACAACACAACAATTGCAAAAAAATCAAGTTAAAGGCTTTAAAATTCAAGTTGCTGGTCGTTTAAACGGAGCAGAAATTGCTCGTGCAGAATGGATTCGTGAAGGACGTGTACCATTACAAACGTTAAGAGCCGATATTAGTTATACCACATACAAAGCATTTACAATTTATGGTGTTTTAGGTATAAAAGTTTGGATTTTTAATGAAGAAATTCTGTAAATGTTTAGCTAATTAGAAATAAAAGATTATGTTACTTCCTAAAAGAACAAAATTTCGAAAACCACATCGTGGTAGAATGACAGGTAAATCCAATGCTAATACAATTGTTTTTGGTGAATATGGTTTACAAGCTATGGAACCTGTTTGGATTACTTCGCGACAAATTGAAGCAACAAGACGAAGTATTACAAGATATGTACGTAAAACTGGTAAGATTTGGATTCGTATTTTTCCGGACAAGTCAATTACAGAGCGTGCTGCAGAATCGAGGATGGGTTCCGGGAAAGGAGCCGTTTCTTATTGGGTAGCCGTTGTTAAACCAGGGGCAGTGTTATTTGAAATCAATGGTTTAGACCGTAAAAAAGCATTTGAAGTTTTAAAATTGGCTTCGTATAAACTTCCAATTAAGACAAAAATTATTGAACGCGTAAAAAATTAAATTCCTATGACAACTAAACAAAAAACTGGTACTGTTGTAAGCACTAAAATGGACAAAACCTGTATTGTGGCAGTTGATAATTTAAAGAAGCATTCACGTTATAAAAAAGTTTTTAAAACAACAAAACGTTACGCTGTTCACGATCCAGATTCTTTAGGTTCAATTGGGGATACAGTTCAAATAGCTGAAACACGACCTATTAGTAAAACAAAAAATTGGATTTTAACAAATATTGTTCGTAAAACATCGAAATAAAAAATGATACAACAGCAAACATATTTAAACGTAGCTGATAATAGCGGTGCAAAAAAGATAATGTGCATAAGAGTTTTAGGAAACAACCGTCGTTATGGAAAAATTGGAGATGTTATCATTGCTGCTGTAAAAGATGCAACACCTAATTTAACAGTAAAACGATCTGAAGTTGTCCGTGCTGTTATCGTTCGAACAGCTCACAGTGTAAGACGTAAAGATGGTTCTAGAATACGCTTTGATGATAATGCCGCTGTTATTATTAATAAAGAAAATAATCCTCGAGGAACACGAGTTTTTGGTTCAATTGCTCGTGAATTAAAAGATGCAGGATTTACAAAAATTATTTCTTTAGCTCCTGAAGTACTATAAATAAATATTTTGACCATTCAATGGTTTTATATGTTAATAAAAACAAATGAAGGAAGATTTAAAATCATATTATAAAGAAACAGTTGTCCCTGCTCTAAAAAAAGAACTGAGTTATACAAATGTGGAAAGTATACCCAAGCT
>Ga0209199_1003214_pt1 | contig 16471 bp, 31 predicted proteins | sample COGITO_mtgs_1105_7_FD_184805 | JGI IMG/M metagenome (GOLD analysis project Ga0209199, IMG submission 184805) | Pelagic marine microbial communities from North Sea - COGITO_mtgs_110523 (SPAdes) (version 2) | ecosystem: Environmental > Aquatic > Marine > Epipelagic ...
TCAGGGTCGACCATGCCGTCATCATCGAAACGATACCGCAGCAGCTTGAATACTGTTTGCGGGCGTTCAGGCGCGGGCGGTTGAACCGGTGCTGGCATCGGTGGAGTGTTGTGGTGGTCTACGAACAAAACTCGCTCTGCGTTATTGACTTCCCGCGTGTCGATCGGCTGTCCACTGAGTGGGTTAACAATAAGGTTACAATAGTTGTTGCTGTTGACGTTCTTCCAGCGGGCCACTGTGATCCAGCCGTCATCCTTCAACCGCTGTGCGTGTTCAAGAGTGGATAGCTGAACATTGGTCACCACTCCGTAGAGCATCAACTGTGACTCGGGGGCGACCCGGTTCGGATCAGTGCGCAAGTAATAACGGTAGACCGATAGGTCCCCGGCCGTTGGGATCCCGTAAGTCGCGCTGCCAAATCCGGAGACTTGACTAAGCCCGCAGCAAGAGGTGATGTTGACAATGGAGTTGTTTGGCATGTTATATCCTTTTCATGCTTTATCGTTACCTGGTGGAAACTCAGTAAAGGGCCGCTGCGAGCCCCAGAAGTATGGGCAAGACACCCATCAGCACCACAAGGACCCACCACCATGAGTCCAGGTACTTTTTCTCTTTCTTGATCGGTATCTCTTTCCATTTAGCCATAGGTTATTTCCTCAAGGTTTACCGGAGTGAACTTGGTCAGCTCAACGCAAACTGACCTGTAGGGGCCATCAGGCGACCCGCTATCGTGTGTGTGACCGTGGACGTTGACACCCCCCTCTCCGATAACACGCTCCATCAGGGAGTCGGGGTGTACAGGGACGTGTGAGAACAACAGCGGTTTGTCGTTCCACACTCTCCACAGATTTATCTTCGTGAACCACCCCCCTCTTCCGAGGGAGATAGCATCATCATGGTTGCCGAGAAGTAGCCTCTTCGACCCGCGTAATCTTGACATCACTTCTTGTTTACGCTCTTGAGAGTTTCCTCCAAGGAACACGTCACCCAGATGGTAAACAATGTCTCCGGGCTTCACAACGCTGTTCCACCGTTCAATCATGTGCTCATCCATCTCGCCCACAGAGTCAAAGGCCGCTGACCGGGTGGCGGACCACTTTAGCGCGCCTTCATGCCCGAAGTGAGTGTCTGACACAAACCAAAAATCTTTAGGCACGATTAGCCAATCGAAGACTCTCAACTGGATCCGCCTTGATTGCCGCGTTGCAGACCTCGGTCAGCACAATCTGTCTGTTTCCCCCAGCAAACCCGATAACCCGCCGCCGCTCACGCGAGCCCTTGCAGTAGACGATGTCACCCTCCTGGTAGGTCTGGACCTTCGGTACTCGGTGTAGGGACTCGCAGTGGACTGGGGTCTCGACCCGTTTGCCATTGCTCACCCGTGTGAGATAGACGAGGCCGGCGGTCCCGACAAATCCATCTACACGGTAAACAGTCTTGTCTTCAGTGCCAATTGTGACGAGTTCGCCCCGCTTAAAGAAGTGTGGTGCTGTCATTGTTTTTCCTTTTCAGCTATAGTTGATTCAAGTTCAGAGATGCGAGCCTGGAGCAATGCCAGAGTTCGACCCCACCCCAGTGTGTCCATGAAGGCCTTGTCGGCCAGCCATAACGCAGTGACCGCAATGGTAAGACTCAAGAGTACCAAAAACAAGATCATCGGCCAATGTCTCGTCTGTTGGGTGTGTTCATTATCTCCCGAAAGATGGGTTGCGCGTCATGGTAGGTGCTATCTCGAAACAGTCGGTAACGGGCCAACCAGAACTCCATTGTCTTCAGGTCCCCGGCTTCGTGCGAGTCAGCAACCAGGCGGCACAGTTTTTCGTAACCCTGTCGTCGCATCTCAGGGGTTGTTATGAGTGTCATTCACTAATCCTTTTCGTGTAGGCCGACTCTGAATGTTCGTAGCCAAGCCGCTCGTAGAGCTTGTGGACCTTGGTTCCGGCCAGGCAACTCAACACCGCAAACTGAGCAGCCCCTTCAGCGCCCCAGTTCTCAAACTCCGTGACCACCTCACGAGAAAGCTTCAGACCGAGTGGAACCCGGCTGTAGAACCCCTGCTCGTGCGCCAGCGTCAAGTTGAACAGCTTGTTCTCAAAGCAGAGTCCCACAAAGAACCCAACAACGGTATTTGTCTTGGTGTCCACAAACAGCCGAACAAACACATCAGAGCTGCTATCAACTGCAACGTCAAGGAGGTTCGAGAAGGCCACTTGGTTCAGATGACCCACCCCCTTTGTGTACTGATTCTTGTTGTAGAACTCATGTGCCAGCTCCACCGTGGCCCTTTGTAATTCTTTCCTGTAGGTTATCATTTTGATCATATGTCAATTTCCACTTCGAATTCATCGTTATCCATTTTGTCAGCCACCTCAAGCAGTCGACCAGTGTCTCGATCGTAGGTGTAGGCACCGGCCACTCCTGTGTTCCCCGTCTTCCGGTCCTTCAGTAGGTATATCTTTGACCTGTGTCGGATCTCGGGGTTCTCAGCGAGCTTGTTACGTGACAGGGCAATGGTCTGGAAGCTGACCTGTTTCAATGAGCCTGAGCCCTTCAAGTCGTCTTCCGTGATTGGAGCTCCAGTTTCAAAGGACTCCTCTCCTGAACGTACTTTTCGGAGGTGAGAGACTACCCCGATCCACACGTTATGCCTCTTCACAATCTTCAGGAGGTCTGACATGAACTTGTCGATCGCCTGGTTGATGTTTCCATCATCTGTCTCCGAGACCGCAATGGTGATGTGGTCAAGGTAGATTAGCTTACAACCGTTCACAGCCAAGTGCTCAATCTTGTCAACCAGAGACCCGTCTGACACCGAGCCTTGGTGATCAACAAACATTGATCGGCCAGGAAGACCAACGGTCTCCTCCCAGGCAGCTTTCTTCTCTTGCATCGGGATCTCGTTACCGGGGATCCCTAGCCTCTTGTTGAGGTGCAAGCCAATGATGCCTGTTACGGTTTCCCCAACATCCTCCTCAAGGAAACAAGCGCCAACCTTGTGGTCGGTTGTCTTGAGAATATGGTAGATGTCCTCCCGCAACCAGGTAGACTTACCCACTGAGGTGCCTGCCGCGAGCATTGTAATCGTCCCAAAGGCTCTACCGAAGGTTAGCTGGTTGAGCTTAGACAGGAAGGGAGCCCAGGGAACAAAGGTCATGTTGTCGAACTCTGTCACCTTCTCCCAAGTGTCCTCACCCTTCATGATGCCAGCGGGGGTGTACTCCACGGCATCCCAGATGTAGGCCCAGACTGCCTTGAAGCCGTCCTGGAGGCTAGCGTTGTTCTTGACAACGTCGTTGGCATCTTTCTCGTTAGACACCACAACCTTCACCTTGTCAACACCGATGGCTCTGGCCGCGTCCTTGACAGCCGTCTGTCCTTGAGTATCATTATCAAACCAAATAACAACCTCGTCAAACTTGCGGATGGTCTCTCGGTTCTCAATGATGAACTTGATCTGATCCACACCACCCATGGAGCAGACAGGATAGATCTTGTTGTACTTCCACATAGAGGCGGTTGCGATTGAAAGGCAGTCTTCCTCTCCCTCCGTGATGACCAGCCTACGACCACCATTCTTGAAGTGTTCAAGCCCGAAGACGTTCTTGACGTCCCCAACGGCGAAGGTATTCTTCTTGTTAGTTGGGTCCTTGATCTTGTACCCAGTTGGTTCTCCCACCAGCTTCTCAGAGATGGGAAAGAACACCTTGTCCGTTTCGCCGCTTGAGTGGTAGCTGGTCCTGACACCAAAGAACTCACAAACAACCCTTGAGATCTTTCGATCCCGCAGACCAGGTGTGGGGAGAGTAGCAATGTCCTCAAGACTGATGACGTCGAACTTATAGTGGGAACGACGGAAGTTGTCAGGCACCTCTTCCCTGGTATGCTCATCAGACTTGTAGGTTTTTCTGCAGCTGAAGCAATGGTATTTCCCATCATCATACAACTGCGCCGCATCCGAAGAGTTACACTTCGAACAGGGTTGGTTTCTTTTGATTATTCTTCCCATTTGTCCCTTTCATTGGTCGGGTTAATGCACTACCCCGAGTGACTTTCCGCGCCGGTTCACTTCACGTCCCCACAGATCGTATACATAGACGGTGGAGAACCCCTCCTGGAGTGTCGGCTCCTCCGCTGACTCTTGTAGGAAACCCATTATTGGGTCTTCAGGGGCTCGCCCACACTTCTGCATGCAGCGGAGACGAAACCCCCACTCCTGCTTCGCGTAGGGCTCTGTGTCAAGAGGTGGTCTGAAGTAGTGGCAAACCACGCTGCTGAAACCCTGCGGTCGCATCCGCTCCAGGAGAACCCGACGCTCCTCCGCCTGTAGGTTACACTGGTCGAAGATCACGGAGTCACCCCTTGAGAGGGCTGATTTGAGCCGTTTCGCCTCGATACGGGAGGCCACAACTGCTGCCTCAGAAAGCATCTGATTGAAGGTTCGCCCCCGACGGTTGCTCATGGCAGCGAACTCAATGATGTCGTCTGTCGAGTAAGCGAAGAAGTCTCTTGTTCGTTGTAAAAACTTCTTACGAAAGAAGGTCTTACCGACCCCGGGCAGCCCACAGAGTATGTGTAGTTCCTTGGTCTTTACAGGCATTTCCGGGGACCTTTCTTAATTAAGTCTTGTTTGAATCGACGGCGCATTTCTTCAGCTATCTCAACTGGTGCCCAGTCGCTGACAACCGTGGTCCCGCTGAAGGCCTTTGTGTCTTGCTCCATCAGCTCCCAGTCTGTCAGCCCCCGTATGGAGAGGTCCAACATATCGAGCGAAGGCTCTCCATACTCCTTTTCCAGTGGGCCGTCCACCGCGATGCCCCCCACAAGGTCTTCATCAACAAACCTGACAAACAAGAGGCTTCGCGGTAGATCGTCAAAGGGTTTAACTGCAACCAACTCATCCAGTTTGATTAAGCGGTCTCTCTCTAACATAGGTTCTCAGTCTCTTCTTGTGACGAGCAGTGACAGGTTCAGTCACTTTCCAAGTGATTTTGTCGATGAACCTATTCAAGTACTCGTGGTTGTTGGAAGGAGTTTCCAGAGTCACCTGAGACCATACTTCCGCGAAGGACAACCCCCCGTGCGTAAAGTACTGCTCGATTATGATGAACTCAAAGTCGTCCTTCCCTTGGTCTTTTATCAATTGGTTCAAGTACTTACTGCTGCTGGAGTAGGTTTTCCAGTTGGACTCTTGGCCCTTGTTCAGTTTTCCTCGACCTCGAAAGTTCTTCTTTCCGATGTATTTTCTTCCAGATGATTTTTCGATGATCATGTAGATAAAGCCAGCCGCGTTCTCGGGGTCTAGATCTCGTACCGAGCGGCTCCAATGGCCTTTATCACTTATCTGTAGGCGTCTTCAGTTTCGCCATCATAGAATTTCCTCACGGATCAGGCGCTGGAATTTTTCAACCGCAGCCTCCTTTGTGCTAAAGTAATAGGTGTGGGACTCCATCTTACTGTTGATGAACTCCACGGTGAATCGATCCTCTGCTTGTTCTCGTGCGACCAGGTAGCCTACCCCTGACGCCTCAAACTCGTGCAATATTGACATTAAACATTTCCTCAAATAGGCTGAAGGTAAAGTGTTGGTCAGGCTCTCTCTGTATGAACAGTAGCTTGCCGTTGATCAGGAAATAGCTCTCCCACTCATCACCAAACTTCTCCTTGTACTTATCGATGACCATCGCTGCAGGCGTGTCGGTTTCCGCCAACAGCTTCTTCGCAGTGATGGGGCCCACTCCCGGCAGTCCCGGTATGTGGTCCATTGCGTCACCAGACAGCAGCTGCTCAAGGAAGAAGAGGTTTCCCCCTTCCTCCGAGATCACTGCGTACTCTTCCACGTAGACGCCATCAACGCGCTTGTGGGGGTTGTAGAACGTACCCTCCATTTGCCGAAGATCCTTGTCTACCGAGATGACCACTGATTCACCACGTAGTTGCGTAGCCCAGTGGCCCAGTAAGTCATCCGCCTCGATGTTGTCAACCATGATGCAACCAGCTATCCCGCTGATGTACTCCTTGGCTGCAGCAGTGTGGTCGAGCCGCTTCTTGCGGCCCTTCACTCTCGACGGAGACTTCTTGTAGAGTGGAAACAGGTCATCTCTGTAACACTTACCGTCCTCTGCGCCCAGCGCAATGATGGCATCGTCACAGAAAGCACCATCAGTCCACTCCCGTATGTTGCGATCTATGTTCTCGCGAACACCTCTCTCGTTTGTTGTTTGCCAGAGGCTACTGTGTAGCAGAACGTCTCCATCTATGAGTCCGAGCAAATTGAATGTGATCCTTGTATCATCGAGATCTCATCCAGCCTCTTCACAATGGCCTTGGAAAAGAGCGGGAAGTTTGATCCCAATTTTGGTTTAGACCCTTCTTCCACGAGAGTCAAGTCGCAGCGGTTCTCGTCCAACTGCTTCTTGACCACGTAGTTCCGGTGGGTCAGGGGGATGAAGTTGAAGTTATCAGCGAGGTAGTCGCACAACTTGTCGAAGTCTGGCCGTTTCAACGCCAGCTCATTGTCAATTTTGAAGGCGTAGGAAGCTGCAATGTACAGTTCAGTCAGAAGATCAAGGCAGCCCCAGTGGAGCCAACGTTCAAGGGCATCGGAGTAGTCGAAGGTGTCAGTCTCGACCTCCACCTCCTCGACGTTCTCCAGAGCCTCAGCGAAGAGAGATTCGATTAGTTGTTCACGCATGGGTGATCCTTACACTTTTTTGAGCAATGAGCGAATGATGTTGGCCTTCGCCCGAGACTTCCGAACCGCCACGAGTTTACCGTCGCGCCGCTGGTAATGGACGTCACCCCCGCGGTCCCAGATATAGTTTGTGTTGTCTCCGGCAGGGACGATGATTGTCCGACGTGGCTTGAAGTTTGTACGAACCAGCGCCTGAACAAAACGATCCATGATCGGATCGCTTGCCCAGAGACCCGCAATTCGACGGCGGCTGGTACCGCCAGGAATTGGGAAGGTCAGGATTTTTGTCTCCAGGTTGAACTGGTAGCGTTGGTTGGTGGTGCTGGTTACAGTCATTGTTTTCTGCATTAGTTTTCCCTTAATGGACTTCGAGCCAGTCGAGTCCTATGTTAGCTTCGCCATCCATGATATCCACTCCAAACCATTTCGGAGCTTCAGCGAAGCCTTTTCTGGCGATCAGTGCCGCCTCTTCTGCTTGGTCCTCCCGAACCAAGAACGCCAGCTCGTCATGATACATGATGAGTGGCTGCCAGTCAAAACCCTCTTCGTTTAGACGGTCTTGAATGTAGGTAACCGCAGCCGAACAGGTGATCTTCTCAGCTGACTGCAGTAAGTAGTTTAGCGCCTTGTGGTCGGAATCAACGAACACAGGACGAGTGTCCAGGGCGTAGATGTGTGGACGACCTGTTTTGTCGTTAGTGACTCGATACATCTTCTTCAGCCTTGCGACTAGTGTATCGAACCCCGGAATAGCTTTCAAGAACCTGTCTCGAACTTGTCGGCCAAGAGCGGCATCACGCTTACCTGAGATGATCAACCCCAGCTTCGCATCACCGCCTCCGAAAATTAGTGCATAACTTAGTGTTCAATGTGAGTCGCGATTTCACACCCGGAATCTTATCCAGCTGAATGTTGCCATTCAGAACAGACTATATCATCATCGTTTGATGCTAGGCGCTTCCACCCGCTTGGGTGTACTCCCTTTCGGGATAGTCGTTGAACGTTTCATAGAAGGTGTTTCCATCGCTCTTTTCGAACAATCGAGCCAACAGTTGCTTGGTGGACCGGTACATGCTTAGCTATTTTGGATTGGGACCATCCTAACCGGTGCATTTCTCGAATCCATCTAACTTGGTTCTCTGTTAGTTTAGATTGTTCGTTGTTAACTCCTTGGGGTATACGGATCAACCCCATGTTGTGAGCGTGTTGCAAGTTTTGACCACGAGTAGTTAACTCAAGGTTTATCAACCTGTTGTCTTGTTTAACTCCATTTTTGTGGTTAATTTCTAGACCGTTTGGAATAACTCCACAAAAACACTCGAAAACAAAACGATGCCCAGACCTATTCACACCTCTGATACTGTAGTACGAATGCCCCGAGTTAGAAGGTCGAACCCTTAGGGTAAAACCCTTAGGACCCTTTACTTCACCCTCGGTGTTAGCACTGTACTCAGTGTAGTACGAATGTGGTACAAACATCTCCATCTCCTTTGACTTCGCTGCTGATTGCCCCAGAGGGGTGTCCCAGCAATTCACCTAGTTTTACGTACTCCTTTACAAAGAACGCCTTTGCCTTACGACGACCACCGTCACCCAGTGGTCCTAGAATCCCTTCCAGGACTTCAAGGTTAGCAGAGTGGATATCTACCTCGATAACCTTCCGCGTGTAGTCCTCGTTCTTCAGGTAGTGGCAGAGTGCTCTATTCTGGTTCGAGGAGCTATCAGCTCCAACAACCACATACCCAGGTATAGTAGAGAACAGTTTGCGTATCTCTGGGCCATAGAGAGCGTCTGCGGAGGGGATATTGGCGATTACCTGGTGGCGAGAACGTCCCGTAGGAGTGCCGATAACGAAGGAGTCGCCATAGATACGCCCCGTTTCTTCGTTGAAGTCGGTCTCTACCCAAGTCCGTAGGATAGAGTGTCTTGCTCGCACTGTATAGAATTCGCCAATTAACTCACCTATCTCCCCCAGCGGTGCCAGAGAAGACTCGGAGAGCTTAGGTGTAGTCTTCTGGAGCTTGCCATTGATTCTCTTGAAGTTCCAGTCGTCAGGGACCCAACCAATACGATACAGGTACTCCTTGACCAGGTCGGTTGACCCTACCTTGATGTCGATATACTCAACGCGGCAGTAATCCCCCTCCACTGGTCTACACCCCTCTTGCCCTGCTGAAGGCTCCAGCTCAAACCACTCGTAAGTCCGCTTGGCATAGTCTCCAGTCGCTACCCAAGCAGGAGATTTGTACTCAGGCCCCCTGTCCACTTGTTTGCACTTCTTACCCATCTTCGGTTCTAGGAATGCCGCAATCTCATCCATGCGATCTTCTAGTGTTTTCATGAGCTTACGTGCAGCCTTGATGTCAAACGGCCAACCGTGAAGCTGAGCGCGACCGACGAAACGAGAGGCACCATGCTCCGCCCGAAGGCCAAGCTTGATAGCTCCCGGATTTTTCTTTCGTCCTAGTTCAGCCAGAAGCTTGTCGTAGACTTCCAAGTTGATGACCACGTCTTCATTGCAACGGTGTCTCATCTCTTGGCTGTACTTACTCCAGTCTTCGTGCTCCGGCTTCTTACGGCCAAGGAAGGTTCCCCAACGAGCGAGGCTATGCCCAAATCCAAAACGCTTGTAGTTCAGGACTTGAGACATGACGAGAGTGTCAACTAGCTTATGGTGCTTTTTCGGGTGCCAGTCATACAACTTCTCAAGGACAAGCATGTCGTACATAAGGATATTGTGTCCAATCAACATCCTGCTGTTATCGAGTAACTCGAAAAATTCGGCGAGAGGCGGTAGGTCTGGGTCGTGGTCGGAGAACTCGAAAATCTCCTTGGTTGCTGTGTCGATTGCAACAGCTATCCAGATGGTCCGCGCCTCTTTTAGAAGCCCATTACATTCAATATCAAATACAATGGAGCGCATCAGCTCTCCTTGTAAGGGACCACCTCAAGCTCTAAACTTGATTTGATCTGCTTGGCTTGCCGAACCAGCGTCTTCGCTCCGGCCTTGGAGTAAGGAGCCACTGGAAAGCCTAGCTTTCGGAGTACTGATGTATCCTGAAAACCACGTCCACCTTTGTAATTGTTTTTATTATTCTTGGCGATGACTACGTAGTCGTTTGTCATATTATAATTCCTTTGCAATTTCTGCGAACCGATCGATGTCGATGCGGCCACTTGTGTTAGTGCAGGCTTGGCGAATTCGGGCTGCTAACTCCTCGTTCACACCGTAGTAGTTACTCAGCTCTTCCTCCAAGACCTCTGGATCTTCCAAGTCAAGTTGGTCAAGTGATCTTTTGAGGTTGAGGATTGTGCTGACCGGTATTGAGTAACCACGCTTGACGAACTTCTCCATTCGCTTCATCGCTGAAAAGACGAAGCGGCTGTTGGGTTCGTACACCAAGGTTTTCTCAGCAATGGCGCGAGCTGACTGCCCATGGTAGGTTAGATGACCGCCTGTGGGCGACACCAGTGAGGGTTCCCAGGCCACCTTGCAGTGTTCGAAATCGAAGGTGGTGAAGACATCCTCGACTGGTCCGATGAACCTGGTCACGATCTGGATACGAGAGGCCAGACTGACCGAGTTTTGGGTCACCATCGAGACGTCCTTGATGAAGGCCTTCGGGTCAAACAGGCCTGTTCTGGAGCGCCTCGTAGCTTTGAAAGGCGGTAAGAACACTCCAGACAGGCGAGGATTCTTAGAGTCTATACGCACCTCTGCACCTCGCGCAACTCGTTGCCAGGAGTGAGAGCCTCGGTTGAGCCTAACTGACAACGCTCTCCAGGCCTCCACGGTCTTGCAGAAGACGTCGTAGTCTCTCGGCGGCTCGTCTGAGTGTAGTAGAGACCCTCCCGCTACGAACACACCCGACAGGACCTCCGTCTTTTGGGCCGGGTCCATACCTTGGGTCAGGACTTCCATAACCCTGTTGCAGTTTCTGTTGATCAGCTGGTGTTGGGTCATCGTCTCACTCCTGTCCTGGCAACTAACGTGTCGATGAAGCGCTCAAACTCCAGGATGCTACTGAACACCCTTGTCTTACCCGTTGGTAGGTGAGTGGCCGCGACCCCGATGTTCTGCCAACCAATCTTTTTTTGTTTCACGAAGTACCGGATCGCTTCTCTCGGATCGAAGACCACTCGGTTAGGGCCGCTGTCGAGGTCGTTGTGGATGCCGAACCTCCAAATAGCATTTTTAAGTTTGAGGCCAGTTCTTTTTTTACCCATTCCAAGATACTCTCTTTTGTTTCGGGTTTGAATTCTTGGAAGCAGTCCTTTACTTGGGACCACACGCGCAGTTCCAGGGCCTGCTTCTTGATCAACTCCTCCTGAGCAGCGAACCCGATTGTCTTGACGATCTCAGGTCGGTTCACCAGTGTGAAGAAGTGTGACTCCAGTCGGTCAGCAAACTTCAACCAAAGCTGTTCGTTATCCGATAAGTGGTAAGTGGGCACCCCTGCATCCGCTGCCATCTGGTGCTCAACCACACCGTGAGCCTCTGCTACCTCCGGAGCCGCGATCTTGGCGGGGTAGGGCATGTCACCCGCCCAGCGCTCTCCCGCGTCATGGAAGATTGCGGCCTTGATCAGTTGGATACTCGGATTTGGGTGGAGCTTGAACAGCAGAGCCGCGCAACCCCACTGGTGATCAGCGTCTGTTTGCCCGAAGATTGACATCCAGGGGTTGGCGTGGTACCGAAGCACCCGCCCCGACTCGTAGATGTTCTGAAGCTCCGGGGTGTGCTCGTATTCGAGAAAGTGTTTTGTCTTTGCGATGTCCATTACTCATTGTTCCCTTCCATGTTCATGTAGGCAAAACCCTCCAAGTCCTCCATGAGAACGAAAGCCAAGGAGGGGTCTTTCAGCTTTCGCTGGTGCTTTTGAATCTTGATGACGTGTTTTTCCATCTTCTTCAACCGGTCGTTATCACTCATCATGTTGCTCCACTCTTGAGTTTTCAGGCCAGACAGCCAGACGATATTCTTCAGCTTCTTCCTCTGAATCAAAGGTCCGAGGTGTCTGGTCGCTGTTCAGCAAGACCAGGTTCTCATGCTCCTGGAACGCTATCTTGATCACGTACTTATCCGGCGTCACAGGTCCAACTCCAGTTGTTGTGATTCAATTGGTGCAATCTTCGGTCGATCGTCCTCCCCGACTCGTCGATCCCAGTAGGTAACAAGCATGGAAGTACAAGCGTGCATGTGGTAAACGTGCGGGTAGCCGGACTCTGGATCAAGGTTCTCACCTCTCCAGAAGGCCCAGGAGTGGCGCATCAACGCAGCGAACACCCGACCCCAGCGCATACCACCTTCCCAGTTACGGTCAGCGTACTTTTTCGCCCCGTAGGTGAAGATCACGGCTTCAGCAAGAACACCCTCCGGCGGAACGAGATCCACCCGAGGCTTGTCTCCATCGTATTTATTGCCTTGTACGTTAATTGTTTCAGTCATTTTTTCTCCAAGGGTCTTGTTACCCTACTCTCTTGGTTTGTCTGGGTTGTAGCAGTGCCCGCCACAGCTGGGGCACTCGAAGTACGAGGGTAGCTTGTTGTAGTCTTCGTCGTAAGACTTCACGCAGATAGCCTTGTTGAAGTGACCCTCCGTTTCAGTTGCTCCGTACATTGCGGCGGCCTCCAGCGCCGCTTGGTGGCTCTTGCCGGTTCGAGTGAAGTACTCGTAGATCATCTCCCCCTGTAGGTCCAGGCCACAGTGGACGCACTCCCTACCCGACCTCATCCAACCCCCAGTCAAAGGCCAGCCAGTCCTGGTCCTCAATCCGTTTCCAACCATCAGCCACCAGCTTTGTGTAGGCAGGAGCGATGTTCATGCGGATCATCTCTGACGTCTTGTTCACAAGGTAAACCGAGCCGGAAGAACCATAGAACAACAGGTGTGTCTCCCCCTCGGGTTCCACGCGAACAATGCCAGAGTTGAGTCGCCAGCTTGAACCGTGGAGGTAACCACCGCTTGAGCCCGCCAGGATTCGATAGTGGGATTTGTTCGGCGCTTGAACAATGACCCAGTTGTCAAAGGTATTTCTCATCTTATTCATTCCTTTTGTTGGGGTGAGGAGAGGCCCCGTAGGGCCAATCCTTAGTCAGGTGTGCGCAGGCCTTCGTATTGACTCAGAGGTGTCCAGGAGGCGTCCCAAAGAGCGCGTGTCATACCCCCGTCGGTCTCCAACTCAATTCGAGAAACGCTCTTTGAAACATTGTTTCTGGCGTACTCGTAGGCCGCGAGAGTGTTCTTACAGTTGACGGGTGCCTTGACACCGTTGGTCATTGTAATTATGAGTCTCATTGCTGCTGACTCCTGTTTCGCTTGCACGACGCAAAGGTTACAAAGGGTAACTCCAGGACCTCATCCATCATTTGCTCGCACTCGGCGTAGGTGTCCATGACCATCGTGTGCTGCGCGGCAATAGTACTACCACACCTGTCTAGCCCTACTAGACCAATGACTAGCACAATTTTTTCCACGGTTATTCCTCTCGGTTATATGATCAATACGGGTCGTCGTCAGACCCGCCAGCATCCTCAATGATCTCAAAGTCATCGGTCAGCTCAAACGCATCCTCGTCATCTCGTGGCTCGTACTTGATGAGCTTTGTGACCTGAATACCCTTCAGTGTTCGGGAACTCTTGTCGTCCTTCACGTACATTGAGATGTTAGCGATGGAGCCATTACCAACCGTGTTCGGGTCGAGGGCTTCACCATTCGCCAAGATAACACTGACGGGTTTGTTGGGCTTGTTCGGGTCTTCTCCACCACCTGCGGCTGCACCAAAGGCGTAGCGGCTGAGCGACGTCTTGTAGAAAATCCCGTTTTCACCTTCTTCAGGTTTCAGAGACATCCCGTACTCTTTCTCCCACTGTGTCTTGGTGGCCTTGTCGTGTGTTCGGACCTGAACACTCCATTTGGCTGGTGCGTCAGCTTTGTTCTGGTAGCGCTGTGGCTCATCGACAGCGCACTTGACCCAGTAAACAGTGACATTTTTCATGATTGGCATTGATATAATTCCTTCTTTTTGCTTTTGGCTGCTATTGCTGCAGCAGTTGGACAATTGAACAGACCCACGTGGCGATTCTTACCTTCGAAGTAGATGGCCACAGCCCATTTATTGCAGTCGTTCCTGAAACTGACGTTGGGATAGCCAGAACTGTTATTCTGGTTCGCCCTATTTCGGTTTCTTGAGTTTTCCAATTGAGTAACCGCTCTCAAGTTTTCAATACGGTTGTCAACAGTTTTTCCATTTATGTGATCAACGACTAAACCATTTAGTATCGCCCCGTGGTGTAATTCATAGATTACCCTATGCACCATGAACTTCCCAAATGTGGTTTGTACTCGTCGATACCCCTGGGGGCACCCTCTGTTTTTACAGTCTATGAACCCCGCTTCTTTTCCTCGGTTTCTCCCCCATAACCAATACAACCTACCATCTCGGTACTCAAACCATTCATTCCATTCCATTCATTCTCCTATTATCACGAGAACGCAAAATCGCTCTCTAATACTTTTTTTATATCCAACTTGCCCTTCTGTGGAGCAAGGTCTAAACAGTCAAGCTGAGTCAGGACGTCTTCCAACGGCTCTGCTTCGTAGAACTCAACGAACTCTTCCCTGACCACCCGAAAGAGGGCAGAGACGTTACCTGCGGTTGCACCAAAAGAATCATGGCACAGCGACAGGGGGAAGTCACAACCATCTGCTGTCAACATTAGGTGACAAGCATCGAAGCTGTGAACAAGGTTTGGAGAAGCTCCCAGACGTTGGGAGTCCTTTGAGAGTACTGAGTTGTCCCAGTCCTCCAGTTGCACGTTCATTGACTGTCCAGCGTAGGACAGCTTGGTTCTGGCAACTGTTGGTTTACGATAGTTTTGGACAACAGGGAAGTTTGTGAACGGTGTCAGCCACTCAATGTGCTCTTCTCTGTCGTTAAAACGATCGGCTACCGTTTCGAACAACTGAAGCATGGAGCCCAGTTTGTTCAACCGTTTTCGGGAGACCCTATGTAACAACGCCCCCAGCTGGTTAGACCATAGTTTTTCCTGGAGACCAAGGTAGTCAGTCATACCTCGGGTGTCGTCCCAGATCTGCTGGCCCATGCCGAAGGGTGTAGCCCCGTAGCTCAGGGTCATCACACCCCTCTTGACGATCTTTCGAATCAGCCGAGGGTCTGTTATCCGCCGCCAGTAAGCGGGGAAGAGTGCCTCTCTGAGCACCCTGTTGTTGTTTCGATAGGTCTGGACAGCCTCCCAGGCCGAAGCCTTCTTCTCGGAGCCCCTTGTGGCAGAGTCGTAGTTACTCTGAAGTCTGGTGGTCTCCTCCAACACGTTGTCAAGACGAGAGAATACCGCTGCCGGTAGCCTCATCTCCAGCTCTTCTAACTCGTCCCAGAGCAACTTGCCAACGTAGGCGTAGAGGTCTCCGGGGCGGTCTAGCGGTACCAGATTGACGTAGGGTGCCAGTTGTTCGTCGCGGGCCATGGCTGCCAAGTGTTGTGACCCGTTGTTCGATCCATCGAGAGCAATCGGTAGACTGCTCACAAAAGTTTCTTGTTCGTTACCCTTCTCGACCCAGGCCTCCAGGAGGTTTAGCTCCATGCAAGTTGCCAGGAATACGAAGGGCTTGTCAGCCTTGAACCAACCAGTGTTGTTGTAGGGGTCTCTGGCGTATCCCAGGAACTCTTGGTAGCGTTCCAACGACCATTCGACCCGTTCGTCCAAGCCTACCTTGTCGTTTCCGAAGGTGTTAGCTGCCTGCATCAGCAACCAGTAAAAACCCTCGTCTCCTATCTCGTCTCCCTTTGCGAGCAGCAACAGGCCCTTGGCGGTGTCGCTGGCTTGCTCATGGAAGAAAGCAGTGTTGCAATAAACTCTTCCCATTTTGTTCGCTAATGAGCGTTAATCATTAACCGTTACTCTTCGCCAAGTTCGTCCCTTGTCGATCCATTTGATCGAGCTGACTGATACGCTAAATTTTTCAGCGATTTTCTTGTGCAGCTTATGATCACTACAAGTTCTTGGCAACAGAAGTAGTTTCTTTATTAATTTGACATCATTTTCAGAGAGCTTGGCATTCCCGTTGTTTTCTCCATGGCCCTTCAACCCTTTTTCGTATGCGTGAAACTGATTATATGAAGGGGTAACTCTTTCTAGGTTACATAACGAGTTATTGCAGGCCTTACCATCAATATGATTGACGTTCGTTAAACCCGGAACTTTAATCACAAACGCGTCTGCAACAAGTGCATGAACCGAGAAGGTTTTTCTTTTGGATTTCCAGCACAAAACAATTGTTGGGTAGCCTTTTGAGTTGCGAGTGGACTTCATCAATCGGCCTTTACGGGTTTGCAATCCACGCTTGGGGAACGGGATCTGAGTGTCGAGTCTCCTAACTTGACCTAGACTGCTGACTTGATAGCAGCCCTCATACGCTCTGATGTCTTTCCATACTTCTTTCATAACTGCTCCATATTACTATGAAGATCGGACTATATCATACCCTGAAGGGCTCCTGCGCTTCGAGCCACTTGGCCCTACATAATAGTCTCTACACCTTCTAAAGTCTTAGCTTGGCTCGGTATTGCCACATTGGGGTTCCACCGAATTCACAGGATTTTGCTTCCGCTAGAAGTTAACGGAAATCTGTATTGTACAGATGATAGAAGTTTGTGTCTAGGTGTTTCCGCGCGAGGCGGTAGACACTGCTGGTCTCAATGTAGAGAGACTCTCGTCGTTGTTGGTTCTCCTCACTGGTAAACTTCAGTGGGTTCTCCT
>Ga0209199_1003234_pt1 | contig 16430 bp, 15 predicted proteins | sample COGITO_mtgs_1105_7_FD_184805 | JGI IMG/M metagenome (GOLD analysis project Ga0209199, IMG submission 184805) | Pelagic marine microbial communities from North Sea - COGITO_mtgs_110523 (SPAdes) (version 2) | ecosystem: Environmental > Aquatic > Marine > Epipelagic ...
AATTGCATATTGTAGTTGATTCGATAAATCTAAATCTTCAAAAGTCATCTTATAAAATTTTACGCAAAGGTACGTTTTATAAAATGTTTTACAACACGTCTTCAACCTAGTATTAATTCGTAATTTTACTAAAATTATAAGAGAAAATAATGATTACAGATACACACACGCATTTATATTCTAGTCAGTTTAAAGAGGATCAAAAAGAAATGATAGAACGCGCTAAAGACGCTGGAGTTTCCCGTTTTTTTATACCTGCAATAGATTCTTCGTATACAGAAAATATGCTAAAATTAGAAGAAGATTTTCCTTTAGATGTGTATTTAATGATGGGGTTGCACCCTACTTCTGTAAAAGAAAATTACTTAGATGAATTAGCGCACGTAAAAGAATGGATTTATAAACGTAATTTTTACGCTATTGGCGAAATTGGAATCGATTTATATTGGGATAAAACTTTTCTAAAACAACAGCAAGAAGCTTTTAGAACACAAATTATATGGGCAAAAGAGAAAAAAATACCTATTGTAATTCATTGTAGAGATGCTTTTGATGAAATTTTTGAAATTTTAGAAGCTGAAAAAAGTAAGGATTTAAGAGGAATATTTCACTGTTTCACAGGAACTAAAGAGCAAGCATTGCAAGCAATTTCTTACAATATGAAATTAGGTATTGGCGGAGTTGTTACTTTTAAAAATGGTAAAATTGACACGTTTCTAAATGAAATAGACATTGCACATATTGTTTTAGAGACAGATGCGCCCTATTTAGCGCCAGCGCCATATCGAGGAAAAAGAAATGAAAGTTCCTACATTACTAATGTAGTGGACAAGCTAGTTGATATTTACAGACTTTCGTTCAAAGAAATTTCAGAAATTACAACACAAAATTCTAAAGATGTTTTTAATATATAAAGAAAAATATAATAATTATATTACTTTTATTTATAAGTATAAATTCTAAAGATCAAGATTATAGAAAGTATTGGACAGACGGCAACAGAATACAACCTAAATATTGGAATTGAAGCTATATTTTTACAAAAAAAATAATTTGACTTTACAAACCACATATCTAAAAACACCACTAGGAACAGCAAAAATTGCGGGAGACAAAAATGGAATTCAATCTATTTGTCTTTTAGATGATGGCCTAGTTTCTGATGATTTAATGCAACTTTCAACTCCTTTCTGCTTACAAGAATGTGTTGTACAATTAGAAGAATATTTTAAAGGCAACAGAGATTCATTTAATTTAACCGTAAACCCAAAAGGAACTGTTTTTCAAATTAAGGTATGGAAAGCATTGTTAAAAATTAAATACGGAAAAACAAAAAGTTATTTAGAACAAAGTAAAGCTTTGGGAGATGTAAAAGCCATAAGAGCAGTGGCAACTGCAAATGGTAAAAACCCCTTATGGATCGTTATTCCGTGCCACAGAGTTATTGGCTCTGATGGGTCTTTAACAGGTTATGCTGGTGGTCTTTGGCGAAAGGAATGGCTACTAAATCATGAAAATCCTGTAAAACAGCAATCTTTGTTTTAAAAGTATATAGATATTAAAAAAGCTATTTTTACGTTTGCTAGGTATAGATCATCAATGTTTAAAAAAATTCTTCTTTTTTTGCTTCTGTTTATTGGATTCTCAATCCAATCTCAAACAATTACTACAGATTTCAGATCACAGAAAGTCTTTCTTAAAAAAGATACTATAAAATTTGACAATGTTGCTATCAATCCGCTAAATTTTAAAGTTTTAAACAGGGTATTAAAAACTATTGACCCCTCTAAATACAAAGTAGACTTTAACAATGCTGCACTTATAATAGACGCTATAGCTTATCCAGAAATCACCTTAGAGTATTTCAGATTCCCAAATTTTATAACCAAAACATACACACCATATGACCAAAATTTAATTCTACCAAATGGCACAAATACTGGTAAATTATATAGCTTAACTACCAACAAAAAAATGTCTGAAGTACAATTATTTGAAGGTTTAAAGACAAAAGGTTTTATTTCTAGAGGACTTACGTCTGGTAACAATCAGAATGCAGTTACAAACGCTGCATTAGACCTAGAAATATCTGGTAAATTATCTGATAAAGTAACCTTAAAGGCTAATATTTGGGATACTAATATACCGATTCAAAAAAATGGATACTCACAAAATATTACAGATTTTGATCGTATTTTTATTGAAATATTTTCAGATGAATGGCGTGTAAAAGCAGGAGATTTATCTTTAAAAAATCAGGATAGTTACTTTACTCCTTTTACAAAACAAGCTTCTGGTTTAGCAATAGAAGCAAAAATAAATGATCATTTAAAAGTGAGTGCTTCTGGTGCAATTGTGCGCGGTAAGTTTAGTACGTTTACTATTGTTGGTAATGAGGGTAATCAGGGTCCGTATAAAATTGTAGGTACAAATAATGAGCCTAATATTGTAATTATTGGTGGCAGTGAAAAAGTATATGTTAACGGTATTCAGATAAAAAAAGGAAAAAACAAAGACTTTACCATAGATTATAATTTAGGTGAAATAACATTTAATACTACCTACCCAATTACTAATGATATGAGAATCTGGATTGATTTTCAGTATTCAGATAGAAATTACACCCGTTTTATTACCTACGAATCTGCCTCATATAAGACTGAAAAACTAAATATTAGTGGTTTTTTCTATAATGAAAATGATGCTAAAAATCAGCCTTTACAACAAGTTCTTTCCGATAACCAAAAAGAGATTTTAGCAGATGCTGGTAATAATACTGATTTAATGTTTGCTGAAAGCGCAGCAGTAACTGCTTTTGATGAAAATAAAATCTTGTATAAAAAAATTGAAAGTGGAGCAGTAGAAAACTTTGAATACTCAAAAGATCCTACTGAAGAATTATACTTTGTAACTTTTACAAATGTTGGTACAAATAACGGAGATTATGTGTTAGATAGTAGCACTGCAATTGGAAATATTTACAATTTTGTTGGTATTAATCAAGGAAATTATACTCCAATTACTCGGTTAATAGCACCTACAAAATCACAAGTTTTTGTTTTAAAATCTGACTATAACCCGAGTGAAAAAACAACGCTCTCATCTGAAGTTGCTATTAGTAATAATGATGCTAATTTATTCTCTTCTATAGGTGATACTGAAAATACGGCATTGGCCGCAAAAATTGGATGGCAACAAGTCTTAATTGATAGAAAATGGCAATTAACAAGTAATATTCGTCATGAATATGCACATAAAAATTTTAAAACATTACAACGGTGGGAACCTGTAGAGTTTAATAGAGATTGGAACTTACTAACCAACAATGCCACAAAAAACTATTTTCAATCGGAATTTAATCTTCAAAATAAAAAAAACGATTTTATTTTATACCGATACAATCACCTGAATTATATAGCTACTTTTAACGGAAACAAGCATGAACTTAAATCTAAAATAAGGCATAAAAACACTGTTTTTTTTATAGATGGAAGTTTCTTAACAAATACCTCAACGATAGAAGACAACTCCTTTTTAAGAGCAAAAGCTACCATAGAACATCATTTTAAGAAAAGTTGGGTAGGTGCATTTACCAATTTAGAGACCAATAGTAGAAAAAATACAAGTTCTAGAGACTTTATAAATACTAGCCATAGATTTAAAGAATTTGAAACCTATTTTGGTATTGGAGATACCGCAAAGGTCTTTGCTAAAATTGGTTTTAATTACAGAAATAATGACAGTATAAAACTGAATGAATTTAAAGAAATTAACAACCGAAAATCATTTTATATAAACAGTAATTTAATTAAGAGTAAAAATACCAATTTAAGTATTTATGCAAATTACAGGCTTACAGAAAATAATTTTTCTGAAGATGAGAAGTCTTTAAATTCGAGGTTGATTTTCAACCAAAAGTTATTTCATAATTTTGTGAATATAAATACATTATATGAAACTTCTTCTGGTAACGTTGCAAGACAAGAATATATTTATTTAAAAACAGCTCCTGGCTTAGGGTATTATACATGGATAGATTATAATAGTGATGGTGTTCAGGATTTTGATGAGTTTGAAGTTGCAGAATTTCAAGATCAGGCAAATTATTTACGCGTTCCAAAACCCAACTTGCGCTTTCTAGCAACAACAAGAGTTAAGTTTAGGCAAGCTATAAATTTTAATTTTAAGCAATGGAAAAATAAAAATGGATTTAAAAAAACACTTTCTCACTTTAACAATGAAAGTTTATTAAGTGTAGAAAACGAGCAATCTAGAATAGGAAACTCTTTTAATTTTAATCCTTTTAACTTTGATGAAAACAAGATGATTGGATTAAATCTTAGCTTAAGAAATAGTATTTATTTTAACAGAAATATTCAAAAGTACAGTACCTCTTATACCTTCGGAAAACAAAGAAACAAACAACAATATTTTATTGGAACGCAAGAAAATAATACCAAAACACATCAAGTAGAGTTTACACATAAATTTGCAACTTTTTGGTTGTTTAATCTAATGGGAAAAGTGTCTAAAAATGATTTACAGACCGAAAACTTTAACAATAGAAATTATATTATTAAAGGAAAAGAAATTCAGCCAAAAATCACTTTTTTACAAACACAAAATAAAAGATTTACTGCTTTTTATCATTACAAAAACAAAGCAAATAGTTTAGAGAATTTTGAAGCATTAAAACAACAGAAATTTGGAATAGAATATTATTACATAAGCGCAAAGCAAGATCAAATTACCGCAAATATAAATGTATTTTTAAATGATTTCAGCGGAGACACAAATACACCTGTTGCATACCAAATGTTAGAAGGCTTGCAAGCTGGTAAAAATTATACTTGGAATCTTTTATTTAATAGAAAACTAAACTCTTTTTTAAATTTAAACTTAAATTATTTGGGAAGAAAAAGTGAGAATTCTAAAATAATACATACAGGTAATATTCAACTAAGGGCTATATTTTAACATTTAATGGTATGCTTTTTGGTATATTTGTTTACCATAAAAAAATTATGAAAAAAATTACATTACTCCTATTACTAGCTTTTCTTACTTTACAGATTAATGCGCAAGAAAAAGAAGGCACTAAGGAAAGTAAATACCCACAAGATGTGGATAAAAAGTATGAGTTAAAAATTAATGCATTTAATTTAATTGCATTTGCTGCCATAGATATTTCTTTCGAAAGATTGATAGACGAAAAATCTTCTTATGGTGTTGCAGTATTCTATAACTTTTCTGATTATGCAGACAGTGATATTGCTTTTCCTAAAAAATTCTCTATTACGCCATACTATAGATGGTTTTTTTCTGAAAACAAATATGCTCGAGGTTTTTTTATAGAAGGTTTTGGAATGCTAAACACATACCAAGATAATTATAGTTATGACTTCAAAAGTAATTACGGCAAAATTGAAACTCAAACAAGTTTTGCGCTAGGTATTTCTGTTGGAGGTAAATTTGTTATAACAGAAGGTTTTACCGCAGAAGTGCTTGCAGGTGTAGGAAGGAATTTAATTAAAGGAGAAAGTCACGAAAGCTATCAAGATTTCCAAAATGAGATTGTTGGAAGGTTTGGAATTTCTTTAGGATACAGGTTTTAATGAATTTGGAAAAAAATTAAAAAATGAAAAAGATAATATACATAATCGGACTTTTAATAAGTTCTTTAGGATTTTCTCAACAAGAACTAAAACTAGACATTGCCGATGCTTTGGTTATAAAAAGTTTAGAATTTTCTTATGAAAAACATATTAGTGCTGAGAATTCTTTTGGAATTTCAGCATTATTTAATTTAGCAGACCAAGAAACAGCTTTTAGATACAACGAGAATATGATGATTACGCCGTATTTTCGACATTACTTTAGTACAGATGTAAAATGGAACTTCTTTGGAGAAGCTTTTCTAGGAGTAAATTTTGGTAAAACAAATAGTAGTGGAAGTGATGTCTTACAGAATTATACAGATGCAGCTTTAGGTGTTGCTGTTGGAACAAAATACATTTCTAAAGGCGGCTTAATCATTGACGCTTATGCAGGTATAGGTAGAAATCTTTTTGGAACTGACTCTCCTGTTCTTGTTCCAAGAGCTGGTTTAAATGTTGGTTGGAGGTTTTAACCTTTCGCTGTTTATAAAACTAAAAAAAAGCCAGCATATGCTGGCTTTTTTTTTATAGAATCTAGTACTTATGATACTGCTAATTCTTTTCTAATAGGAAGATTTTGTATTAAATCTATATATAAGTTTATCTGTATTTTTAAATCTTTACGCTCATAAATAGCATCTAAAAAACCGTGCTCCAAAACAAATTCAGATTTCTGAAAGCCTTCTGGTAAATCTTTACCTGTAGTATCTCTTACAACTCTTGGGCCAGCAAATGCAATTAATGCATTTGGTTCTGCAATATTAATATCCCCTAACATTGCATAAGAAGCTGTTGTACCTCCTGTTGTCGGATCTGTACACAAAGATATGTAAGGGATTTTAGCACCCGCTAATTGAGCTAATTTAGAAGACGTTTTTACCAATTGCATTAGAGAAAGTGAAGCTTCCATCATTCTTGCACCACCCGATTTAGAAACCATTAAAAACGGCATCTTATTCTTTATTGAATAGTCAATTGCCCTTGCAATCTTTTCTCCAACCACAGAGCCCATAGAACCACCAATAAAAGCAAAATCCATTGCAGCAATCACAATATCTTTTCCTAAAGATTTACCAACCGCAGTTCTAACAGCATCATTTAATTTTGTTTTTTCCTGTGCAGCTTTTAACCTGTCTGGATATTTTTTTGTGTCTTCAAAACTTAAAGGATCTTTAGAGGTAAGACCTTTATTTAATTCTTTAAATTTATTAGTATCAAAAAATAACTCAAAATACTCTTTACTTCCTATTCTTACATGATAACCATCTTCTGGACTTACATATAAGTTTCTTTTTAATTCTTCTGTATCTATAACTTTTCCGCTTGGCGTTTTATACCATAAGCCTTTTGGGGTGTCTTTTTTATCTTCCGTAGAAGTTTGAATTCCTTTATCTGTTCTTTTAAACCAAGCCATGTTATGTGTTTGTCTTAATGTATTATCTCTAAAATGAAACTATTTAGAAATAAAATATGAAATACAAATGTATAAGATTTTTTGCAAAATCTACTTTCTTATTTGTTTGATTATTATTCCTTAAAATAATTGAATAAAATCTTATGTATAAAAAAAGCATTTTGATTATAAAACCAAAATGCTTTTGTAAGATATTAAAACAGAATACTATAAAGTATCTACGTTATTTAAATCTGCAAATGCTTGTTTTAAACGCGTTTTAAAAGTTTCTTCACCTTCACGTAACCATTTTCTTGGGTCGTAATATTTTTTATTAGGTTGGTCTGCTCCGTCAGGATTACCAATTTGAGTAGCTACATAAGCAGCTTTTTCTTGCATATAATTTCTAATACCTTCGGTAAAAGCAAACTGCATATCTGTATCGATATTCATTTTTATTACTCCATACCCAATAGATTCTCTAATTTCTTCTACAGTAGAACCAGAACCACCATGAAAAACAAAATCGATGGTATTGTGAGGTACATTGTATTTTTTAGAAATATACTCTTGAGAATTTAATAAAATTTTTGGTGTTAATTTTACGTTTCCTGGCTTATAAACACCATGAACGTTACCAAATGCTGCTGCAATTGTAAATTGAGGAGAAACCTTTAATAACTCTTCATACGCATATGCAACTTCTTCTGGTTGTGTATATAATTTAGATACATCAACGTCAGAATTATCTACACCATCTTCTTCACCACCAGTTATTCCTAATTCAATCTCTAAAGTCATACCCATTTTACTCATACGAGCTAAATACGTTTTACAGATTTCTATATTTTCTTCTAAAGGCTCTTCAGACAAATCTATCATGTGAGAACTATATAAAGGGCTACCAGTTTCAGCAAAATGCTTTTCAGAAGCATCTAATAAACCATCTATCCACGGTAGTAATTTTTTTGCAGCATGGTCTGTGTGTAAAATTACAGGTACACCATAAGCAAGCGCTAATTCATGCACATGTTTTGCACCAGCAATACCACCAGCAATAGCAGCTTTTTCACCTTCATTAGATAAACCTTTACCTGCATTAAATTGTGCGCCACCATTAGAAAACTGAATGATTACAGGAGCATTTAAATCTCTAGCTGTTTCTAAAACACCATTAATAGTGTTAGAACCAATTACATTCACTGCAGGTAATGCAAATCCTTTTTCTTTCGCTAGGTTAAAAATTGCTTGTACTTCTTTACCTGTTGCAACTCCAGGTTTAATGTTGTGACTCATATTGTTATATTTTAATTTGTACTTTTTTAATTTGTCCAAAAATACTAAAAATAGGTGCTTTTTAGTTGGAAGAATAAAGAAAATAACGAAAACGTTATAGAGTTTTAGCTGTTTATACTAAAAAGGATAATTGATTCCTATATTATATTCTGCGCTTGCAAAATTGTAGTTTTTAAACCACTTATCATTCTTTAAATAAGGTTCATACGTTTTAAAACCCATATCCAACCTTAGTACAAAAAAACTTAAATCATATCGCAGTCCAAAACCAGAGCCAATTGCAATATCTTCTAATGAAGACAAACTATCAAACTTAGCATCTTGGTCTATAAAATCAGATCCTGAAATATCCCAAATATTACCAGCATCCATGAACATAGCTCCTTTTAAACTACCCACTAAATCAAAACGATATTCTAAACTTGTTAAAAACTTAAAACTACCTACATTAAACTCTAAACCACTACTTCTACTTCCTGGACCTAATTCATAGGTCTTCCAGGCCCTAATATCATTAGAACCCCCTGCAAAATAACTCCTTGTAAAAGGAATATCTGAATTATCATAGGTGAAAATTCCTCCTAAAAAAGTTCTAACTCCAAATACTGAAGTTGCCCCAACATCCCAGAACCGCTTATATTCTAAATCGATTTTAAAATATTGTGCTAACGGAATCTTTAAGAGTGTCTTTTTATCATTCGAATTGTAACTTTTAGAAAACAACCCTAAAATATTTCCTGAATTAGAAACTCTTGCTTTAAAAAAAGAAAAATTATTATCTTTAAAGTCTATTTGGCTATTAAAGGTGTATGAATATGCAAGCGTAGGAATTAAAAAATCTGAAGTAACAATATTATATCTATTCTGAATATTTAAAACCTTATTATAATCGGCAGAATTTGAAACTCTAAAGTCTGTATCTGCAGCAACTATTTTTATAAAATCTAAAGATTCTGAAGCCTGTAAGTCTAGATTTGTTGCTAATGGAAAATAAGAAGTATTATTTGCAGTATCATAAATCTCTGCAACATTATTTAGATTGGAAAATTCAGAACGATAAATATTAAAAAAACGATTTATATTCAAGTTCTGAATATACTGTGTATTAAAAATTTCTAATTGAATCGTTTTCTTTTTAGTGTATTCCCATTTATAATCTGACAAAAATGTAAATGTTTGTCTATCTAATCCTATATTTTTTTGCAAACTTAATCCTAAAGAAAATAATGTTCTTGGAGACATTCTTTTTGGCACTAACTTGCTCAATCCAAAGGGAGCAATAAGCCGAGGTATCTCTATAGAAGCATCTCCTCCAATTTCCCAACCAGGCCCATTATTCGCATTAAACCAAGAACCTAAAACAGATAATTTTAATAATTCCGCTCCTCTAAAAACATTTCTATCAATAAAAGAGAACTTAGCCGAAGTTCCAATATTCCTAATATTAGAATGCGTTAATTCTGTTTCAAAACCTGTTGTAAATTTTTCTATGGGAGTCAAAAATAAATCCATTTTTAATTCATCACCTGAACTGTTAATAGGTGTAAACGAAATATTTGTAGATTTAAAGTTTTTAAGTGATTTAAAGTGGTTTCTAGTCAAATTTCTAAGTGTATCTTTAAAAACATCTCCAGGATTAAAAAAGATAGACGGAGCTAAATACTTAGGATTGTACTTTAGTTTGTCATGCGATAAAAAGTTAATGCCTTTGTACAATACAGAATGTTGCGGAGCTTCATCCTTTTTTGTATACGAATAATCTGTAACTACATTAATTTCTTTAATTCTATGTACTTTATAATCTTTCTTGATATATTTTCCATCAACCTCTTCATAACGATCTTTAGCAATTAAAAAATCTACATTTGTTTTATAATCTGCTCTGGTAGAATCTACATAAAAACCCAAAGCAGCGTCAGAAAAATAATAAACTCCACTATTTCTAAAGAGTTTTAACAAATTACTAGCTTCTTTTCTAAAAATATTATCGTTGTATTGGTCTCCACTTTTTAACAAAGATCGTATTCCAGCATCTTTATAAATAGAGTCTAAAACTACAGACGCTATTTTCAACTTAATAGTATCTAGCATTGTCGGTTTTCCTCTACGTATCCGGTATTCTATTGTTGCTTTTTTCTTAATAGTATCTCTATTAATTTTAGAAATTGTTTGAGATTCAAAATACCCTTTAGTTTTATAATAAGCCTCTAAATTCTCTGAAGTTCTTTGTACTTTATTTTCACTTATAATTACTGGAGCATCAAAACTTAAAAGCCATTTATTTAATTTAATTGATTCATTTGCATACACAATACTCTGTTTTTCAGAAAAGATATTTTTAACAAATTTATATTTATTTGGATGTTTATTAGCCCATTTTAATGCTGTTTTTGGCTTATCATGACTTCCTAAATTATGAAAATATAAACCAATTGGAGCTCCAAGTAACTTTGGATTGGGCTTTTGAAGTATGAATTTTTCTAACTCGGTGCTCTTATCTCTTGCGCTATCTACAAAAACATAATTTTGCGAAAGCATGTATTCATTCTCGGCAACATGTTTTGTAGAATTACAAGCAACAAAAAATAAAATAAGTAGAAAGTAAAAAGAAAGTTTTTTCATTACTTTAGCCATACATTTAACATCAAAAATAGTATTTTTCAACGGTTTATTTCCAATTAGACACAATTAATGAGTATCTCCAAAAATCAACTAAAATTAATAACAAGTTTATCGCAGAAAAAGTATAGACAAAAGCATAATTTATTTATTGCAGAAGGTGTAAAAGTGTTGAATGAATTATTAAATTCACCTTTTGAGATTGAAACATTATTTTGTACAGATACCTTTGAGGTTGCTATATCTGAAAAAAAAATTATACGAATTTCTGAAACTGAATTAAAAAAAGTAAGTACGCTCAAATCTCCTAATAAAGCTTTAGGTATTTTTAAAATTCCTAAAGAAAAAGCGCTACAAAATTCTGGTTTAACCATTGCTTTAGATGCTATTAACGACCCCGGTAATCTCGGGACAATTATACGTTTATGCGATTGGTTTGGTGTTACCCAACTGGTTTGCTCTAAAGATACTGTCGATTGCTATAATCAAAAAGTAGTGCAGGCCTCTATGGGATCTTTAACTCGTGTTTCAATTTATTATACAGATTTAGAAAACTATATAACTAAAAGTAATTTAGATACCTTTATTGCAGATATGGATGGTGAAAATGTATATAAAACTAAATTTCCAAAAGAAGGAATTCTCATAATGGGCAATGAGGCAAACGGAGTTTCAGAAGAAATTAAATCTTTACTTCAGTATAAAATATCAATTCCACGATTTGGAGAAACGCAAGAAACTGAAAGTTTAAATGTTGCTACCGCGACTGCTATTTTATTAAGTGAATTTAAACGCAATCTTTAGTTTCTAAAAAAAAGAAATGTTTTAGAAACTTTATAAACGAAAAGACTTACTCAAAAGCGAAATTTAAAAATAACCCACGCGTGCCCATAAAATTTATAGGAGCCGTCCATCTACTATTGAGATCATTGTCATATTTAATTTCGTTATTTATAGCAAATACGCCTCGAATTGATGGAGAGAACTTAAAATAATACAAATAGAAATCTATACCGATACCAACTTCATACATGAAATTATGAGTTTTAGTTCTAAATTCTTGAGCTAAATTATCGTCTTGATTCTTTTCATTACTAGAGAAATTATAATCATAAGAAACTCCACCTAAAATATAGGGTCTTATATTCTTATATCTATTTGTACTAAATTTAAACACAAAAGGAACATGCAAGTATGTTGAACCAATTTCTCTAATACTGTCTTGCGAACTGGTAGAGGTATTTAAATGATTAAATAAAATTCTTTTTGTGTTACTCACTAGACCTGGTTCTAGACGCAGGTTTAAATTTTTATGCAAACGTAAATCTGCAATTAAACCAACATTAAAACCACCATTTACTAACACTGTTATATTAGGTTTGTCATAAAAACTGCCAGGAGAACCAGGTATAGGAATTTGTTTATCCGTGAAATTTAATTTAAAATCATTCTGATTTATTCCTAAGTAGAACCCGTAATGTATTAATTTTCTATCAAAAGTTGGTATATATTCTACACGTTCTGTTTGCGCAAAAAAAGCGGTAGCTTTTAAAAGGAAAAATCCAATAATTAAGATTCTTTTACTCATAATTATTTACGTGCAGTATAGATTGTTGCAACTCCAAAAGTTACAGGTTTGTGTTCTGTAGTGTTAAACCCATTTTTTTGTAAAATATTGTTGAATGCTTCTCCAAAAGGAAAAGAGTTTGCAGATTCAGATAAGTAAGAATAAGCAACTTTATCTTTAGAAAATAATCTACCCACAATTGGTAAGAATAAATTTGTATAGATTTTATAGCCTTGTTTAAAGGGGAATTTTACAGGATTTGAAGTTTCGAGAATCACTAAAACTCCGGTAGGTTTTAAAACTCTTGCAATTTCTTTAATACCTTTATCTAAATTCGCAAAATTTCGAACCCCGAAAGAAACTGTAATCGCGTCAAAAGTATAGTCTTCAAAAGGCATTTCTTCAGAATCAGCAACAATCATTTCTATTTTATCAGAGAGGTTTGCTTTGGCTATTTTTTCTTTTCCAACATTTAACATTCCTGGAGAAATATCTAAACCTACAATTTTATCCGGTTTTAAATCGGCCATCATTAAAGCTAAATCTCCTGTTCCTGTAGCAATGTCTAAAATGTACTTCGAATTGTTCTCTCCAACAATCTTCACTACTTTTTTGCGCCACTTTACGTCAATACCCAAAGAAATAACCCTATTTAAACCGTCATAATTACCAGAAATAGCATCGAACATTTTTGCTACTTGCTCTTTTTTTCCTAATTCAGAATCTTTATATGGTTTAATTATTTTTGACATATTATGTAGCTTTGGGCTATTCGTAATTTGCTTTTCACCAAATTTGTTATCCGTTAATTGCAACCACTTCATTAATCATGTTTGGCAACATTTCTTTTAATAAGTTTTCTATTCCATTTTTTAATGTTGCTGTAGAAGATGGACAACCGCTGCAAGCACCTTGCAACACTACACTTACTACTTTATTAGCTTCATCATATGATCTAAAAGCAATATTACCTCCATCACTAGCAACTGCTGGTTTTATATATTCATCTAAGATATCTACAATTTGCGCAGAGATTCCTTCTAAAGCAACTACTGGTGCTGCTACACTATTTTCTGTAGCGCTAGTTTCTTCTTTTGGTAACTCCTTAATTATTATTTTTCCATCGGCTAAATACTCACGGATAAAAGTTCTTACCTCACCGTAAACATCATTCCACTCTACCATGTCATATTTTGTAACAGAAATATAATTATCTGAAATAAATACTTCTTTTACAAACGGAAAATTAAAAATTGCTTGTGCTAAAGGTGAGGATGCATTTGCTTCGTCTATGTTTTTAAACTCAACATCTGTTTGCGTTAATGCTTTATTTACGCCAAACTTCATAACTGCTGGGTTTGGTGTTACTTCTGCATATACTTCAATAGCTTCTTTTTTTGATGTTTTTTGTTCGTTTACAACTACGTTTCCATCGCTTATATATGCTTCTATCTGCTCTTTTACTTCTTCTTGAACATCTATCCATTCTAAAATATCAAAACGTTGAATAGCAATAAAATTAGCCGTAATAAATACCTTTTTCACAAATGGTAAATAAAATAATTCTTGCGCTAAAGGAGATTTTTTGGCTTCATCTATATTGTTAAACTCATAACTACCGCCATTAATTAAAATAGCAGTACTATTAAATTTAAGTATGGTGTTATTCGTAGTTTCTTGTATTGTAATTTTAGTTTCTAACATGTTCTAAAAATTGAATTGCAAAATTAAGGGAAAAAAGATAGATAAGATTATTTTATGGAGATAAAATGAAGACGCTTCCTAAAATGATTTTTTAATCTCAAAATAGGGAAGCGTCTTCATTTTTAAGTAGCTGTAGTTTATAAGTTTATTGAAACTGTAGCTGTGAAAACTTTATTATCAATAGATAAATTTGCTGAGTTTACATTAAAGCCAGGGTAAAAATTATAGGGCGCTGTTCTATTATTATCGCTATATGCAAAGTCTAATTTAAAATTTCCAAAATTATAACCTCCGCCAAATGAATACCCTGCTAAATTATCTGAATCTAGAGCCATCTTATCTGGACTTTGTTCAAACTTATAACCTCCTCTTAAACTAAGTCTTTCAAAACGCCATTCTGAACCTACGTAAACTGCGTGTGTGTTTCTTAATTCATTTTGAAAAAATTGATTTTCATTTGAAAAATCTGCAGTGGATAAATTTATATTTTTGTACTTTTTATTTATATAATCAATACTAAGTAACCCTTTTTTGCCAAAAATAAAAGCAGCACTTACTGTTAATTTACTAGGTGTTTTTAATCTAAAAACAAACCTTTGAGAAGGGTAGTAACCTTCAGATGTATTGTCATAGATTGTAGAATTATTACTTACGACTATTTCTGTATCTCCCATAAAACCTTCATTATCTAAAATATTAGACTCTTCTAAAACCTCTGTAAACATAGTAGGTGTTTGGTATGAAAGACCAAATCTAAAATTTTGATGTGCTTTGTAAATAAATCCCAAATTCAAAGAGACACCTGAACTGGTTATAAGATTTTCTTGATATAAGTTTGCATCTAACGTATTTCCAGATCCATCATTATTAAACTCCACCAAAGTAGCACGCTGACTAAAATTTAAGTCGTAAAAATTTAAACTAGCACCTAGATATAATTTCTTTTTATGTACTGATGAAAAAGCGATATTCATTTCACTTATCTCACCTGCATAATCGTTAAAAAAACGTTGCTCTTCAGCAATATTATAATCTAAAATTGGTTCATTTTCATCTAAAGGAAAATCTCTAAAAGTTGCAATTCCACTGTTTCCTTTAGCATTAAAGCTGTTCGTAAAATCTTTAGTTATTCGATAATTAAAGCCAAGTACAAAATTATTCCAATCAGACGTATATGCATTTTTAAAAACGAAAACAGCAGCTGCTTGAGAAACATTTAAAAATTGATTTCGATTGTTAGTATTTGTGCCATAATAGTTTGTGGTTGTGTTTGTTTGTCTAGAGTTTAAGGAACCCGAAAAAACACTGGTATTAAAAACGGACAAACCTGCTGGATTGATATTCACTGCAGACACGTCTCCTCCTAATGCACCGAATGCACCGCTCATGGCTGTAAAACGAGCTGTTCCATTTCCATCATCCTGAGAAAAAAGCAATGCTAAATCTTGGTATCCTAAAGATTGACCATAAAACATTATAGTAACAGCGAAAAACGCTATTGTAGTTGTTATTTTTTTCATTTTAAGGTTTTCTAATTATTTAGGATATTAATTACCTCGCGATTTGCTTGAAGATGAACTTCTACTAGAACTACCTCTTGATGAAGATGAACTTCTACTAGAACTACTTCTTGATGAAGATGAACTTCTAGAAGGTGTGCTTCTTGAAGAGTTTCTTCTTGTTGAAGATGAACTTCTTGATGGTGTACTTCTTGTATAACTTTTTCTCGTTGAAGTTGAAGTTCTATTCGGTACAGTTCTCTTTGTACTTCTTGTTGTTGAAGTTGCATTTCTAGATGGAGTAGTTTTCACAGTTCTTCTCTTTGTTAATGAAGTAGTGGAAGTATTTGTAGGATTTATAATAGAAGTAAATCTTTTACTCGAAGTTGCGCTTTTGGCTCTTCTTGTTGAAGAACTAAGCCTTGTCGTATTACCTCTTCTTCTAGAAACTGAAGAAGAATTTCTAGTTCTTATATTATCTCTAGAATAGAAATTATTATAAGTAGCTCTTCTACCATATCTGCTATTACTGTTATACCCATTGTTGTTATATGAATTTCCAAATCCGTTATTGTAACCACCATACATGCCCCATCCAAATGCTAAGTTATTACCGTATGAATGCCAAAAAGGATTATAGCCCCAATTATTAAATCCGTTGTTCCAACCCCAGCCATTATTAAATCCGTTGTTCC
>Ga0209199_1003237_pt1 | contig 16415 bp, 17 predicted proteins | sample COGITO_mtgs_1105_7_FD_184805 | JGI IMG/M metagenome (GOLD analysis project Ga0209199, IMG submission 184805) | Pelagic marine microbial communities from North Sea - COGITO_mtgs_110523 (SPAdes) (version 2) | ecosystem: Environmental > Aquatic > Marine > Epipelagic ...
AAGGGGTATTTCGTGAAACTAAACAAGGAAGGAGAGAACCTCATATTAAAGAAACATAGAATTGTATTTTTTGAAGAACAGGCTTCTAAAACGGGCTATGATGCTCCCAAACCTGCGATGTATAAAAATGTGAAAGATCGCATGTATATCAAACTTGCCAATAAAGAGGCTGTGTTGTTACCTACCAAGAAAAAGAAACTTGTGAAGGCTCTTTTTCCAGAAAACTCAAAAATCATATTAGATTTTATAAATGCAAACAAAATTAAGTTGTCTAGAGAAGCTGATTTAATTACATTTGTTAACTACTTAAATACTTTATAAACATTAATTTAACCCCAAATCTTAAATTTCTTAGCCATGGAAAAATACCTAACAACCGCAAAAGACCTACTTCTAGAATATTCGCCAAAAGTGCTTTATGCATTAGTCATACTGATTGTTGGCCTGTATGCAATTAAACTTATTCTTCGCTTAACGAATAAACTCTTAAAGACACGTCACGTTGACAAAACCTTACAAACCTTTCTAGGGAATTTATTAGGCTGGACCTTAAAAGCGGTATTACTCATCTCTGTGATTTCTAAACTTGGTATAGACACCACCGCGCTAGCGGCCGTTATGGCAGCTGCAGGATTGGGACTCGGACTTGCATTGCAAGGGTCATTAGCAAATTTTGCAGGAGGTGTTTTGATCATTTTATTCAAACCCTTTAGAGTGGACGATTTAATCAATGCTCAAGGAGAAATAGGCGTTGTCAAGGATATTCAACTTTTTACAACTCAAATTTTGACTCCAAGTAACAAACGTGTCATCATCCCTAATGGAACCTTGGCAAATAGTAACATTGTTAACTTATCAGCTGAAGGAACCTTAAGAGTTGATTTAACAATTGGTGTAGGATATGGAGAAGATATTAAAAAAACTAAAGAAGTACTATTGAAGGTTTTAACTGCGCATCCCAAAGTGTTATCGGAACCTCTTCCGACGGTTAATGTTTCTGAACTCGCTGATAGTTCTGTAAATTTTGCTGTTCGTCCTTGGAGTACCGTAGAAGATTATTGGACTGTTTATTTTGAAGTCACAGAAAACTGCAAAGAAGCATTGGATGCTGCGGGTATCGAAATTCCTTATCCACATGTGGTCGAAATTCACAAAAAAGGATAAAACTTATTTTTTGGAAGGAATCGCGATGAAATCTTTTAAATAAAAAGGTTCAAAGTAAGCGACATCTTCAAATATATTCGTTTTAAATTTATCATAAGAAAGTGTGCACATTTGTTTTGCTGAAGGCAATTTGTCTTCGATAAATTGTGCGTTTTTATGCGTGATGATATCTTTGGTTTTTGCGACGCCATTTCCAACAAAATAAACAAGAGTCGATTCTAATAATTCTTGATACGATTCAGAAGTTAATACCTCGGCTTCCGTGGTGCGGGTTTCATTATGGTGCGCATCATAAATGGCTGAATATACTTCCATCCGTCTTGCGTCAAGCATGGCAACAATAGTCCCTTTTGGGTTGTCAACCTGATGCGCAAGGGCCTCTAAGGTTGGCACAGAAATTAAAGGGAGACTCAATGCATAACACAAGCCTTTAGCGGCAGAAACGCCTATTCGCAAGCCCGTATAAGAGCCAGGGCCTTTGCTGATCGCAATGGCGTCAAGTTGATCTTTGAACACCTTTGCTGTTTTTAGAACTTCATCAATGTAAACATGTAAACGCTCCGCATGAGAATACTCTAGACTGTTGTCTTCTTTGAATCCTATAACTGCTCCGTTTTTGGACAATGCCACAGAACAGTTTGTGGTAGAAGTTTCAATATTTAAGATGTATGCCATAAATTAAGGTATCAATGGTTTGCCCATATAAAAGTCTAAGACTTTAGAACGAAACACAAAGTTATATTTTGAATTGATTAAGGTTGATTTTGCATTTACCAAACGCCCTCTTACCTGCTCAATTTCAAAGGAAGTTGCGGCTCCCAGATTAAATTTGTTTTGAATATTTTTAAATGATTCTTCTAGACTTAAAACTGAAAGCTCAGAAGCTTGGTATTGTTTCAAGGCGGCGGCGGCATCCGCATATGCTTGTGTAATCGTCGTTGTAATATTTTGCTTTGCTTGCTCTAAATTCAGAAGGCTTTTTTCTCTACTAATTTTAGCTTTCGTAACGTTGGCTTTTGTTTTAAAACCATTAAAAATGGGGACACTTAAGTTGAGTCCTAAATTATACCCTAAATTATTTTCTAGTTGAGCATTGAAAGCATAGGGTACTATTGTTTCAATAAGAGTTCCTGGGTTGTTTGGGTCCATAACAAATTCAGATCTAACATCTGGCTCTCCTTGTCTGTGTTGGTATGACGATCCTAAACCTGCCCCAAAACTCAGTGAAGGAGCATAAGCACTTTGAGCCAATTTCACTCCAAAATCAGAGTTTTCTATACTTAATTCTGCATTCTTAATTTCAGGACGATTGTCTAAAGCATAAGACAATATTTCACCATATGAATTGTACGCTAAGGACGCAGAAGTTAAATTAATTTGAACCTCAGCGATATCAAAATCTTTTGGAGATACTTGTAGGTTTTGACTTAAACTTAATAAGGACAAATCTAAACTGTTTTCTGCATTTACAACACTCGCCCTATCAGATGCTAAAGTGGCTTCAGCATCAAGTAAATCAGAGCGCGGTTTAATTCCTGCCTCTACTTGAGATGTAATTTGATCCAGTTGATTCTGGCTAATCGCTACTTGTTCTTTAGCAATTTTAAGGTTTTCCTTATTGAATAGAATATTTAGAAAGGCATTAACAACAGTCATTGAAACGTTGTCCTGCAGAACTAAAAGCTGTAACTGACTCGACTCCACTCCAAGTTTTGCTTGTTTGTAGGTGTTTAAATTTCTAAATCCATTAAAAATTGTAACGCCCGTATTTAACCCAAAGTTATTACCTCTTGAATCACTTTTAATTCTTGAGCCATCTTGTCCAATAAAAGATCCAAAGTTAAAATTTTGAGATGCTGAAGCGCTAAGTGATGGCATGAAACTTCCTTTCGCATTTACCACGTCTTGTTTGGCCAAATCAATATCTAGCACAGATTGCTTCACCGAAATATTATGTTCCAGAGCATGGTTGACGCAATCTATTAAAGTCCATTTTTTCTGAGCAAAACTGCTTAATGTTCCTACAAGAAAAAGAACTGTACATATATGTTTCATAGTTATGGGGGTTTTATTATTCATCGTCTTCTTCATCTTCATTATTTTCTTCTGAAGCTTTGTTCCAAACCTTGATTTTATCGCCTTCTTCTACGCCATCTATGATTTCCACATTAATGCCATCCGACAATCCAATTTCAATATTTTTTTTCGTGAAGCTCCCATTTTCTTTTTGTAATTCTACAAAGGGTTTTTCGGTGATGCGATTGAACTGTAAAAGTGCTTCTTTAATCACCAGAACACTGTCTTTGCTTTCAATTTCTATTTCGGCATTGGCACTGTATCCCGCACGGATTTTAGTGCTCGCTTCGATCGTTACATCTGCTTTGATGGTAAACTGAACGGCTCCATTTTCCTCCACGCCTTTAGGCGCTACAAACGTAAGAACAGCAGGAAATTCTTTTTCATTGATCGCTCCAAGAATGACTACGATGTCTTTGCCTTCTTCTAATTTTCCAACTTCAGATTCATCAACCTTGCCTTCAAAAATCATTTTACTCATATCGGCAATGGTAGCAATGGTGGTTCCTGCATTGAAGTTATTACTTTGAATCACTTGATCGCCTTCACGAACAGGAATTTCAAGAACGGTTCCAGGAATTTGAGCAACAATATTGGTGTTGGCTGAACTGCCTCCAGAAAGAGATCCTTGTTTGATGATTTGATAATCGTCTTTGGACTGATCGTAACTTTCTTTGGATTGGTTGAGACTCAACTCACTGTTTTCAAAGTCTTGTTTAGAAATGACTCCTTTTTCAAAAAGGGCTTTATTTCGATTGAATAAAGTTTGTGCATTTTCAAATGAAAGTCTCGCAGAATTGATACGGCTTTTAGCACTCCCTAGGGCTTGTTCGTTAGGAACGACTCTAATTTTGGCAATTAAATCGCCTTTTCTCACAAGATCTCCTTCTTCAACAAAAATCTGATCTACAATTCCTGAAATTTGTGGCTTCAATTCAATTTCTTCTTCAGGATTTAACTTTCCTGTAGCAACGGTTTTGGTGTCAAGTGTGCTATAAAATGGCAGTTCTATTTTGTAGTCCACAACTTCTTTAGCGTTGGAGTCTTTAAAATATTTTAATACAAATACTAATAATATTAGTAAGACGATTCCTAAAATAATTTTTACTGTTTTGTTCATTTGTTTGGTTTTTTATTCTTCTCTTAATGCTTCTATTGGTTTGATACTTGTGGCTTTAAATGCAGGGATGAGTCCTATAAGTGTTCCGAGGGTGACAAGGAGCAGTAGGGCTACAAAAACGACGGCTATGGATACGGAGGCGTTTACGAGGATTGCGTCGTCGCCTTGTCCCCATGCATTGTCTGCCGCAATCAAAATCCATCCGCCGGAAATAATGCCTAACAATCCTGCTACGAGGGTTAAAAATACAGCTTCTACTACAATTTGACGTTTAATTTCAAAAGGGGTTGCTCCTAGGGCGCGTCTCACACCTATTTCTTTGGTGCGTTCTTTCACGGTAATTAATAATATATTTCCAATGGCAAACACTCCTGCGATGAGGGTTGCGAGGCCAACAAACCAGGTTAAAAATTGCATACCTTTTAAAAACCCAGTGATCTTAGCAAATTCCTTTCCCAAATTAAAGCTTCCAAAAGCACGCTTATCCTGAGGGTGGACTTTATTTAAATTACGTAATAATAATTTGGCATCTTCTTCAATTTGTTTGATATTATATTCCGGTTTCCCTGTAATCATTAGCCAGCCTATCGTGTCTCCTTGGTTGTAAATTTGTTGAAAGGTTGTAAAAGGGATATGAATATCGCTACTAGGCCCCATATTGGCATTGGCATTTTGTGTCACCCCTATGATGGTAAAATTGATACTGTTCATTTGGATGTATTGCCCAATGGCTTTTTCATCTTTTTCAAACAGTTGTTTATAGATGTCTTCAGAGATAACTGCCACTTTCTTTTTGCCATCAATATCGTTTTGATTGATGAAACGGCCGTTTAATAATTTCTTCTTTTGTACTTTATCTAGTAGTGGATAGTCGCCATTTACACTATAAGACCCTGATAAAAAATTACGGACTACTAGTGCTTGGTTTCGATTTCGGGGGACTACAAATTCGATGCCTTCTACATTCTCTTCTATTTTTTTGGCATGTGACAATTTGAGTTGCACCCTTTTTCCTTCCTGAAATCCCTTGAACGGTTTGCTGGTGCTTTGTCCCCATACAAAAACACTGTTGGTTGCAAAATCGCCAAACGCACGGTTAAAGGAATTTTCCATTCCACGGGCAGCTCCCAAAAGGGTAATGAGTAGTAAAATTCCCCACCAGACACCCACCATAGTGATGACTGTGCGCAATTTATTTTTGCTCATGCTATCATAGACTTCTTGCCATGTATCTCTATCGAATAAAAATTTTATCATCTAGTCGTCTCTTAGTGCTACTATGGGTTTAATTTTTGATGCTTTTTTAGCGGGTACATACCCCGCCAAGGTTCCAGCTCCTATGAGTATAAGCGTTGCTGAAATCACAAGACTTGTACTCACCGAAGGGTTTGTAATAAAATAGGTCTTCAAACTTGGCCCCACCCATTCTAAAATTCCAACACCCAACAGCAGCCCAAAATAGCCTGCAATGGTTGTAATAACAATGGATTCAACCAAAATAATAGAAACAATAGATTTTGGAGAAGCGCCTAAGGCTTTTCGTATGCCTATTTCTTTGGTGCGTTCTTTGACAATAAAAATCATAATATTACTAATCCCTACAATGCCTGCAATCAATGTGCCCATCCCAATAATTAAGATTATAAATCCAAGGACCGAAGTCATTTGGTTAATGCCTTTGTTTTGCATTGCCATATTAAAAACGCGAACGGCGCGTTGATCATTCGAGGCAACTAAAAAGCGTTCTTTTAATTTTTTTTCTAAATCCAGCCCAAAATCTATGGCTTGGTTAAAATCTAGTTCGGGCTTGTATGTAAGATTGATTTGATCGACATAATCATTATTGCCATAAACTTGCTGGGCTGTCGAGAGCGGCATATACAGCAGTCGTTCTTCGTCATCGCCACCGTCATCTGCAAAAACACCCACAACTTTATAAGGGATTCCGCTTAAATTAATATATTTCCCTAGGGGATCCACTTTTAAAAATAAATCTTCTTTGACCAACTTGCCGATCACGACCACTTTGGTTTTTAAATCCATATCGCGCTGATTGATATAGCGTCCTTGATATACTTTGGTTTTCTCTAAATACTGGTGGTCAGGATGTACGGCTCGTAAGGAGTAGTTATTTTTTTCATTTCTAAAGGAGGCGGCCACATTTTTATAAATCCGAGAGGTGATAAACTCTACATCATCATCAAAATCTTTTTTGATGTATTCATAGTCCTCATTCCTAAATTGTATACGCCGTCCTGCCTGCATACCTTTATAAGCTTTGGTGGTTGCTCCAGAACGGATAAATATAGAGTTCGCCGCATCATCCACAAAGGCTTCTGCAAAAGTGTTGTTTAACCCATTTGCCAGTCCAAACAATATGGTGAATAACAAAATCGCAAAGGTCACCGTAAATCCCGACAACAAACTTCGTGTACGGTTTTTGTTGATGCTTTGAAAAATTTCGCGCCAAAGATCGATATCAAACATGGGATTCTGCTCTAACTTGGGTTACTTTTTTATCTTCCATAATGACGCCATCCCGCAAGCGTACAATTCGTTTGCACATGGCAGCGATGTCCTCTTCGTGGGTGACGATTAAAATCGTTTTGCCTTCGTTATTGAGTTGTTGTAGGAATGCCATGATGCCATAAGAGGTTGTTGTATCTAACGCGCCTGTGGGTTCATCTGCTAAGAGGAGTTTTGGATCGGAGGCTAAGGCACGGGCAATAGCGACCCGTTGTTTTTGTCCGCCAGACAATTCACTTGGCAAATGCGTTTCCCAGTCTAAAAGCCCTACCTTTTCGAGGTGAAAGCGTGCTTTTTCTTGACGTTCTTTTCGTTTGAGGCCTTGATAGTACAAAGGCAACGCTACATTTTCAAGGGCATTTTTATAGTTAATAAGATTAAACGATTGAAAAATAAATCCTAAAAATTTATTGCGATAAATCGCGGCTTTCTTTTCTGTCAAATTTTTAATAGGAACCTGATCTAGTATATACTCGCCTCCATCTGCTTCGTCTAACATGCCTATGATGTTCAGAAGGGTTGATTTTCCGGATCCTGAAGACCCCATAATAGCGACCATCTCGCCTTGGGCTACAGAAAGGTCAATTCCTTTAAGAACGTGTAAACTGGAATCTCCAATGGCATAGGATTTATGAAGTTGTTTTATTTCTAACATAATTTGATTTGATTACTTGATTGAACGAATAATCCATAAATAAGACGTTCAAAGTTACATTTTGTTACAAAAAGAGGTGAAAATAAATTGTTAAAAAAAAGGGGGTAGTTTGAAACAAAAAAGTGGTTTATTTTTAATTAAAAAATCCATTATTAATAGAATTTATATTTTTAGATTTCAATAATTTGAAGTAATAGTCCAATAAACGTAAAAAAAGCACATTTAAGATGTAGATTTCTTAAATAAATGACGAGATTTGTATATATAATTTGTAATATTGAATGGTTTGGTTCTTTTTTTTAATGGATTCCATACCATTAATCGAACTAAATTGTAATTTATAAATATCTAACCGTTTAATTTTAACTAACTATTAAATTCTGTGGGAAATTTCAAAGAACAAAACAATATAATCTTGAAATCTTTGGGCTATCATTTAAGACTGATTCGTCAAGAAAAACAACTACGTCAAAAAACAGTTGCCAAACTCTGCGATATGGATAGCGGAAGTTATTCTAATATTGAGAATGGGAAACGCAACATTACAATCTTAACCTTGTTTAAAATATCTAAAGTACTGAAGGTGTCAATGACTGAGTTGATGAACTATGAACTGAAGAAATAATTTTACTTAGAGTCTTTCAAATAGCGGTACAAAAAGAACGCCAATCCTCCAATTAAAATATAGGGAATCACCATTAAGTATACGATGCCATTGTTAACGCCTTTGGCAGTGGCTTGACCCACTTCGCTCTCTAAAACAGCTCTGCACATTGCGCACTGTGCATTTATACTTGTAAATGACAACGTAAAAACCGATATAAGGATGCCTCGTTTCATTATTTAAATATAGTAAGGGGATATCATCAAATATACAATTACGCCTGTTACAGCAACGTATAGCCACACTGGAAATGCATACCGTACCACTTTTTTGTGTGATTCAAATTTTCCGAGGCGTGCTCTTACATAACTAATAAGTACTAAGGGAATCACTATGATTGAAAGAATGATATGGCTGATTAAAATAAAAATATAGACATATTTGATTGCTCCTTCTCCCAAATATTTTGTGGAATCACTGGTCATGTGATACGCTACATACATTACTAAAAACAAGAACGAACAGACAATAGCCGTTTTCATCAGATTTTCATGCAATGCTATTTTTTTGTTTTTTATGGCTACAAAAGCTAATATCAATAAAACAGCTGTAATGCCATTGATCGTTGCATAAATGGGAGGTAAAAATGAAAGCGACTCTACATTTGGTAGACGCACCATAAACAATAATGCGACTACAACCGGAACAGCTACGGACACGACATTAATCCATAGTTGGTATTTTTTTTCAGCTGATAATGGTGTGTTATTCATTTTCTAGTAATTTTAAAATATCTTCTTTAAGAGCGCTGATGTCTTCGGATTCTCCATCTTCGTCAAATTGTTCTGCTTGGCTAATAATTCCTTTGTAATAGATTTTTGGATTTCCAAAAGTGTCGGTTCTGGAGCGAATATACCCTTCTTTATCGATAAGCGCAAAGTTTCCAGAATGTTCAAAGCCGCCATCGGCACCATCGACCTCAGCAGCATAAAGATTAAAACCTGCATTTGCAAGATTGTATATTGCCTCTTTATCGCCGGTCATAAAATGCCAATTGGGGTTGGTCACTCCATAATCATCGGCATAGGTTTTCAAAACTGCTTGGGTATCGTATTCTGGATTGATCGTAAACGAGGCGATTCCAAAATCGGGACGGTCTGGAAATGTGTTTTGAATGTCTACTAAATTTTTATTCATCTTTGGACAAATGGTTGGACAGGTTGAAAAGAAAAATTCAACGAGGTATACTTTACCAGCAAAATCGGCATTAGAAATCATGGTTCCATCTTGATTTACAAACTGAAAAGGCATCACTTTTTTGGCTTCGCCATTAATGATAAGATATGATAAAGGCGTCTCATCAGATACCGTCATCTGAACGTCTTTACTGCGCCCGTCGGTACTTACGACATCGTTGTTTTGAATGCGATCTATTATTCTAGGAACTACAATAATTCCAAATATTAGAATGATAAACGAAACTCCTACGTATGAATAACTAGTTTTTTTCATCTCCTTTTAAATCGTCTGCTCTACGGCTTGTAGAATTAAAATTTCCTTTGCGTTTTTGGCGGTATTCTGTAAACAAAATACGCATGTCTTCACTCATTTTATTTTTTAAGATGGAGACTTCCAAACAATCGTATGAACTCATCCCGTATAGAGCTACTTTGTTTTTTATTTGGTCTTTGTCTCGATCGTCCAAACGACCTCTTTGATGGCGTTCTTTATCAATAATAAAAACCTCTGATGTTCTTAAGTTTGAATCTAAAACGGTTGAGATTTTGAGCGATTGATGGGCCGCTAAAATATCCGCATCAGAACCAAACCCAAACTTCCAGTACTCTAAAAATTCATATTGATTGAGTTCTGCTTCTAACTGTTCGACTTGGGTTTTTACAGATTCAGGAACTAAAATAACAATTTGAAAGCGTTTAAACCCTCTAAACTTATCATATACCAACTCCTTCAAGTTAAGTGTTAAAATGGCATCTTCAACGGGTGTTTTTCCTAAAAAACCTAATACCGTAAGTTGGTTTTCCAATTGTATTGGTTCTCCATTTTTGGTTACAAAATTAGAGAGTTCTGGAATGTCTTTTTTAATAATATCCAGTGTCTTATAATTGTGTTTTGAAGGATATAAAAACAACAAAAACAGAACGGGTAAAAAAAACAGTACCGAGAGTACAAAAGGCTTTTTGAATTTAGTGATATTCATACTGCAAAAATAAAAAAGACGGCCTTAACAAGCCGTCTTTTTAATGTTAATATTTATCTATTTTTTAAAAATCGCGTTTCACATATCCATTGGTATACACAGATTCTATATAGCCGCCTTCTTGCAGTAAGATAAACAAGAGGTAGCAAATAAGAAAGATGACGGTCCAAGCGACTAATCTACGTAGGGATTTGGTTTCATCACGCATGTGCATAAAGTCCCAAGTAATATAATAGGCTTTGACAATAGTAAGCACTATAAATATTAAATTAAGGCTTTTCATGTATATGAATCCCGAGAATAGTATGTTGCCTAATAACGCTCCAAATCCACCCTCGAAAGGGGTCATTGACGGGATCATTAATGAAGCTGGTTTGTAAACACCTAACACCACTTCTACTGCTGTAATGATGGAAAGTAACAAAAGGACTCCCCAGATTTTTTGTGTGTTGGACTTAAATTTTATTAAGCCTCTAAAAATTTCTAACTTATGTGCGTGTTCTGCCATTTTAAAAAATATATACGGTTAAACTAGGTAGAAGAATGTAAATACAAATACCCAAACTAAATCTACAAAGTGCCAATAAAGACCCACTTTTTCTACCATTTCGTAATTTTTACGACGTTCGTAGGTTCCAATAATGACGTTAAAAAAGATGATGATATTGATGACAACTCCTGATAATACGTGAAATCCGTGAAAGCCTGTAATAAAGAAAAAGAAATCTGCAAATAAAGGAGTCCCATATTCATTGACTTCCAAATTCGCCCCTTTTACATAGCGCTTTCCATTATTTTTAACTTGTTTTAAGGATGCTGCTCTAGAAAGTACTGTCTTTTCGCCCTCCTCATTAATTGTTTGAGTTCTTACCAATACATCTGGGTGGGACTCTAAACCATGAAATACATCGTTTACAGAAAAGGCTGGTAAAGTGCCTTCGCTTACAAACCAAAGTCCATTTTTATTTTCATGCTGCACACGGTCTGTATGAGATGCGGTTGTGAAATCTTCCACGGCAATACGCTTAAAGACTTCTTCGCCATCGATTGTTTTATAGGTTCCAAACTGCAGAATATTACCCCCTTTAGTTTGTACTGCTCCATAATCTCCTTGAATAAACGTTGCCCACTCCCATGCTTGTGAGCCCACAAAAATAGCCCCTCCAATAATGGTAAAAAACATATACCAGATGACTTTGTTTTTTTTCATTTCATGTCCTGCATCTACAGCCAATACCATAGTCACAGATGACATAATCAACACAAAGGTCATGAAAGCCACATAAATCATTGGAAGCTCTTGCCCATGCAAAAAGGGAACGTGTGTAAAGACTTCATCGGCAATTGGCCAATAGTCAATAAACTTAAATCTTGAAAATCCGTAAGCGGCTAAAAAGCCTGAAAAGGTTAATGCATCGGAAACGATGAAAAACCACATCATCATTTTACCATAACTTGACTTGAGAGGTTGATTCCCTCCGCCCCAAGTTTTTCCTTCTGTTCCGGTGCTAACTACTGTAGAGTCCATAACTGCAATTTATTTTGAGTTGTGCAAAAATAAGAATTTTATTTAGTTAAAGAAATATAAAAAGAAAAAGAGATATAACCATAGAATATCTACAAAGTGCCAAAATGTAGAAGCAAGGTCAAATCCAAGGGTGTTTTCCGATGAATATTTTTTATTTAATTGATTGATAATAACCACAATGAGACATACAATCCCCGCTAAAACGTGTACGATATGAACTACTGCAATTACATATATATAGGACATTGTAATATTACTTGTAGGTCCTGTAAAATTATACCCCGCATCGATGATTTGATTGAACCCTAAAATCTGAGAATAGATAAATGCAATTCCAAGAACTAAGACCCCTATAAGAAGGGATGTAGTGGTGGTTGCTTGATTCTTTTTTAAAGTTTGCTTGGCTGCATATAAAAGAATGCTGCTCAAAAGAATAATTAACGTACTGTATATAAAAGAGTTTGGCAGTACAAAATCAGACAGCCAATCTTCTCGTGAGCTACTCACAATAAAAGCACTTGTAAGACCTGCAAAAGACATGATAAGGGAAATAAGTCCAAACCACAACATCATTTTTTTTGCTCGCTTTTGTTTTATCTGGGTAGTACCTTGCGTTAAATCCATAGTCTGATAAATTTATCTGAAACGTAAATAATTTGAATTAAAGTAATATAAACAACGCTCGACAACATCAGTTGACGTGCGGCTTTATCCGTTTGATTTTTAAACAATCTAAATCCATAGTATAGAAACCAAAAACCGGCTGCGAGTGTGAGAATCATAGCAACTACAGATAACTGAAGCCTTCCTGTAAAACCAAACACAGGCACGATTGAAATAAGAACTGTCCAAACGGTATAAATGATGGCTTGAAGCGCAGTGCCTTTGTCGCGCTTACCAGTTGGTAACATATTAAAACCTGCTTTCTGGTAGTCTTTATGCAAGAACCAACCGATGGCCCAAAAGTGTGGGAATTGCCAAAAAAATTGCAACATAAATAATACGCCTGCTTCAATTCCAAATTTCCCAGTAGCTGCAACCCATCCCAACATAAAAGGAATGGCTCCTGGGATGGCTCCCACAAATACAGAGAGCGGAGTTTTTGTTTTTAAAGGGGTGTATGCACTTGTATATAAACAAATTGAAATGGCACCAAACATGGCGGTACGTTCGTTGATACTGTATAAAATAGACAGACCTGCAACGGTCAAAATAATAGCTAGAATAAAGGCGTAAGTCACCGTCATTCTTCCGGCGGGAATGGGTCTGTTTTTGGTGCGGTCCATAAGCGCATCTAAATCGCGCTCTATAATTTGATTGAACACATTAGAAGCCCCAACCATAAAATACCCTCCAATAGCTAATAGAATTAAGGTCTGAAAATCAACGACATCAGCTGCTAATAAATAGCCTGCTAAAGATGAAAACACGACGCTAATAGACAAGCCCATTTTGGTCACTGCCTTAAAATCGGCTAGAAATGTTGTTGCTTTAGATGTTGTGTAAGTGTGATTCGACATAAAGGTGAAATTTCTTCACATTTTTAGCTGCAAAGATACTTCTAAAATCCATTTCAGCAATGTAAATTTTGGAAATAAACGCCTCTATCTGAGCCCTGTTTTATTTCCTTATAAAATAAACCGATAGGTGGCTTTCAGTAGAAAAACATTCTGAGGACGTTGGTCTAAAACACCCGTTTCAAATCCTTCAAATAGACCATTCGACGATGCAATACTGGTTGTAACGCCTTGCGACCACACCAAAAACAGTTCGGACCCTGGGATGTATTCCCATCGCAATACGAGGTTAGAGTTGAATTGAACATGCGAAAAATCGGGATTTTCAAAACTGTAATCCATGGTGCCGTCCAAGTTTTCATCCACCTGAAAATCATCTCCATTGATGCTAATTTGATTGGCATCATAATTCTGAAAACGGTCATTCAACCGATCTGCCACTGGATTTGTCACATATTTAAAATCATTGTAACGACCACGAGAAATAAAGGGTTGTCCATAATATTGAATTGATAAATTAGGGTTGATAGTGTAATCAAACCGCACCGAGGCTGTGAGCGTATGGTTGTCAATCGTTCCTAAAACATACCTAGTGGCACTGCCATAATCTAATTGCGTCACATATTGGGTTTTACTTTTGGAGATGCTGTATTCTGGAGCCAATGAAATATTGAGCGCATTGGTGGGTTGGTAGTTTAACCTAGATTCAAATTTTAGTAATGAAAAATTGTCTTCTTTGGCTTGAGAATGAATCACCCCAACAACGCCGTTAAATTTTTTCCGTTGGTCAGAACCCACAAAAAGGTATTGAAAATTTTCTTGAGAAAACCGCCAACGGGGCCCGCCTCTTAAAACGCTGTTCGAAAAAATGCGGGGTTTGTGAGCCAACCCAAAATCAGTTCCCCAGTAGTTGGTGAAACTCGCAGAACCTTTCAGTTCATATTGTATTCTATTATAATTCCCTTGAAAATCAAAAGCTGAAAATTGATTAAATCGCACATTATAGTCCCGAAAAATACCCGTTGGTTTGATGCTTCTATATCTTACATTCGCATATTGAATCATCTCATCTGCACTTCTCAGAAAACCAATATCATTCAACTCGAGTTCAGGTGAAACCCACTTAAATCCTGCGTTGTAATTCAAATGCTGCCCCCCTACTTTGCCGATGCCAAAACGACCTCCAGTTCCTGTTAGTGAGGTACGGTTTGGATCGACTTCTAAATGACTTGCATCCACTCTATTGAACAAATGTGTTAAATTTTCTTGAGTCAGTTTAATGGCTTCTTTACTTCCTTGCACATGGCTCATGACAATACTAGCTTCCAAAAAATAAGCTCTGTTTTTCCATTGGTGTTTAAAATCGAGACCTCCAGAGTAGGCTGATTTTCTCAGGTCAGACACTTCTGGAGTCAGGGAACGATTGGTGGCTGTAAACATCCCTCCTAAAAACGTGTTTTTTTCATTGAAATCCTTTTGAACCCGCCCTACAAAATAGTTGGTAAATGGTTCGGCTAGATATTCTGAGGTATTGCCATTGGTGCTGACCTCCGTAAACTCCTTAGAAGTCATACTTTCTAAAACGCCAATAGACCAGCCGTTTTTGGTTTTACCGCTAAATTTTGCAGCCCCTAGTATGGTCGTGTTTTGAGGTTGGTCTGTAAAGGTCCCATCAGGCGTTTCAGGATGTACTTGTGGACTTCTACCAATCCGTCGTGAGAAAAATAAATTGTTCCGATTGTCTGCAAATCGGTAATCAAAAATATTTTTATTTTCTACAAAGAAAGGACGTTGGTCTCTGTTAAAAATCTCGAAGCCATCCAAATTAATAGCAGCGGGATCCGATTCTACTTGACCAAAATCAGGGTTGATAGTCACATCAAGGGTTAAATCGTTAGTAATCCCAATTTTAGCATCGAGCCCTGCATTGAGATTAAAATCATTACCATCGGCATACGGATTGCCTGCTTCGGCCTCATAGCTATCTAGTTTAGTGACAATAAAAGGTTGTATTTCGATTTGTTTTTGGGGCTTGATATTCTTTAAACCTACTAATTCCCCCGCTTCACTGACCCATCCGGCTGTACCAACAGGGATTCGATTCCAAGCAGAAAATTCATTCTTTTTAAAATATTGTCGCGTGACATTCAATCCCCAAAGCTGATTTGAATCGTTGCTAAAACGCAGTTGGCTTAACGGAATTTTCATTTCAGCTGACCAACCTTCATCGTCAATTAAGGCTTTGGTACTCCAAATAGGATTCCAACTCTCATCAACATTGTCGCCATTATCAGTGATAAATTCATCGCCTCGTACACCGGCAGCGGTGACTGTAAACAAAAAGCCCGTTCTTAAATCGTGGTAACTATCTATAAGTACGTTGATGCGGTCCCCCACAAATCCGTCACGTCGCGAAAGCCGATTGGTAATTGTTTCAGGTTCTGGATCCAATGCCTTTAAAGCGATGTAAAGATGTTTTTGGTCGTAAAGGATTTTAAATTTAGTTTGCACAGAAGGTTCTGTGTTTTCATCTGGATCGACTTCAATAAAATCACTGCCCCATTCTACGGATGCCCATATTGAATCATCGAGGTTTCCATCAATTGAGGGTGCATTAGCGGTCTTAATTTCAAGAGTTGTGTATGTTTTTGGAGCAGCCTTTGATATTTCTTGTGCTGTAAGCGTGCAGAAGCTTATATAAAAAAGATAATATAGGGGATTAAAAAGCTTCATAGAGCAAGATTATCGGGAGGTTCTGATACAAATATTAAAAATGAAATTTATAAACTGACAAAATAATTTGTTAAACTTTATGTCAATCAGGGTAAATGCGATTACTTATCATCCAAACGACAATAGCAAATCCCTTGAAAATCAATCTTAAAATAAACTCAAAATAGATTTTGTTAATAACAATTTATAATTGTAGATTTGCAAACTCTTTTTTAAGGGAGGAATGTTTAATAAGAAAAAAAAATTAGTGTGGATACATTAAGCTACAAAACAA
>Ga0209199_1003241_pt1 | contig 16397 bp, 13 predicted proteins | sample COGITO_mtgs_1105_7_FD_184805 | JGI IMG/M metagenome (GOLD analysis project Ga0209199, IMG submission 184805) | Pelagic marine microbial communities from North Sea - COGITO_mtgs_110523 (SPAdes) (version 2) | ecosystem: Environmental > Aquatic > Marine > Epipelagic ...
TGATCAAGTACTTTGGTTAGATGCCAATGAATTTAAATACATTCAAGAGGTAGGCACCATGAATATCTTTTTTAAGATTAATGGTGCATTTGTAACCCCTTCCTTAGATGGGTCCATTTTAGCAGGCATTACGCGTATGAGTGTGATTGATTTTTTACGTCATAAAGGCTATGAAGTAGTAGAGCGTCCCATCACGATTGATGAAGTGATTGAAGCCTCAAATAATGGTCAATTAGAAGAAGCATTTGGAACAGGGACTGCTGTAGGTATCGCTATGATTCAAGAGATTGGATATAAAGAAACCCTAATTCATGTATCGGATACCAGCCCAGTTGGACAATTGGTTTTGGATACCATTAATGGTGTTAGAATTGGAACACTTCCTGACGAATTGAATTGGATGGTTAGGGTAGAAGCTTAAATTTACGCTTGATGTTTTTCCAACGATAGGCTCTCACAAAAGCCCCTTGGTCTGCATCAATAAGAAAGGGTTCTTTTTGATTGTATGCTTTGATATACCCTGCGATATAATCCCACAAAAGGTTTAGACGTCGCTTTTTGTAAGCCAATTTTAAGGCTGATAAAAAAGCTAATATAAATCCGTAGCGCATTTTATACAGGGCGATTCCCTGTAGGTATTTTGCACTTTTGTTATAGTGTGCTCCCGTTAGTTTTAAGTGTTTAACATGTAAAGAAGCATCTGTTTTAAATTCCCAACCATGGTAAAGAGCGAGCAACTCATCAATAGTGTCCCACCCCATTGATTTTTTAAGGCCTCCAATATCTGAAAAACAAGTCTTTCTATAGGCTTTCAGCCCCCCTCGAATGTGATCTTTGGAGGTTAGGTTTTCCAACACCCAATTTTTGTTTTGTTCTATATAACAATGGCCAGCTACCATGCCAACTTTTGAATCGTTTGTGTAATGATCGGCAAGGGTTTCTAAGTAATTTTTAGGAAATATTACATCTGCATCGTATTTACAAATGATGTCGTATTCTGAATCCAAGGAGTCGTAGCCTTTATAAAAAGCATTGATGATTTTACCTCCCGGTAGGTGCGCTTCCGATGAGGTGTTTGAAACCAACGAAATCCATGGATATTGTTTTGACAGATCCGTTACGATGGATGCCGTTCCATCTGTTGAATGATCGTCCACCACCACAATTTTGGCAGGGCGTAAGCTTTGATTTATGAGTGATTGGAGTGTTTTACCAATAAAATCAGCTTCATTATGGGCCGGTATGACAATATAAAACTTCAAATTCTTTCGGCATAAATAATATAATACCTAGGTGTAAACCATCGGAGTAAAGGTCTAAACCCGATTTTCTTGGTAGGATTCGTCCATTTTTCTGTCGCTATAATTTTCCACCCTGCTTTTTCCAATAACCAGTCAAATTGCCAGGATTCAAATTCATGAAAATGACGGTCTCTCGGATCGGTTTTACTGCGATAGGCGGTTGCAAACCACAATCTGAGCGGAATGCTAGCGATTAGCTTTTGAGCCTTGATGCTTTTTAAAACCGTAAAAGGTGATACCAAATGTTCAAATATTTCAAAAGCGGTCACCACATCAGAACTGTTCGTTTCCAGACCGCTCGTATTGATATCCAAATCTTCTCCTGAAGTATTGCTCACTGTATAGCCTTCCGTTTTTAGAAGTTCAGACAAAGGGTTTTTGACCCCTAAATCCAAAATGGTTTCAGTAAGTGCAATGTGCTGTTTAAGAAATTTGAACGTGTGCTTGTAACGTTTCTTAGGAAAATTAGTGGCGTACATATTAGTATTTATAGGTGATAGCGTTGATGTGCATTCCTGCTCCGACGCTAGCAAATATAACAATATCTCCCTTATTCAGTTCATGCCCTTCCATGTGTCCATTTTTGATGAGGTCCAGTAAAGTCGGCACGGTTGCGACCGAACTGTTACCTAACTTGTGAATACTCATTGGCATAATGCCTTCAGGAACAGGTGTTTTATAAAGTTTGTAGAAGCGATTTACAATCGCTTCGTCCATTTTTTCATTCGCTTGGTGAATCAATATTTTCTTAACATCCTTGATGTCCATACCACTGTTGTCCAAACAGGTTTTCATCGCAGCAGGAACATTTGATAAAGCGAATTCATATATTTTACGACCGTACATTTTTATGAAACGCGTGTCTTCTTCTAAGGACTTGTTGTTTGAACATCCAAAGAACAAATGATAGACTTCGTCATGCGTATAGGAAGCAGACTCATGAGATAATATCCCGCCGTCTTTTTCTGATGATTCAATGATGGTAGCGCCTGCGCCATCCGAGTAAATCATAGAATCTCTATCGTGTGGGTCAACGACTCTTGAAAGTGTTTCAGCACCAATTACCAAGCATCGTTTTGCCATTCCTGCTTTTATGAAAGCTTGCGCCTGAATGACCCCTTCGATCCAGCCGGGACACCCAAAAAGAATATCATAAGCGACACATTTTGGGTTTTTTATTTTCAAACTGTTTTTGACACGCGCAGCCAAACAGGGTAAAATATCACTTTGAACAGAACCTGATTTAACATCTCCAAAGTTATGTGCAAGAATGATGTAGTCTATAGTTTCGGGATCGATACCTGCATCTTCAATGGCTTTTTCAGCAGCGAGGGTTCCAAGGTCAGAGGTTGTTAAATGGTCTTCTGCATAGCGGCGTTCGGAAATACCAGTGATGGCTTTAAATTTCTCTACAATCACTTCATTAGAAGACGAGATTTCAGATCCATCAATGTTTAAAAATGAATGGTTTTTAAAGGCCTCATTTTTCTGTACTATTTTTGGAATGTAACTCCCGACTCCTGTAATTTTAATATTCATATTTTACGTTTTAAACTTCTTCATATGCTTCAATTGGCGCACATGTACATATTAAATTTCGATCGCCATAAGCGTCATCTACACGACGGACGGACGGCCAAAATTTATCTTCTTTTATATAGTCTAATGGGAATGCGGCAACGGCTCTGCTGTAAGGAAATTTCCAGACATCGTTGGTGAGCATTTCTTGTGTATGCGGCGCATTTTTCAGGGGATTGTTTGGCTGGTCTTTGCTTGCTGCTTCAATCTCTTTTCTAATAGCAATCATAGCATCACAAAAACGATCCATTTCGGCTTTGCCTTCGCTTTCTGTGGGTTCAATCATCATGGTGCCGGCAACTGGAAAAGACACTGTAGGCGCATGAAAACCGAAGTCCATAAGTCGTTTAGCAATGTCCACCACTTCAATACCGTTGGATTTAAAACCTCGGCAATCAATAATCATTTCGTGGGCTGCACGTCCGCGTTCACCAGAATATAAAGTGTCATAATATCCCTGTAGACGCTCTTTGATATAGTTGGCGTTTAGGATCGCAATTTTCGTAGAATCAGTTAATCCCTCAGCGCCGAGCATTTTGATATATCCATAGGAAATCAAACAGGCTAAGGACGATCCAAAAGGCGCTCCAGAAATGGAATTAATAGCGTCTGTCCCACCAGTTTCAATCAATGGATTTCCGGGTAGAAAAGGAGTTAATTGTTGAGCAACACATATAGGGCCAACTCCAGGGCCGCCACCACCATGTGGAATTGCAAATGTTTTATGAAGGTTCAAATGGCATACATCGGCACCAATATTCCCAGGATTTGTCAACCCTACTTGCGCATTCATGTTTGCGCCATCCATATAAACCTGTCCACCATTGTCGTGAATGATTTGAGTTATTTCTTTGATTGCAGATTCATACACTCCGTGGGTAGAGGGGTAGGTCACCATCAAGGCTGCTAAATTGTCTTTATGGAGGGTTGCTTTTTCTCTTAAATCTTCTACGTCAATATTTCCATTTTCAGACGATTTTGTCACGACGACTTTCATACCTGCCATGACAGCACTTGCGGGGTTGGTTCCATGTGCAGACGATGGAATTATACAAATTTTTCGGTGCGCATCGCCTCTAGATTTATGATAGGCTCTGATGACCATTAGCCCTGCAAATTCTCCTTGGGCTCCAGAGTTGGGTTGAAGCGACGTCCCAGCAAATCCTGTAATTTCGGTGAGTTGATCTTCTAGTTCTGTAAGTACAATTCGATAGCCTTCTACTTGATCTAAAGGGGCAAACGGATGAATATTCCCCCAATTTGGCCAGCTTAATGGCAACATTTCTGCAGCAGCATTGAGTTTCATCGTGCAAGATCCCAATGAAATCATAGAGAAATTTAAGGATAAATCTTTGCGTTCCAAGCGCTTTATGTAACGCATCAATTCGGTTTCGGAATGGTGATTGTTGAAAATCACATTGGTCATAAAATCAGAATGACGTAGTGCTGTTTCCGGTATTCTTATATTTGAACTCAATGCTTGAATTTGAGTCGTTTTTTTCTTGTAAACCTCTGCAAAAATGGATAAAATCAGATTAAGATCTGAAAGCGTGGTTGTTTCATTTATCGAGATAGAAACGGTTGTTGCATCTGGATAATAAAAATTAACTTCTTTTTGTTCTGCGCTTTCTTTGAGAGTTATATTTTCAGGAACGCTAACTTGAAGGGTGTCAAAAAAGGAGTCGTGTACCAATTTGAAGCCTAAACTTTCCAAAGCATCCGCTAATGTTACTGTTGTATTATGAACTTTGTTGGCAATATATTTTAAGCCTTTTGGGCCGTGATACACGGCATACATTCCTGCCATCACTGCAAGCAGTACTTGTGCGGTACATATATTGGAAGTTGCCCTGTCTCTTTTGATATGTTGTTCGCGAGTTTGAAGTGCCATTCGCAAGGCACGATTGCCGTCCATGTCTTTAGTGACACCTATAATTCTACCAGGGATAAATCGTTTATAGGCTTTCTTTGTGGCAAAATAGGCGGCGTGTGGCCCACCATAACCCATAGGGATTCCAAAACGCTGTGTGGTACCCACCACCACATCCGCGCCAAATTTACCTGGGGCTTCTAAAGTAACTAAGCTAAGAATATCCGCAGCAACGGCTACCGTTATATCGTTTTGATTCGCTTTAGAAATAAAAGATTGCAAGTCCATAACAAGGCCTGATTTCCCAGGGTATTGAAGAAGTGCACCAAAAAAATCTGATGTAAAATCAAACTCATCAACAGTACCTAGCACCAATTCAATTCCAATCGGAGTGGCGCGTGTTTTTAACACGGAAAGCGTTTGAGGCAACACCTCATCCGAAACAAAAAACTTTACATTGCCTGCTTTTACTTGCGGTTTTTGGCGCACTGCAAATAACAAAGCCATGGCTTCAGCAGCGGCAGTACTTTCATCCAATAAAGATGCATTGGCGAGTTCCATACCTGTCAAATCGGTGATCATGGTCTGGTAATTAAGTAAAGCTTCCAGACGGCCTTGAGCAATCTCAGCTTGGTAAGGCGTATAAGCCGTGTACCATCCTGGATTTTCTAAAATATTTCGTTGAATAACCGCAGGAAGGTTGGAAGGGTGGTAACCCATTCCAATAAAAGATTTATAAACCTTATTCTTTGAGGCGAGCTGATGAATGTGTTCAAGGTATTCTTGCTCACTTAAAGGGGCTTCTAAATTTAAGGGTGACTGAAGTCTAATGTTGTCAGGAACGGTTTCACTGATCAATGCTTCGATAGAAGTTGCACCAACCACCTGTAACATTTCGTTACAGTGCGCTTCTCTAGGCCCAATATGTCTTAAGGCAAATACATCTGTTTTCATCTTGCAAGAATCTTAAAAGAAAGAACAAAACTAAGGAATTTAATAGGGTTTTAAATCACTTAAAATGAAAGTTATTAAAGAAATAAAAGGGTTATTAACAGTTTACCTATTTTTGCGCCATGAGTCAGTTAAAACGTTTCCTAGATTTCTATATAAATAGCAGTATGCATGTGGCGCTAGCGGTGCTTTCATTTTGTATTTTAACAGCGTATGAATTGGATTTAGAGCACTCTATAGATTTTTATGTCGCTATTTTTTGCGCTTCTGTTACAGGCTATAATTTTGTCAAGTATTTTGGGCTTACCAAGTTTTATTACCGCTCGCTTACGACCAAATTAAAATACATTCAATTGGTATCTGTGTTCAGTTTGATGGGTTTTGGATATGTATTTTTCAAACTTCAACTAAGCAGTCAAATTCTCTTTCTTTTTTTAGGGTTGATTACTTTTTTCTATACCATTCCAATGGGGGTGCAAACACCTAAAAATTTAAGATCAATTGGAGGCGTTAAAATTTATATCATTGCATTAGTTTGGGCCATGGCTACAGTGGTGTTACCTGTTTTAGAATCTCAACAAATACTCGTTGCTGACCATTGGATTTTAGTGGTACAGCGCACGTTTATAGTCATTGTGCTAATGCTTCCATTTGAGATTCGCGATTTAGATACAGACCAGCTTCAGCTTTCAACCATTCCACAGAAAATAGGCATTCAAAATACTAAGATTATTGGATATGCCTTGTTAGGGGATTCTATTTTGTTAGAATTTTTTAAACAGGAATGTAACAAAAAGTGTTTTCTAATATTGATTTTCTTAGTCGCTTTATTGGCAGTATTTTTAGCGAAAAGCACCAAGAAAAAAAGTCGGTATTACACTACTTTTTGGGTGGAAGCTGTTCCGATTCTAGTGCTCGTTTTGATGTTTATTTTAACACTAGTTCAAAAGACCTGACCGTCTAAGCAAAGCTTCTGCTTTTGGTTTTTGCCCACGAAATTTGATGTACAATTCTAAGGGGTCTTGCGTGCCACCTTTACTTAATACATGTGTTTTGAAAGCGTCTGCAATTTGAGGATTAAAAAGATCATTTTCTTTAAAATATTCAAAGGCATCTGCATCTAAAACTTCTGCCCATTTGTAGCTGTAATATCCTGAAGAATAGCCTCCTTGAAAGATATGTGCAAATGCTGTTGACATACAATTTTGTGGCACGTCTGGAAATAACTGTGTTTCTAGGAAAGCGGCGGTTTCATGTTGCTTCACATCTGTTATTTCACTAGGGTCAATCCCATGCCAGCTCATGTCTAACAAGCCAAAACTCAACTGCCTTAAGGTTTGCATCCCTTGTTGAAATGTAGAGGCTGCCTTGATTTTATCGATTAGTTCCATTGGGATGCTTTCGTCCGTTTCGTAGTGCTTTGCAAAAAGACCTAAGGCCTCTTTTTCATAGCACCAATTTTCCATAATTTGACTTGGTAATTCTACAAAATCCCAAGCCACACTGGTGCCTGATAAACTCGGATATACCGTGTCAGCCAACATCCCGTGAAGGGCATGTCCAAATTCGTGAAAAAGCGTAGTGACTTCGTTAAATGTGAGTAATGAGGGTTTTGTCGAAGTCGGTTTTGTGAAATTACAAACGATTGATACGTGAGGCCTTTCGTTTACAGTGTTTTTTACATGTTGAGATTTAAAGGAAGTCATCCAAGCACCATTGCGTTTGCCAGCTCTTGGAAAAAAATCCGCATAAAAAATGGCTACTAAATTTTGTTTTGAATCTTCAACTTTATAGGTCATCACGTCTTTGTGATAAGTGTCAACGTCATTTGTTTGTACAAACTGTAATCCAAACAATTTTTGTGCGACTGTAAAAGCCCCTTCAATGACATTTTCTAATTTAAAGTAAGGTTTTAATTGTTCGTCGTCAAAGTTGAAGCGCTCTTGCTTTAGTTTCTCAGAATAATAAGCGCTGTCCCATTTTTCCAAACGATCGATGCCGTCTAATTTCTTGGCAAAATCTTCCAGTTCTTTAAATTCTTTTTTTGCTGCTGGCTGTGCTTTTTCCAAGAGGTCTTCTAAAAAAGTGCGCACGGTTTCAGGCGTTTTTGCCATCCGTTCTTCTAACACAAAATGCGCATGGGTTTTATACCCTAAAAGTTGTGCTCTTCTGTAGCGTAGTTGTGTAATTTTTAAAACAATGGCTTGATTGTCTAAACTATCATTTTGAAACCCTTTTTGTCCAAATGCGAGTGCGAGTTGTTTTCGTAACCCTCTATTTTTCGCATAGGTCATAAAGGGGATATAGCTTGGGTAGTCAAGGGTGATTAGCCAGCCTTTTTTATCTTTTTCTTCTGCCAACTGTTTAGCAGCTTCTATAGCGCCTTCTGGGAGTCCTTCTAAATCCGATAACTCCGTAATTAGAAGTTCATAGCGGTTGGTTTCTGCTAAAATGTTTTCGCCAAATGTGAGTTTAAGTTGGCTTTGCTCTTTGTCAATGCCGCGAAGTATTTCTTTTTGATCGGCATTAAGGTTGGCGCCATTTCTCGAAAATCCTTTGTATTTTTTATCTAAAAGTGTTTTTTGTTCTTCTGTTAATGAAAGCGATGCTTTGGTATTGTAAACTGTTTTAACACGTTCAAATAGAGCTTTATTTAAAGCAACATCATTTGAGAATTCCGTTAATAAAGGAGATACTTCTTGTGCTATTTTTTGAATATCTTCATTGGTTTCAGCGGCATTCAAATTGAAAAATATACTCGAAATTCGGTCGAGTTGTTCCCCAGTATAGTCCAAGGCTTCAATTGTATTTTCAAACGTAGGAGCTGCCTCGTTTTTAACAATTTGATCAATTTCATTTTTAGCATTTTCAATGGCTTTTACAAATGCAGGTAAAAATGCGTCTGTTTTAATTTTTGAAAAGGGTGCGGTATTGTAAGGCGTGTCAAAACGCGTGTCGAGTATACTCATGTGAATTATTTAGGAAAAACTTAGGATTTAATATTTTTGGAGGCTTCTAGAACTTTTAATTTTAAACCTTCTTTATATACTAAAATTTTGTCTAAAACACAGCTGTCCGAAGCTCCAATAATTTGTGCGGCTAAGATGCCAGCATTTTTAGCGCCATTTAAAGCCACTGTTGCGACAGGAACTCCGCCAGGCATTTGCAAGATGGATAATATAGAGTCCCAACCGTCAATAGAGTTGCTTGATTTCACAGGTACTCCAATAACAGGTAATGGGCTCAACGCGGCAATCATTCCAGGTAAATGAGCTGCGCCGCCAGCACCAGCAATGATGACTTTTAATCCACGTTGATGTGCTTTTGATCCGTAGTCAAATAATTTTTCAGGTGTGCGATGTGCGGAAACAATGTCCACTTCTACTTGGATGTCAAATCCTTCAAGAATTGCAATTGCTTCTTTCATGACAGGCATGTCGCTGTCGCTTCCCATAATGATTCCTACTTGTGCCATATTATTTACTTATTACTTTGATTGACTGTTTGACTTGTTGTGCGATTTCACGTGCAGTTTCGATATTTGGATGAACGATGGTCACATGTCCCATTTTCCGAAAAGGTCGTGTTTCTTTCTTCCCATAGATGTGTGGCGTGACGCCATCCATCTCCATCAATTTTTCTATATTTTCATAGACCACTTCTCCAGTGTGCCCTTCTGCTCCGACCAGATTAACCATCACACCACTGAGTTTATTTTCAGTGCTTCCCATTGGCAAGCCTAAAATCGCTCTAATGTGTTGTTCAAATTGAGAGGTATAACTGGCTTCAATGGTTTGGTGTCCTGAATTATGAGGTCTTGGTGCGACTTCGTTTATAATAATTTTATCGTCTTGTGTCAAAAATAGTTCGACGGCCAAAAGTCCTACGTGCTCAAATGCTGCGGATGTTTTTAAGGCGATTAGTTCTGCTTTGGCTGCGATTTCTTTAGAAATTCTAGCAGGGCATAACACATATTCGACTTGGTTGGCCTCTGGATGAAACTCCATTTCTACCACAGGATACACTTTCACATCCCCCTTTTCATTTCTTGCAACAATCACTGCCAATTCACTTTTGAATGGTATTAAATCTTCTGTAATGCACTCGACATTTGGCAATCCTTTCAAATCCTCTACGGAGCGCACAATTTTCACGCCAGTGCCGTCATATCCAAATTGAGCACTTTTCCACACAAATGGAAACTCAATACTGCTGTGCTCTAAGGATGTGGAAATTTCATCGGTATAAGCAAACCTTTTAAAAGGTGCTGTGGGTAAATTATGATCGATATAAAACAATTTTTGTTTTGCTTTATTCTGAATGGTTTCTAAGGTTTTTGAAGAAGGAAATACATTGACTCCTTCTTTTTCAAGTGCTTTGAGGGCATCAACATTGATATTTTCAATTTCGATGGTGAGGGTGTTTACTTTTTTGCCAAAATTATAAACGGTGTCATAATCCATCAAATCCCCTTGAAAGAATTCGTTACAGGCAAGTTTGCTTGGTGCTTCTGGGCTGGGATCTAAAACACAGGTATGAATGTCAAATTTTCGAGTGGTGTAAAGTAACATTTTCCCGAGCTGACCGCCACCTAAAATACCAAGTTTGAAGTTTGATGAGAAATACTCCATAGTATGATTTTCTTGAACGAATTTATAAATACACTACAAAAATACACTTAAATATGAAATCGAACACTAAAATCGGTCATCAAAACGAATCAAAACCTTTACAATTGATTATCTTTGCAGCCTGATTTTAGTTACTCACAACGACTCTTTTTAGATGTCAGCATTTTAAAGTTTGAATAAAAATGAAAAATTTAGTATTATTTGGCCCTCCGGGTGCTGGTAAAGGAACGCAAGCCGCTTTTTTAAAAGAGACCTATGGCTTGATTCATATTTCTACTGGAGATGTGTTTCGTTTTAATATTAAAAATGAAACCGAATTAGGAACCTTGGCCAAGTCTTTTATGGATAAAGGGGAGTTGGTTCCAGATCAAGTAACCATTGATATGCTCAGTGCAGAAGTGGCTAAAAACTTGGATTCAAAGGGGTTTATTTTTGATGGATTCCCTAGAAATGTTTTGCAAGCAGAAGCTTTAGATGCACTTTTAAAATCCTACGACACTCAAATTAGCGCAATGATTGCTTTGGAAGTGGATGATGAGGTTTTGGTGGGACGTCTTCTTAAACGTGGCGAAACAAGTGGGAGACCCGATGATGCCAACGATACAGTCGTAAGAAATAGAATAAAAATATATTACGCAGAAACAGCAATCTTGAAGTCGTACTATGCGGCGAAGGATCAATATTTTGGCGTGGATGGCGTAGGGTCTGTAGAAGACATCACGGTTCGATTGAATACAGTGATTAATACGCTGTAATATAACACTCATTAGATGACGGAAGGTAATTTTGTAGATTATGTAAAAATGTTTGCTTGCTCTGGTAGCGGAGGAAAAGGATCTGTACACCTTCATCGCGAGAAATTTATTACAAAAGGAGGTCCTGACGGAGGAGATGGTGGTCGTGGTGGCCATGTGATTGTTCGAGGAAACGAACATCTTTGGACGTTACATCACTTGAAATTCAAACGTCACTTTAGAGCTGGTCACGGGGGCAGTGGAAGTAAAAGTCGTAGTACGGGAGCCGATGGAGAAGATGTGTATGTTGATGTGCCTTTAGGAACCGTTCTTCGAGATACAGACACCAATGAAGTTCTTTTTGAAATTACAGAAAATCATGAAGAAGTCATCCTTTGTCAAGGCGGTAAAGGGGGTTTAGGAAATTGGAATTTTAGATCGTCCACCAACCAAACGCCACGCTACGCACAGCCTGGACTTCCGATGGAAGAAAAATATGTGACCATCGAACTCAAAATTTTAGCAGATGTGGGATTGGTTGGATTTCCAAATGCTGGAAAATCAACCTTATTATCTGTAGTCACTTCGGCGAAGCCAAAAATTGCCGATTATGAATTTACAACCTTAAAACCAAATTTAGGGATTGTCGAATATAGAGACTACCAATCATTTGTGATGGCTGACATTCCTGGAATTATAGAGGGTGCCGCCGAAGGAAAAGGATTGGGGCATTATTTTTTACGACATATCGAACGAAACTCCATTCTTTTGTTTTTGATCCCTGCCGATGCGGATGACATCAAAAAACAATACGATATTCTCTTAGATGAGTTGCGTCGTTACAATCCGGAGATGCTTGATAAAGACCGTCTGATTGCCATTTCAAAAAGTGACATGCTGGATGATGAATTAAAGGCAGAATTGACTGAAGAGTTGGAGGCAGAATTACCTATTGATTATTTGTTTATTTCATCGGTAGCACAAACAGGAATTGTTCAACTCAAAGACAGTTTGTGGGCAATGTTAAATCGTTAAAAAGTTTTAGGCATGAAGAAATTCTTACTGATTTTGTTATGTCCATGCTTCTTAATAGGTCAGAACTACACTCAAGAATTTGATTCCTTATTTGAAACCAAAAACTACACTCAAGCCGTTCAAAAGCTAGAGGTTTATTTAGACAAAACCCCTCAAGATTTAGAGTTGCTAGAATTGATGGGGGATGCTTACGGTTTTCAAAGCAACTGGGACAAAGCAGCAATCTACTACAAACAACTTCGTGATTTAGATGTTAGAAATGCGACCTATCACTATAAATATGGGGGCGTCTTAGGGAAACTCGCCAAAGAGGGTTCTAAATTAAAGGCACTCGGTCTCATTTCTAAAGTAAAATCGTCGTTTCTTAAAGCCGCAGAATTAGATCCGAAGTCTATAAATATTCGTTGGGCTTTGGTGGAATTATACACACAATTGCCTGGGTTCTTAGGAGGAAGTTATAACAAGGCAATGGTCTATGCCAGTGAATTAGAGCAGCTCTCCAAACCGAATGGGTATTTTGCCAAAGCGTATATTTATGAAAATTCAGATCGAGAGGCGTTAGCAAAGACTTTTTATAAAAAAGGGTTAGATACCATAGAGGAATTACAGTGTTTTCAACCCGAAGTATCAAATGCCGCGCATTTAAATACACATAACAATTCAGTGCATTTTCTTGTGGCTACCGCTTGCGTGCTTCATAACACACAACTCTCTATTGGACAAAATTATATCCAATTTTATATAGATGTGTTTTCTTCTAAAGACCGCGAGCCCTTAGAAGCTGCTTATGTACTTCAAGTACAGTTGTTCAAACTTCAAAACAAAATTCCTGAGGCAAGTGCTTCCATTGATAAAGCCCTCTCAATAAATCCCGATTTCAAACCCGCATTGAAAGAAAAGCAATTAATTTTATTGTTAAAGCCTTAAGAAAATCTAACCTCAATCCGTATATTTACCTCTCATAAACTCATACTATGAATGTACATTTTATTGCTATAGGAGGTGCTGCGATGCACAATTTAGCCTTGGCGCTTCACTACAAAGGGATGCAAGTTACGGGCAGTGACGACACCATTTTTGAGCCTTCTAAATCGCGATTAAACGCAGCGGGACTGTTGCCAACTAGTTTTGGTTGGTTCTCTGAAAAAATCACTAAAACCTTGGATGCGGTAGTACTTGGAATGCATGCCAAAGAAGACAATCCCGAACTTTTGAAAGCGCAGGAACTGGGACTAAAAATATATTCATATCCAGAGTTTTTATACGAACAATCCAAACACAAAACACGGGTAGTGATTGGCGGGAGTCATGGAAAGACGACCATTACAGCCATGATATTACACGTCTTAAATTACCACGATATTGAAGTGGATTATATGGTAGGCGCACAGTTGGAAGGGTTTGATGTGATGGTAAAACTGACCGATGGTGCCGATTTTATGGTGCTTGAAGGTGATGAATATTTAAGTTCGCCAATTGATCGCCGTCCAAAATTTCATTTATACCAACCTAATATTGCACTCTTAAGTGGGATTGCATGGGATCATATCAATGTGTTTCCGACCTTTGAAAATTACTTAGAACAGTTTAAAATTTTCGTCAATAGCATTACGGTTGGCGGAAGTATTTCTTACAATACCGAGGATCTTAATGTGAAAACAATCGTTGAAGAAAGTGACAATCAAATTCGTAAATTTCCGTACCAAACTCCTGAGCATACCATCGAAGATGGGGTTACTTATCTGGAGACGGAAGAAGGTCCACTTCCGCTCGAAATTTTTGGAGCACATAACCTAAATAATCTTGCAGGCTCTAAATGGATTTGCCAACAAATGGGTGTGGATCAAGATGATTTTTACGAAGCGATCTCCAGTTTTTCGGGAGCAAGTAAGCGCTTAGAAAAGGTGGCTGAAAATACCAATTGTGTGGTGTATAAAGATTTTGCTCATTCCCCAAGTAAGGTGAAAGCCACCACGGAAGCCGTCAAGTCACAATACCCAAAACGCCCATTGGTTGCCTGTTTAGAATTGCATACCTACAGCAGTTTAAATGCAGGATTTCTAGAACACTATAAAGGGACTCTGGATGCAGCAGATACAGCGGTGGTGTTTTATTCGCCTCAAGCCGTTGAAATAAAAAAATTAGAGTCCGTAAGTAAAACTCAAATTGAAACCGCTTTTGAGCGTGACGACTTGATTATTTACACAGATTCTCAGCTTTTTAAAAACTATATTACTACCTTAGAATTTGCTCAAAAAACAGTGTTGCTCATGAGTTCTGGAAGTTATGGAGGCTTGGATTTTGAAGCTCTTAAAAATAAAGTATCTGACCCAAGTTGATTTTTTAAAATGATATAAAATAACCTCAAAAATTTATGACAATGTCCCCCAAATCATTCCCCATAAAAAACTGGTCTCAAGACGACCAACCTCGCGAAAAACTAAGAGATAAAGGGCCCCTTTCCTTGAGCGATTCAGAATTGATTGCTATATTAATTGGCTCTGGATGGGTGCAAGAAAGTGCTGTGGATTTATCCAAACGGATCTTAGCGAGTGTGGATCATGATTTACAAAATTTAGGGAAATTGTCAACGGTTCATCTAATGACGTTTAAAGGGATAGGAGAGGCAAAAGCCATTAAAATTGCGGCAGCTATGGAGCTCAGTCGTCGCCGTCGCGAAACAGATCCAAAAAAATTAGATAAAATCAATACCAGTCGTTCCGTGTTTGAGATTATGAACCCGCTTTTGGGACATCTTTCTCATGAAGAATTTTGGGTTTTATATCTCAATAACTCCAACAAAATACTAGCAAAAACACAGATGAGTAAAGGAGGGATGACGAGCACGACTGTAGATGTTCGCATTGTGATGAAGCAAGCCTTGGAGCATTCAGCCACCGCGATTGTTCTGGTGCATAACCACCCATCTGGGTCGCTTCATCCAAGTAAATCTGACACCCAATTAACTGAGAAATTTAAATTAGCAGCGGAAAGTTTAGATATTAAAGTCTTAGACCATATAATTGTCACAGAAAAGAACTATTTTAGTTTTGCCGATGAAAGCTTATTATAATGCTGTTAGTTTATACTTCTAAAATCACCCCGAGACTCCGATTTGTTTTTAAACAAATCTGTACGCGAATTCTCAATATCCCTGTTTCTTTTACGAGTGTAATTGAAGAATTTATTGCGCACGACCGTCTCAAAATGTCTTACGGCTCACAACCTTTAGGAAGCGAGTTTTTTGTAAGAAGTAATGGGCTTTTATTAGAACAAGGCTTGTCAGATTTAGAGCTGAATGTTCAGCCATGGGAGGATACCAAATGCTTTTTTAGTAGTGGAGAAAAAAGTCACATCCCTTTTGACATTTTCTCTGCCGCTTTTTATTTGTTAAGTCGATATGAAGAGTATTTGCCACACGTTAAAGATAATTATGGGCGTTTTACCAAAGAAGAAAGTTTGGCTTTTCAATCGGGCTTTTTACACCAACCCGTAATTGATATTTGGGCTTATAAATTTAAAGCAGCCTTACAAGTACAGTATCCCAACCAAGAATTTGAGTCTCGCCAGTTTTCAATCAATCCCGTGATTGATGTGCCTGTAGCCTATTATTTTAAAAACAAAGGATTTTTAAGAACGATAGGAGGGATCGGATCTGATTTGTTTCGGTTTCGGTTTAAGTTTTTATACGATCGTTTTCCTGTGTTGTTTGGATTTAAAAAAGATCCGTACGACAATTTTAAATGGATCATTAACCGTCAAAAAACAACGCAAACAAAGTTTAATGTGTTTTTCTTAATTGGCAATTTAACCACTTACGATAAAAATAATAGCATCAATAAAAAGGAGTTTGTATCCTTAATTAAATCGGTAGCTGATTACTGTAATGTGGGTATCAAAGCTTCGTATATGGCGTTAGATTCAATGGCGGTTTTAAAATCCGAAAAACGACAAATGGATGCGGTGGTCAATTCCGTTACAACCTCGGCACGTTCTTCGTTTTCTAAAGTTAATTTACCATCGACTTATCGAAATTATATTGATCTGGAAATTAATTCAGATTATACGATGGGGTATCCAGAATCAATTGGATTTAGGGCGGGTACTTGTACGCCGTTTTTATTTTATGATTTAGATTATGAAATTCAAACTCCCCTTATGATTCACCCGTTTCAACTGATGGATTTCGTACTGCTTAAACATTCCTCATTTTTAGACAAAAAAGAAACCTTACTCAAAGCGATTTCCGAAGTTAAAAAGGTAAACGGTAGGTTTACATTTATCTTTCATAACTATG
>Ga0209199_1003244_pt1 | contig 16382 bp, 13 predicted proteins | sample COGITO_mtgs_1105_7_FD_184805 | JGI IMG/M metagenome (GOLD analysis project Ga0209199, IMG submission 184805) | Pelagic marine microbial communities from North Sea - COGITO_mtgs_110523 (SPAdes) (version 2) | ecosystem: Environmental > Aquatic > Marine > Epipelagic ...
GAATGGAAAGAAAAAAGAATAAATCGCGCACCGGGCAATCATGGCAAGACGAAATTCTTGATGCAGAGGGTGATGGCTGCGCTAGCTGTTTTATTTAATTTAAAATAAAGATGAATCAATTGTTGTTTTAATGCTTTGTAAAATGCTGTTGTAACGAATTTTAAATATATTTTTTATATCAGCAACTTGACTTAAATCAACAGTAGACCAGCTAGTATCTATAAAATGGTAACTAAATTGGGTATTGTACTGGCCTAAATCTTTATGATATGCTATTACAGATTTTGCACCAATTGTTTTATTAGCACCACTTGATATAATTGTTTTATTCATTGTAGCATTTAAATAATGATGGGGGTTTTTTCTTATCTCTCTGGTACTTTCACCAATTTTTGTTTTAGAGTAAAGGGGTATTATATGATGTATGTCAACGGCAGTGTCTATATTTATATTTGTTGAACTTGCAGGTTTATCCCAGTCAAGAAATTTGGCATTACAACTTCTTATATAATTAAAAATATTATTTTCAATACTTTGGTTGCATTTTTGAGATGTAAGCATTTTTTCATTAGCAAACTCTTCAACATTAAGTAGTTTTTTATTATTTTGATCTTGAAACTTTTTCTTAACATCTTGGTCATTTTCAAAAATAAATTTATACAACCAAACTGAGTTTTCGATAGCGTTTTGATTTTGATGAGAGTCAAATCTTCCCGTGAATAAAGACAGCCAAAATAGATTTAAAACTTTCTTAACCTCCACTAGATCGTCATCACCATCTTTGTATATAAAGTAGGTAAATATTTGAATCATTGAAAGGTTATTAGTGATATTTTTCAAATAGCCATGGCCAGCATAAACTTGAAGAAGTGCTGCACTCTTTTTTACAATTTTAACAGCATTTTCATAATTATTAGTAATAAAATTTTCATCTAATTTATCTAGCGAGTAAGACGATTTCAAAATTTGACTATTGAATTCGTTATCATCTGGGAATTTACCATCTTCTTTCCAATAGATTAAGTTTAGTACCTGCGATAGGTATTCTGCATATTTTTTTTCGATAGATGGTTGCTCGTTTTTGTCGCCTAATAATCCAAATGCATCAGTCAATACAAAATCATTATTTATAGAATCATTTCTATCAAACCAAACAAAGGGCTGCTTGGTAATTTCTATTACTTTTGCTCGTAAATCGAAATTCGGTACTTTTGCACATAGTAAGTCAAATGAATTTAGGTTTGTCCCTCCTATATTAATATACTCAAAAGTTTTAACTGCTTTATTTCTATCTTCCATCATTATTGGAAGAATCTCGTAGTTTTTAATTTGGTTTTCAAAAAAAACACGAATTCCGCTGATCCAATTATATTTTAAATCTACATCAACTGAAAGGTGTCTTTCGATTTCTTTTATTTTAACTTTATCCCCTTCGTAAAATGAATTTACTGAATTTTGAATCAATTCAGTATCACCATTTTTAAACTCAGTTTTTGTGAGGATTTTGATAAGAACATCACTATTGTCAGCATATAATTTAATTTCATTAAGTCTATTGTCAAAAAAAGTTTGTAAAAGTTGTCCCAATTTATCATGTCCTTTTAACATGAAAAGAGGAATCATTGGTTTGTTTTTATCTTTGTTACAAGTTTCTATTACATTATCTATCATCTCATTTCCTGGTTTAATATCGGATGATTTTATCTTATTAAACTCCAGAAAACTATCAATATCGTCAGGAAGTAATTCTCTTGTCTCTTTATCATCCCAAATAAGATTTTTAAAACCAAATAAATATTTACTATCATCAATTAAATTTAAATACCAAATTTTATTTAGTTTGTTGTCGATCTTTTTGAAGAGTTCTTCATTTTTTTGTTTAGTTTCTTCTATATAAACAAAATTAAATGCATAAAATGATGTAGTGTACCTTTGCTGACCATCTAATAAGTAATAAGCTTCATTTTCTGGAGGACTTTGTACTACTTCTGACCTCATGCCAATCCGAATACATCTAAAGTTATCTTCTTCTTGTCTTTTTAGTAAAAGAGAACTAGATGAGGGGAGATTAGTTAAAACACTTAAAATAAGATTTTTTTGTTGTGTTTTATTCCAGACATACTCTCTTTGAAAATGAGGAAGTAAAACAATATTATTATTTATTGCTTCAATTATTTGTGATAGATTTTTTAGTTTCATTTTATATATTTTTTATTAAAAACTCTTGTGAAAATACATTTTATTTTTTAAAATAAATAACTTCGCTTCTTTCGCGAGGTACATCCCAATAATAGTCTTTGTCGAAATAACAAATCCATACGTAAAGAACCTTTACATAACTATTCAATTCAAAGCTTCTAGGAGTTGGTACAGTTGTAGTGTTATTAGAAAACCATCGTCTTACAGCTCCAAATTGCATACTAGCGTTTCTTTCAGGATACCTTTCATTTGTTGCTGTTTTAACTGCTTCTTTAAAAGTTACTATGAAGAGATGTTGATTAAAAGTTTCTTTTAAATACCTGTAAAAATCAGTTTTATTTAAATTTTCAGGAACTCTGTATAATTCTAAATCATGAGCTGCACAGTTCATATCTATCTCATCAAGCAATTGCCCTTTATACACATTAAATAACAGTTCTGGTGATGAGGACATAGGTAATTGGTTAATTAAATAATAATTAACAGTTGGAGGGGGAGTAGGAAGTCTAGGATATACTATTTCAGGAGTATCAAAATCATCTACTATTCTCTTCAATTTTTCATAAAGTTCTTCTGTAACATATTGGCTATCTAGAATAATCTTATTTAAATAACTTTGATCGTCAAAACTCATTTCATCAATGATACCATTTAGTTCAAAGTTATATTTATTTGTTTCTCCAATTCCTTTGTTTGTGATATTGGCTGAACCAAATAGCACTGATCTATTATTATTCCAAAGTGCTTTTAGATGTATTCTAGTATTTCGGTACAAAGCAATCTGATTATTTAGGCAATAATCATAAATGGATTTAAAATCTGACACTCCCAAGCATAAATCTTTTACTTCCCAACCAACAACGATTTGCTTTACATTCCTATTACTGTTTAGGCGCTTTAAAACAGATAATTTAAGATAAGCTGAGAATATTGTAATGTCTTCATTTCGATCTACAAATGATTTTGCCCCTTCAAATAAATTTTCACCACTTCGGTACAACATAGCTATGTTTTAATATGATAATGATATATTCGTATTAAATTACTAATATATGATTTATCCTGAGTTTTTCCCCGAAGATAGAAAAAATGAAATTGCTGAAAAAAAAGTATTTGAGCAATTAAAGAGAATTTCAGATAGCTATGATATTTTTTATTCTAGAAAATTTGTTACAGACGGAGTTGGTAAAAAACCAGAGTATGAAGTAGACTTTATAATTGCAATCCCCGAGAAAGCCATTATTTGCTTAGAAGTAAAAGGAGGTATTATTAATTATTCAGGAAGTAAAGATGAGTGGTCACAAAACAGCAGGGTTATGGCTAAAAGGCCAGACAGCCAAGCATCCTCTGCTACCCATGCATTAATTAAAGGTTTTTCAGAACTTATAGGAGACATGGCCGTGGGCTGGGGTTTGTGTTTTCCTGATGGAGACCTTAGCTCTAAGGCATTACCCACCTCTATAGATTCTAATCAAATAATAGACCAGTTAGGGGTACTGCATATAGACAAAGCTCTAGAGTATCTTTTTGATTTTGTAAAAAAGCAAAATTTACATAGGCAGGGTGCTAGGCGTTGGATGTATAATAAATTTAAAACACAATTGCTTAGGGATATTGGGTTTGTTCAAGTATTAAGCACAAGGGTTAAGTATAACGAACGTAATTTTATTGAGCTCACAATTACTCAGATAAACGTATTTAATCGCTTAAAGGGTAATAAAAACATCATTACAACAGGACCTGCAGGTTCTGGTAAAACAATTATTGCCAAAACCTTAGCAAAAGATTTACTTGATAACAAGCAAAAGGTGCTTTTTTTATGTTTTAATAGAACCTTAGCAAATAAAATACGCTACGATTTTGACAGAAATGAAACTGGTATTGAGGTTGCAACCTTTCATTCTTTTGCTAGAAAAATTATAGATACCTATGATACTGCTTGGTGGAAAGAAAATAGTACCTCTGAAGATTTTTGGGAATTGGACGTGCCGGTAAAATTAGAAGAGTGTCTTCCTTTTTATCTAGACAAATTTGATGCTATTATTATCGATGAAGGCCAAGATTTTAAAGAATTATGGTTTGAGTTAATTTTTAGTTTAGGAAAAAAAGGTTCTAGTAAACATATATTTATGGACCAAATGCAAGATATTTTTGGACATTACACCAAAATACCTAGTGAAGAGAGCTTTATAAAATATAATTTACCAGAGAACTGCCGTAACACAAAAACAATCGTAAACTACCTGTCTGAGGTAGTGTCTCAAAATATTGAAACCTTTGATAACAGTCCCGAAGGAGAAGAGGTGGTAATAAAAAGTTTTAAAAATCAGACAGAACAGCAAACGTATCTGCTTGATGAAATTAAATCTTTAACAAGAGAGCAAGGAATGAGCCCAGAGCAAATACTAGTTCTACTAAACTCTAGCAAAGCTGATAGTTGTTTAGGTGCTACAACAAAAGCAGGAAAACTAGAAATTAAAGCGCTAGACAATAAAGGGCGTTTTCAAACAGATGCTGTGAATTATACGACTATTAACTCTTTTAAAGGATTAGAGGCAGATATTGTTTTTATTATAGACACAGATAAAATACCCATAAAGCAAAAACACGAGAAGCTTTATACAGAGGCTTCTCGTGCTAGGCATAAACTGTATGTAATGAGTTAATTTATGAACTCATCATCACTAGCAATATGTTCTTCCCAGTATTCTGTATCAACTTGTATAGAACCGTTTTTTATAAAGGATTCTAATCTATCACTTATTTTTCTCAAATAGGAGTTTAAAATATATTCAAGTTTATTATCATCTTGAATCATTTGTTCCATTTCATAGGCGTATGAGCATATGAGCATTTCAATCGCAATTGTAAATACGCTAAGACTTTTATTTTGTTTCAGTGGTTCAATAATATTTTTGTAATAAATATGTTCCGTATTTATAAAGGTGATTTTTTTACCTCTCACTGTTGAAAGTTCGAATAAGTTACCGGTTGGATTTTTATGATAAAGTACAATAGTTTTATTCATTCCAGCCGCAAAATTGTCAACTTGTAAAGTTATAGCCTCTATAGAGAGGTGCATAAACCTAGTTTTAAGGAAGTTTATTAAGTCTGTTTTTTGTTCTTCGGTCCATTCATTTCCTTGAGGCATGGCTCTAATTACAGCTGGTTCAACCACAGGTAATGGAGTTGCGTTCGGATCTTCACCAGCCATGTCTTTAGCTGCTTTTTCTTCATCTTTATATTGTGAGGCATACGTCGCAAGAAATTTATTCATGTTTTTTATACATGTATATATTTCACTAGATATTTTATTAAATAATAACTGTTGCTGTTCATTAACCTCTAAATCATGAGCATTTTCTATATCTCTTATTTCATCATTAGCAACATACCTAAAATCTACGTGCTGTTTTTGGTAATCGACTCCCATTAGATTATCTAAACCACTATCAAATTCAATTTCTATAGTCCAAAATCTATTTTTTGGATTGGTAATAGTGTACATTCCATAACTTCCGCAATCTATCTCCCTTTTAGTTCTTATAAAAAATATATTAGCACTAGTGAAATCTCTAGTTCCACTCATTTTCTCACCAATTCTTTGACCTAATTTTGTAGCTCCTCCAGATCTTAATCCTGGATTAGATATACTTTTTGTTGCATAAGAAGCTCTAATAGTAAATGAATAATCTTTACCTCCTAACTTTATTGGATGTTTTACGTTCCAATAATCATCATATTTTTGAAATAGAGGTCGGTTTGTTTCATTTTCTTCACAGCCTTTAATGAATTTTTTATAATGGTAACTTGCTGTAAATTTTTCATTATCAGGAACGTTTTCATTATACCTGTTTTGTGAAGGTTCTAATGCTGCACTCCATATTTTATCTGTTATATAATTTTTAGTTTCCATTAAAAATAATGGGTCATATGGAATTACTCCCCCCGGTTTTATATCATACTCTTGATTTCCTTTTAAGATTGAGCCAAGCGTTATTTTTAAATCACCTTGTAATGCATACCTATAAATTCTTCCTACTAATTTATTAGTTTTTTTTATAACTGTTTGTGGTCTTCTTGATCCTAAATTTTTAATTTTAGACCATCTAATTATGGTCATGGCTTCATTTAAATTTAAATTTAAATGAATGTTGTTAAATTTTGGCTTTTTAGAAATGGCCTCATCATAACCAGGTTCTTCCCTAGTAGCTTGCTCATCTAAATCTAAACAAACATAGTTCCATTTGCTTGTATTAGTGTCTTTTGAATAGACCTCTACTCGTCTTCCGACATAAATAGATGAGTTTGGTAATCCTACACCAAAAGTTCCAATTCGTTTGTTTGAAGTTCCGGCTCCCTCTGCAAATCTTAGACAACCATTAATTTGTTCAAAAGTCATTCCTAAACCATCGTCAATAAAAAAGACATCAGAGATGTTTTTGGAACCCCTGCCTCCTTTTCTATTATCATGTTCTACAAATGTGATATTTATATTTTTAGCTTCTGCATCAACTGAATTATCAATGATTTCAGCCATTGCATAAATGGGACTTTTATATCCTGAATTAACTAATTTTTCTATAAATGCATTTCCGTATAAATTATTTGCCATATTTATTAATTATTTAAAGCTTTTGCTTCGAGTAAATGATAATTTTTTAATTTTATTTTATTGTCTTTTGTTATATAAATAGTATTATTTTTATTTCCGCCATTTTTAGGTCCTCTCATAGCTCTACCTAGTATTTGCAATGCCGTAGTGATAGAGTCAATATTTGCCAATATCATTATTGAATTAAGACCGGGTACATCAATTCCAGTGGCTAGTATTTTTTCGTTTATAAGGATTGATAAACTGTCTTCTTTGTCTCCAAGTCTTTCTAGATATTTTTTTCTATTTGCTGTGGGTGTCTCACCAACGATTAGCTCATTTTCAATTTCTTCTGCCTTTAAATAAAGACTTAAAGCAATAGCATGTGCTTTAGACTCAGCAAATATGATTGTATTTTTTTTATCTTCAATTAAATTTTTACATGTTTGCGTTACGCTTTCATGTAGCCCTTTATAATATGCTGATTTATCAATTAACTTACTATTTCTTGTTTCTGAAAGTTCATTAATGACCTGATATTCAATATTAGATAAATAATCTCTTTCTATTAAATAATCGATAGGACTAGGTACACTATTGTTGTTTTTATCTACTAATTGTAGATAATGATTAAACATAGTCTTTAAAGTTCCAAATTCACTATCATCAGCTCTAAGTGGTGTAGCTGTTAAGCCTACTATTTTTGGATTGTCATTTAGTCTAACATATGTGTTAAAAATTTCTTGATATTGCTCTGCCCCTGTAAAATGTGCTTCATCGATAAATAAATAATCTAGATTTTTTATAAAATCCAAGTCTTCTGGTTTCTTATTGATAACTCTAGGCGTTAAAAGCTGAAACGACGCAAAAGTTATTTTATCAATTTTATTTTGGTTGAAACTATTAAATCTATCCCAATATCTTTGGGCCATCACTATGCGATCTCCTTTTTGTTTCCATATTTTTTGAAAAGATTGTAAACTTTGTTCACAAAGTTCTTTTGAATTTACAATCCATACAATATTCAAGGGTACATCATTATTATTATGATTCCTTAATAAATCTACAATTGTTTCCATGGCTAGCACCGTTTTTCCAGCACCTGTTGGCATTGTTACCAGAGTTTTATTTGTATTATAATTATATATGGCGTTAAGATGTCTTGATAAATTCTTTTTAACCCTTAATTGATAGGGGTGTGGAAAGGCATTAGTACCATTTGATTCACCATAAATAGGGGTAGCATATTCAAAATTAGTTCTATCATCTATAACCTCTATTTCCTTATAGATGTCTTCAATTTTAAAATCACTAAAAAAACGTTCTAAATTATTGTTATATGTTTCTATTGCGTGATCATAGATTGTATTTTCTGTACCCTCAAATCCTAGATCTTTTAAATCATTAAGTGATATTGTTTCAATTAATTTATTTCTAAGTTTAGTTTTATTTACTAAATTGATTCCGTTGTGAAGAGCTACTGCTTTATTAAGTATTTTTCTAGGAAGCGCCTCGCTATCGTTATTTACAAAGCTGTATCTAATAATTTTTGTGGTATTATCTCCCAAAATTTTAGACTTATCTCTGTCATTTAAGTTTTTTATTAAATCGTCTAATCCCATAATTCATTTTCTATTCTATATTTAACGTTTTCAACAAGTAAGTTGACATCTGGACTACCTAATCTTATTTTTTCTTGATTTAAAATTTTTATTAACTTAAAAATTTCACTTTTATTTTCATCTGCAGTTTCAGTAACTATATCTAAACTTTTAGTTACTTTTAATTTTGAAATTGCTTCATCGATAAATAAAACGCTGTTATTGATTTTATTCAATTCGTTTAGTAATTGAATTACCAAGACTTTTATTTTCTTTTTTGCATTTCTTATTACATTTATTATTGACTTATCTGAAAAAATATTTAGCCCTGAGATTAATTTTGAATCATTTGATTCATTCCTTAATCCTAATTCATTGTAGATGAAAATTAATTTCATTAAATCTTCAACATGGGGTAGTTTTAATAAATGTGTGCTGTAATCGGAAAATGCAATCATCCAAAATCTATTATTTACAAATTCTTCTGTAAAATTATTTTCAACAGTCTTTTCATTTAAAAATAGCAGTTCATTATCCGACACAATACCGTCATCAAAAATAATATGAATAATATTATCTAAATAGGGATTATTCTGTTCAAGATGTTTTTTCGCTTTATCTATAATGGTTCCTGGCAAGTTGTACTCTTTTGTTTTATTTTTTAAAAACAATTCTTCGCAATCTGTAATAATATTGTCCTTAACAATGGACTTTATTAAATAATCAATCTGTTTGTTACCAGTAGCAACATCAATATATTTATCTTTAAAAAACATTTCAACTTTCTGAAGTAATTCTTTCTCATTTATATTTTGAATAAAAGAATCAAATTCTGATTTTTCTTTCTTGTTACTATTAATAGCAATCTTTTTGATTAAGGAATATTGATAGGTATCATTGTTATAGGTAATTTCATCTCTCATTGACCTAAATAAAATAGTATTTATTTCTCTTTTGGAAAGTCTAAGATTATATTTTTTTGATATTAAATCACTTATTAGTCTTGCACTTATTGGAGCATTTTGGTTTGCAATAATGCTCCTAATTATGCTTTGGTTTGTTTCTTTCTTTTTATTAGATATTTTAGAATTATTTTTAATTGAACTTGTTGATATTTTTTTTTCAATATTTTCAACTGTCATTCTAATTCCATATTCCTTGTATATGATATCACGTATGTTTTTTTTGGAATTGTTTTGTTTGTGCAATTCTAAAATTCTAAGTTTATAGCTTTGTCTTTTCATTTTAAAAAGAAATTCGTATTATTTTATTCTTTAGTTCTATGTTTAATGCTTTTACAACATGAGAAACCTCAATAAGTTCTGCATTACATGCACTTCCAGTAGACGCTACAAACTCATTTCTTTTAAGCATTAAATACTCTTCTGCGTCTTTGTTTTTTAAAGTAATACTCAAAATGTGAGGCGCAGTAGAAACGTCTTTAAAATTAACTAGTCCCGTTCCATTGGCTTCGAAGTGTTCCTGTAGCTCTGCTCGTCTTTTTAATAGAGCATACACATTGCTCTCAAATTCATTTAGGGCTATATCACATGCTTTTCCAATTCCTACAATTAAAGGTGTGTTGTAAGTACCTCCTCTTAAACTGTTTTCTTGTCCACCACCATGAATTAATGCTGTTAGTACAATGTTAGATTTCTTATATAGCACTCCAATCCCTTTTGGACCATTCAATTTATGCCCAGAAAAACAAAGCATATCTATATTGTCTTCTTCTACATCTACAACTATTTTTCCAACGGCTTGAGTGGCATCGCATAAAAATGCAACGTTATTGTCTGTTGAAATACGCCCTATTTCTTTGATAGGCTGAATAACTCCAATTTCATTATTCACATACATCACACAAATAAGTGATGTTTTTTCTGTTATACTTTCACTAAGTTCTTCTAAACAAATCAACCCATTTTCATCCACCTCAAGGTAGGTTACTTCATATCCTTTTGTTTGTAAATACTCACATGTTGCGAGCACAGCTTTATGCTCAGTCTTTACCGTTATAATATGATTTCCTTTTTCAGGGTTTGCTTCAACATATCCTTTGATTCCAAGGTTTATAGATTCTGTCGCACCAGAAGTGAAAGTAATGTCCTTTCTGCCGCAATTAATGATATTTGAAACCTGGATCCTTGCTTTATCGATTGCATCTTTAGCCTTTTTACCATAAGAGTGGTTACTAGATGCATTCCCAAAAAACTCATTAAAATATGGCAACATTTCTGCTAACACGCGTTTATCTATTTTAGTCGTAGATGCGGTATCGAAATATTTTAATGAGTTTCCATTCATTAGATGTAATTATATTAAAGAACAAAATATAACTTTAATTTAATTAATGAAATTTATATCAAAGTTTTTTTCTTCTTATTTTTTATTTAATAATTGTACTGTGATTTTTGTCAAGCCTAAGGATTTTTATTGAATTAAAATATCTTTATAAATATATAGTTATTTCTAGTAATAATTTTGGAGCAGAATTAAGTAAAATCGAACTGTTTTGGGGAGTATTTGAGTGAAATGAATTGTTTTAAATAGGTGTTGAGTATCTTTGAAACATGAAGGATAATAACATTCAAACCATTTACCAAAAAACAATTGACTTTGCGGCTCAGAAGCACGGGAACCAAAAAATGCCCAATGGCCTCCCTTACATTGTTCATCTATCAAATGTTGCCATGGAGGTTTTTATGGTCCACAAACAAAAACAAGATTTCGATCTTGAATTGGCGATACAGTTGGCTTTACTTCATGATATCATGGAAGACACAAGCCTTAGTTTTAAGGAGCTTAAAGATCATTTTGGTAATATAGTCGCAGAGGGTGTTTTAGCTTTGACTAAAAACGATAAGCTTGATAAAAAAGACCAAATGGATGACAGCTTGTATCGTATTTTAGATTTGAGCAAGGAAGTGGCTATTGTAAAACTTTGTGACCGCATCACAAATTTACAGAACCCCCCTATAAAATGGGACAATACGAAAATTAAAAAATACTACTTGCAGGCCATACAAATAACAGAAACTCTAAAGGGTGAAAATGACTATTTGGATAAGCGAATAAATAAAAAGATAGAACAATATAAATTATATCTTTGAATAATTGTGTGAATGTATTTAATTGAGGTTTTTAACTTGGATACTCTTTTGAGTGAAATAATATATTATAATGAATCAAACAGTAGAATTTTTATTACCCTTTGCAAAAAAATTAATTTATGTTGATAGTAGTGCTGATATATCATTATTAAAAACTAAATTTATTGAGCATAATGTTTCGCTTCTACCAATAATTGATAATAAGGGTAGTAAAAACGTTGGATTGTACAGAAGAAAGGTTATGTGGTCTAGGTATGCAAATGAAATAAAATTTGATGAAAAATCTATAAAGGAAAAAAAACTTCCAGAAGTTGATGTCAACGATAACTTATTTCATGCGATGGATTTGTTGTCAAGACATTCCGCGGTACTAATCAACGAAAACAATTCATTTTCTAAACTTATAACTACAAGAGTTGTTGCTGATTCACTAAGAGATTATTCACATAAGTTTCTTATTATAGAAAGTTTAGAGAATAAACTAAGAGATATAGTGAGATCCTTAAAAATTTCACACCCTGATAAGCTTAGTGATTTAGTAGATTCAGAACTAACTTTTGAACAGTATAAAGAATTTATTGGAAGATATTTTGATGACACTATTTTTAAAAATTTAAAGAAAAAGGAAATCCTAAAAATGATTGATGATTCAAGACTTTTTAGAAATGATGTATGTCATTTTAAATTACACGATAATAAAGGTATGGGGTCATTGAATAAGTTTATAGGATTAATTGATAATCTAAATCATATTTAAAATAGCTATAAATTCTTCAGGAATTCTTTTTAATGTTTCTTTTTTTATATGTTGAGGAATACCACCATAGAAGGCTACCGCAATTCCTCCTGCCATACAAGCAACAGTATCTGTATCTCCACCAGAAGATATAGCCAAGCGAACACACGATTCATAATCATTTGTTTGTAAAAAACAGGATATAGCTATGGGCACTGTCGTTTGGCAGATGTATTCTACACCAGTATTAAAAGATTCTCTATAATATTGTTTTAAAGCTTCAAAGTCAGGATTTAAATCATATCCTAGAGAGGTAACATATTGATAAATATTTTCTTTAGAAAATCCATTCTTTGCTTTAAATATGCAAAGTCCTATTGCGATTGCTCCCTTGACAGACTCTTCATGATTATGAGACGTATTTGTTACATCTTTTATGCATTTCAATAATATATTTTCATCATCAATTAAAGCACCTAAAGCACTTATACGCATTGCAGCACCATTACCACAACTAAAACCTTTTACTCCATATGGTTTCAATACCCAATTTTCAAATCCTGGACCAAAACCACTATTAAAATATTTTTTTGTGTAAGATTTTAAGGATTTTTCGAAATCTAATGTATTATCATTTAACAAACAATCTAAAACTGCAATAGTTAAAACCGTATCATCTGTGAATTTTGATTTTAAACTAAACAGTTCAAAATCCTTTGGGATATTAAAACTGTGTTCGAATACTGATCCAATTACATCACCAGCAATTGCACCGAGTATTATTTCTTTTTTTACTTTCATATTTTTCGATTACTTTTTAACTAAAACTTCTGCCAAATATCACAATTGCTAAAATAGTAGTCATACCAACAGATATGGGGGTTATTAAAGATTTCTTATTGTTTTCTTTGGGTATTCCTGACCCAATCAATGACTCCGCAATTTTCAGGTGACTTTTATATTTTTCAACTTCTACCAATGCCTCTTTTAAGGCATAATTAGATTCATCACGGTCGTGAATGGCTTTGTTAGAACGTTGTTGCATATTGGCTGCGTATTCATCTGTAGTATCCCGTTGAGCTTTTAACTTTTGAATTTCATTGTTTTTTAACTCTAATGCTCTTTCTAATTTCACTTCTTTTGGTGTGGGTTCACCAATTGTACCATAATCATTTTTATGATGTTCTATAAGTGTTAGTGCCCATTCAGAAACACTCACGTTATATTTTGCTGCGAGTCTTACATATTCAGCTTTTTGAGCTGCAGATACCCTTGTGCTTAGGGTTACGTTTCTATAATGCATGTTGTTTTCCATTGTTTTTATTGAATTTAAGTTATTAATCTACAGCCTGTTGGCTTTGTGTTTACTCAAGGACATCTCACAGTCTTTATTTTTACTCACTTTTTGTGATTGTTTCAAAAAATAAAAATTATTTCCTTCAATAATTTCTCATTGTTTTTTATGATGAGTTCATTTATAAAATCCAAGATATGTATTAATTTCATAATAAAGTAGTAATATTACTATTTTTATTTACAACTTTTTCGTTACTTTGTTTTTATGGAAAATAAATTCGTTTTGGATCCTTATTTTGGAGAGACAACAGACCCTGACAGTTTGATTAATTACATATACACGCCATTGTTTTTAAAAACAAAAATTGATGTGTTATATTTTGACATTTTAAACTGGGAGAAGTATGATTTATTGGACATAGACCTTGGTTTAGGTACCGTAAAAACCGACTATAAAAAAACAGCGATTAGCTTTGTGCAATACGTTTGGATAAAGATGGTTGAAGCATTAACAAAGTACGGCTTCTCCTACGATGATATACGAGCAATTAGATCAAAGTTGAATCAAAAATTGAGTTATTCCTTTAGCTCCAACCAAAAGATTGCACAAAATAAGGCGCTACAAACTTCAGATAACCACCAGGAATTTTATGTTACTGAATTTGAAAGGTATGTTTTCTCAACTATTGCGAACAAAAACAATTATAAATTCTTTTTTTACAAAGATGCACCCGAAGATTATTTTGTGTTTGATGATAGTCTTTTGAATATGTTTATTGAATTCAATGAAGAACATGAACTAAGAGAAAAATTCAATAAAGATCATTTTAGCTTTTCTTTCTTTAGAATATTCGAACCCTTTTTATCTAGTGATATAGATGCTTTTGAGACAAAATCTATTTCAATTTTATCTAATGAAGAGACTAAAACGCTCCGTATGATAAGAAGGAATTACAACAACCTAGAATCCATAACAATTCGGTTTAAAAAAGCTAAGCCAACACATTTAGAAATTAAAACGACTAAGAAAGTAGTTGCAGAGAGTAGAATTATAGAACACATACAAAAAGGAGATTACTCAACCATTGTTATTAAAACTGTAGATGGGAGTATAGTCAATTTTGAAAACACCAAGAAATACAAATTATGATACTGAATACCTCAGATCTATTGATTCCTAACAATCCTATTGTAAAAAGCAAAGGAATTGTACATGCAGCAACATCATGTTATCAAACTATGAATGTAAAATCATTTTAAACAAAAACAGAAAAGAAAAACTAACAGACCAACAAGTACAACAAATCAAAGCTTTCTTTGAGCTCTTTGCCAATGCTCAACTAGAAGCTTTCCAAAACAGTGAGCAATGAAAAGAGCAGTAATAATGTCCAGGGTAAGCAGTGAAGAGCAGGCTAAAGGATTTAGCTTAGGAGTACAATTTGAGCAATTAACAAATTATTGCAAAAGAAAGGATATTGAAATTGTTGCCCATTACAAAGAAGACCACTCCGCTAAAAACTTCAATCGTCCTGAATTTCAAAACTTTTTGAGATTCGCAAAAAAGAACAAGAAGACCATTGATTATCTATTAGTCACCACTTGGGACCGCTTTTCCAGAAATGTCACAGATTCATTTTTAATGATTCGTCAATTAAAAGAAATGGGAATAGAAGTTCAAGCTATTGAACAACCCATAGATTTTAGCATTCCAGAGAGCAAAGCAATGCTAGCCATTAATTTAGTTTTTCCAGAAATAGATAATGATCGAAGGTCTATTAAAATAAGAGGTGGTATCAGAGGATCTTTAAAAGCAGGTCGTTGGTGCAGAATGGCACCTGTAGGCTATGTAAATACGAGGGATGTAAATAACAGACCCATTATTCAACCCAGTCCAAAGGCTAAATTTATTCAATTTGCATATAAGGGAATCATACAAGATAAAACCCAAGCAGCAATTCGTGAGGAGTTACGTAGTAAAGGATTCAAAGTCAGTAGAAATAATTTATCTCTTTTATTGAAAAACCCTGTGTACATGGGTAAAATTGTCGTTCCAAAAGAAGGTGAGGAGCAGGAGGAGTGGATTGAGGGTGTTCATCAAGGAATTATCACTGGGAAACTATTTTACCAAGTTCAAGAAAAGTTGTCCGAACGCCAAAAGAAAAGAAATCGACCTATTTATAATACACTTCGCGAAGAGCTTCCATTAAGAGGAATCTTACACTGCTCCAAATGTCAATCGAAAATGACAGGGAGTCCTTCAAAGAGCTGTACAGGTAAAAAGTATTTTTATTACCATTGTAATCATTGTAAAAAAGAGCGATTTTCTGCGAAGAAAGTCAACACGGTTTTTGAATCTATTTTAGATGATTTTCAATTTACCAAACAATCAAAAGTATTGTATAAGGAGGTTTTAAAGTCTTTATCTGGAGTTAATCAAAAAGACAGAGCAAGGAAAAGAAAAAAGTTAGAGAAGGAATTAGCTTCTTCAAACCAGCGGATTGAAAATCTACAAGATTTATTAGTAGATGGAACTATATCTCCAAAAGTCTATGGGCAAACATTAAATCGATACACCAAGCAACGTGATCAAATCACTTCTAATTTGAATGGACTCAATACCTCAGATTCGGAATATAAGGGTCTTATTGAAAATGCATTTCAGCATTTAGAAAATTTTAAGCAAACCTATACCAACAGTGCGATTGCGCATAAAAAGAAGCTGATAAGTTCGATTTTTCCAGAAAAAATAGAATTTGACGGAAAAAAATGTCGAACTACAAGAATCAATGATTTGTTGAGGTGTATCTTACAGATAGACAAGGAGTTAGATGAAAATAAAAAGG
>Ga0209199_1003247_pt1 | contig 16373 bp, 18 predicted proteins | sample COGITO_mtgs_1105_7_FD_184805 | JGI IMG/M metagenome (GOLD analysis project Ga0209199, IMG submission 184805) | Pelagic marine microbial communities from North Sea - COGITO_mtgs_110523 (SPAdes) (version 2) | ecosystem: Environmental > Aquatic > Marine > Epipelagic ...
GCATACCCATTATCGATGATGGTTTTTATCATCTCGATTTGTTCGATCATATGTCCTGTAGCTGTTGGCTCAATATCAGGAGGAAGGATGTTCATTGAAGCCATGATGTTATGAAAATCGGTCGTGTATTTCTGCACGATTTCCATGGGTTCCATTTGCTCTAATTTGGCTTGTTGGCCGATACGATCTATTCCTTCATCTACATCGGTGGTAATGTGGCCTACATCGGTAATGTTGCGCACATATCTTACCTTATATCCGGTATACCGCAAGTATCTAGCGATTAAATCAAATGAAAGGAAGGTTCTGCAATTACCCAGATGAGCATTGCTATAGACAGTCGGTCCACAAACGTAAAGGCCAACACGTGGCGGTGTGAGTGGTTCAAAATTTTCTTTCTTACCATTTAAGGTATTGTAAACGTGCAATGCTGAATTCATGTCAATTATTTCGCATGCAAAGATAGAAGCTGAAAAACTATAGAAGCTTCAGAAAATGAGTGAAAAAAGATGCTGGTAGTATGCGGAAGTTATTTCATGTCTGCAGTGATGACGCCATCACCAACACATTGTCCTCCAGAGTATATTTCAATGACCTCAAGGATCCCGTCCTTAGAATATTTATAGATTTTACCATCCATTAATCGGCCATTCTTAAAAATACCTTTTTGTTGGATTTGACGATTCTTATTGTATAAGGTATGAGGACCATTACCATCAAAAACACCGATATTCGGGGCGGCCTCTTGTTTAGATACAGTATAGGTCTTTTTCACATTGTTGTTTGCGTCTTTCACTGGATCAGGCTCTGCTTTCATGGCTACTGCGGGTGTTGAAGCTTTTTTGAATTCTGATTTTGCAGCATCCATCTTACCTCCATTGAAAACACGAATTGATTTTATATCTCCATTCGAATAGTATTCTTTGATGGCTCCATCTTCCTTACCACCATTCCAATCTCCTTCTATCATCAATTGACCATTGTCATGATAATACTTCTGAGTACCATTTCTTTTTCCAGTATCGTCAAAGGTGAAATCTTGCTGAACCTGACCATTTTCATAGTAGCGGGTAAATTTTCCCATATTCTTATTCAGTCCCCAATTTCCTCTTTCTTCTATCTGGCCGTTTTCGTAATAGGTCGTGTATGGGCCTTTCGGGCGACCATTGTCATGGGTGATTTCACTCTTCAACTTACCTGAAGGAAAATACGCTTTCCACATTCCAATTTTGCGACCTTCGCTGAACTCACCTTCTTCAACAATTGCGCTTTCACTGTATCCAGGCATTGGTTTGTCTGCTCCGGTAAGTTTCCAATATCCAATCTTCCGACCAGCCTCATTGGTTTGATTCTGAGCGAAAAGTGAACATGAAATTGAAATCAGGGCAAGAATTAGGAATGTTCTCATTGCAATAAAGTACTTCAAAAGTGGCCGAAAAGATAAACTTATTTCCAAGACTAGGCGTCAGATTTATTGATATGAATAAATGGTGCTATGCTGATGTGGTGATTTGCTTTCTGAGGTTCTCGAGCATATCCGTGACTAACTTTTCTAAATCATAACTGTGCTTCCAGTTCCAGTCTGCCCGCGCTTCGGTATCTTCAATAGATGCAGGCCAATTGTCAGCAATGGCTTGTCTGAAATCTGGTTCGTATGAAATACTAAAGTCAGGAATATGTTTTTTAATCTCAATTGCAATTTGCGCAGGATTAAAACTCATTGCGCTGATGTTATAGCTGCTTCTGATTTTGATCTTTTCAGCTGGTGCTTGCATGATATCAATAGTCGCTTGCACAGCATCGCTCATGTACATCATTGGTAAAGCAGTTTCAGCATTAAGAAAGCACTCGTATGTTCCTTCTTTCAAAGCTTGGTGAAAAATATCGACTGCGTAATCGGTTGTTCCTCCACCCGGTAAAGATTTATATCCTATGAGTCCAGGGTAACGCACACTGCGCACATCTACACCCCAGCGATTGAAATAATATTCACACCAATGTTCACCGGCAAATTTTGAGATTCCATAAACAGTCGTTGGTTCAATTACTGTGCGTTGAGGAGTGTTTTCACTTGGCGTGGTAGGGCCAAAAACAGCGATTGAACTTGGCCAAAATATCTTCTTAACTAAGCCTTCTTTAGCCAGATCAAGGATGGAGAATAAACCTTCCATATTCAATTTCCAACCAAACTCTGGATTCTTCTCTGCTGTGGCAGAAAGTAATGCAGCCAATTGATAAACCTCTGTGATGTTGAAATCAACAATCACTTTTCGTGTAGCTTCTCTATCAAGTACATCCAACTTTACGTATTTAACATCAAAATTGGCGCTATCACGGATGTCAGATGCTATAACGCTTTCATTTCCAAATCGTTTTGCTAGCTCTTCAACCAGTTCTGTGCCTACTTGACCGCATGCACCAATCACTAAAATACGCGTGTCGCTCATGATTTAAAGTTTGCGCAAATATGGTAGATGAAATTCAGAAAACTCCAATTATTGAAATGAAGATGCAAAGAATCTATAAAGGGTGTTCGGTGAACGTTATTTACGCTTCATCAAAGTTCACCACGACATCACTGGTGGTTGGGTGTGATTGGCAGGTCAGAATAAAACCTCGCTCTAAATCGTCAGGTTCCAATGAGTAATTAACGTCCATTTCTACTTCACCCTTTTCGAGTTTTGCTCGGCAAGTGGCGCAAACGCCTCCTTTACAAGCAAATGGCAGATCTGCTCCGTGGTCTAGAGCAGCGTCTAGGATATTTGTCTTTTGCGAGTCCATTTTAAACTGGGTGGCAACACCGTCTAGAATGATGGAGACGTTCGCCTCAAAACCCATTACTTCTTTCTTCTTTTCAGCGGGCTTTCCACTACGTTCAGCCAACTGCTGAGGAGAAGCAAATAATTCAAAATGAATTTTCTTTCGGTCAACATTTACTGCAGCAAGACTAGCTCTTACAGAGTCAATCATCGGTGCTGGACCGCAAATAAAAACTTCGTCAATGCTTTCTGGTTCGATGAAATACTTGAGAATTAATTCGCACTTTTCTCCATCAATTCGACCATGAAGCATGGGAAATTCGCTCGCTTCTCGACTTAAAATATAGAACACCCTCAATCGATCCATATACTGGTTCTTGAGGTCTTCAATTTCTTCTTTAAAAATGATGCTAGCAGTCGACTTGTTGCCATACACCAAGGTGAATTCGCTTTTTGGTTCAGTGGCTAGAATGGTTTTCATATGAGCCATCACAGGTGTGATTCCACTTCCAGCAACAAAAGCTACATAGTGCTTTTCATGAGTCACGTCTAATTTGGTGTAAAAACGCCCTAGTGGAGTCATCACATCCAATATGTCACCTTTTTTCAAGGACTCATTGGCGTACGTTGAGAACAGCCCGCCTTCTACTTTTTTGACTGCAACACGCAGGTCATTATCAAAAGGACTTCTGCAAATCGAATAGCTTCTTCTTACTTCTTCTCCGTTGATGTCTTTTTTGAACGTCAGGTATTGACCTTGAATGAAGGTGTATTCATCTTTCAATTCTTCAGGCACGTCAAATGAAACAGAAACAGTGTCTTCTGTTTCTCTTCTCACTTCTCTTACAGTCAACGGATGAAATTTTGGCATAGTCAATTTTAGAGGCGGTAAAAATAGCATAAGTCCATTGCTTTTGATGTGCACTTTCATCCTCGGTGAAGATGATTATGGTCAGGTTGCGTTCTGCGAATTCGTGGTTCGTGGTTCTTTCGTCCGCCTGAGGGCGGTCTCAGTTCAGGATTAGTTAATGAGTTAAAGAGTTGAAGAGAGAAGAGAGAAGAGAGAAGAGATGAAAGGTTAAGGAGTGATTTATGATTTATCATTGATGATTAGGGAACAAACTAAATTTGAACCACGAACCACGAACCACGAACCACGAACCACGAACCATGAATCCTCGCCAGAGCTGAACAAAACCTGATTTTCGTCTGTTTTAACCTTGAACTTACGTTCAATCAGTCACCAAACCAACCTTCATATTTATATTCGCATAGAACTCGATGATTATGGCTGAAAAAGATTTAGAAAAGATTTTCCAAGAGAGAGTCGACAACGAGATAAAAATAGAGCCTAAAGACTGGATGCCAGATGCATACCGCAAAACGCTCATCCGTCAGATTTCACAGCACGCGCACAGCGAAATTGTAGGCATGTTACCAGAGGCTAATTGGATTTCAAGAGCTCCGAGCTTGAAACGAAAAGTGGCTTTGTTGGCGAAAGTTCAGGATGAAGCCGGCCATGGTCTGTACCTTTATTCTGCTGCTGAAACCTTAGGCGTTGAGCGTGATGATACCATTGAAGATTTACATTCTGGTAAAGCAAAATATTCTTCCATCTTTAACTATCCAACACTTACATGGGCTGATATAGGAGCTATTGGTTGGTTGGTTGATGGAGCTGCAATTATGAATCAGGTGCCGCTTTGCCGATGTTCTTATGGTCCATACAGCCGTGCTATGGTTCGCGTATGCAAGGAAGAAAGTTTCCATCAAAGACAAGGTTATTCGATCATGTTAGCAATGGCCAAAGGAACGCCAGAACAAAAGCGCATGGCTCAAGATGCAATCAACCGTTGGTGGTTTCCATCATTGATGATGTTTGGTCCACATGATACTGAATCTTCTCATTCTGAGCAAAGCATGAATTGGAAGATCAAGCGTTTTTCAAACGATGAATTACGTCAGCGTTTCTTAGACATGACCGTTCCTCAATGCGAATTGTTGGGTTGTGAGGTTCCAGATCCGAATTTGAAATTCAATGAAGAGACAGGGCATTATGAAATGAGCCCATTGGATTGGGATGAGTTTTGGGGTGTTGTGAAAGGAAACGGAAAATGCAATCGTCAGCGCATTAGAGCGAGAAAAGAAGCATATGAAAAAGGCGAGTGGGTGCGCGAGGCAGCCATGGAGTATGCTGGTAAGAAACAAAAGAGAAGAGAAGCTTCGAAAGCAGCTTAAATCTTAAAAGACCATCACTATGTCTAACAAGAAAAATTGGCCTCTTTGGGAGGTTTTCATTAGAAGTAAAGCGGGATTAAGCCATCGTCATGCAGGAAGCTTGCATTCAGCTGATGCTGAAATGGCGTTAGAAATGGCGCGAGACGTTTACACCAGAAGAAATGAAGGTGTGAGTCTTTGGGTGGTTGAATCTATTCATATTACGGCTTCTGATCCGAGTGATAAAAAAGCTTTGTTTGAACCAGCAAACGATAAGATTTATCGCCATCCAACATTTTATGATTTACCCGATGAGTTAAAGCACATGTAATTTATATAGCTGTCAGTCGTCAGTTTTCAGCTGTCAGATTTTATGATTTATTTGAAGCCTTTCGATTTTCGGAGGGCTTTTTTATTTCAGCTTCTGAAGCTCTTTTTTATAAGTTTCAATGGCACGTTCTCTCGCCATTTTATGCTCAACGATAGGTTTAGGATAAGAAGAGGAATCCAATTCAGGAACCCATTTTCGGATGTATTTTAACTCTGGATCGAAACGCTCGGTTTGCAGGTAAGGATTGAAAATTCTGAAATAAGGAGCAGCATCGACACCTGAACTGGCTGCCCATTGCCACCCGCCATTGTTAGACGCCAATTCAAAATCGATCAACTTTTCAGCGAAGTATGCTTCGCCCCAGCGCCAATCAATGAGTAAGTGCTTTATCAAGAAACTTGAAACGATCATGCGCACGCGATTATGCATAAAGCCAGTTTCGTTCAACTCTCGCATACCCGCATCAACAATAGGATAACCCGTTTTTCCTTCACACCAAGCTGCAAATTGCAATTCATCATTGATCCAAGGAATACGATCATACGCGGGCCTGAAGCTTCCTTTTACGACATGAGGAAAGTGCCATAAAATGCTTTGGTAAAAATCCCTCCATATTAACTCATTCAGCCATTTTTCGTTTAGTTCTAACCCTGCTTTGGCCAAGGCTCGAATACTCACTGTTCCGAATCTTAAATGAACACTCAAGCGCGAAGTTCCTTTCAATGAAGGAATATCTCTGGTTTTGTGATAGTGATTTACAATGCTTTCGTCAAGATCATTGTTATTCCAATCTTGTTCATGAGGTTCGAAACCCATTGAATAAAGAGAAATCAATTCAGATGGACTCGTTTGATTAAAACGAATGAAAAAATTCTCAGTTGGATAGGGTTTAATATAGTAATCGTTCAGCTTCGCTTTCCATTTTTTCGAGTATGGAGTGAAAACAGTGTAAGGCTTTCCATCGTCTTTCAGCACTTCATTTTTCTCGAAGATCACGTGGTCTTTGAATGCGCGAAAAGTTAAGTTGTGTTTTTGAAACAAGTCATAGATCGATTTGTCTCTTTCTAATGCGTAAGGTTCGTAGTCTTTGTTGGCGAATAATCCGGTGATGGTATGCTTTTTCAGTAGCGTCTGAAACACTTCCATAGGAGTGCTGTAGAACACCCATAAGTCGGATCCATTGGATTCCAACTCCTGCTTGAGGCGCTCAATTTGAGCATAAATGAAGCTGACCCTGCGGTCGTCCTTCTCTTCTAGATCATCAAGGATGTTTCTATCGAAAATGAAGATAGGCTGCACATTTTCACCTTCTTTTAATGCGCGAAATAATCCGGCATTGTCTTCCAAGCGAAAGTCGCGTCTGAACCAGAAAAGGGAAATGGCTGATTTGCTCACAACGATTTTTTAGGACTGAATTTGGTCTATCGCTTCTTGAATTGAGTTGACGTAAGTCACGTTGATCTGATCCAACAAACTTTCGGGATAATCACGCGCAATTTCGGCTCTTCCTGCTTCTACGCACTTCTTAAACCAATCTTCATTCGGTAAAATCTTAAAATGATCTTTTAGTCCAAGTTTGAGCATGTCTTGTTTCCATTCTATATAGTACCATTCCATGCTAGGCTGATGGAATGCGCGTAAAGCACGTTTGTCAAAAATGAAATATTTTAAGTCGTAATTTTTGATCATTTCTCCGCATTGAAGAAAAATATCCATAAACTGGTCAACAGGGATATATTGATCTAAACTTTCGCATACACCAATCCTTAGAGTCTTATTGTAAACGCAGCGACCGAAGTTATTGCTGTAAAATTCTGTGAATTTTGTATTAGTTATTTCTTCTTTGAACTTGTTCATAATGAGATTCTTAAATGCAAAATCCAATGATAAGATTATCATCTATCTGTGGCTCGTTTGCTTGCCAAGATGTGATGGTATTGGTAATAATTTCAGACTGTTTTTTCATGTTCAACATTTTGATTTCACTAATAAGTGAAACAAGTCTTTTAGTACCAAACTTCTTTCCTTTAGGTCCTCCGAACTGATCTGGGATTCCATCGCTGAACATGTAAAACTTGTTTTTTCCTTCTCCTTCTATATCTATTGTTTCAAAAGTAGAGTCTGGATTTTCGGCAATCGATGCACGCGTTGCTTTTATCAGTTCAGAGGCTCCAATACTTAAATGCAACAAAGGTCTTCTTGCACCGGAAAAGCTTACTTTTTTAGTGTCTTTGTGTACCCTGCACAGACTTATGTCTAAGCCATCTTTAATTTCTTTTTTTCCACCATTGAGTGCGCTGAATAGCATGCGATTAAGTTCTGTAAGAATATGCCCAGGATCAAACACTAAATGCTGCATTATGATCTCGTCTAATAATGAGTGAGCCATCATGCTGATCATTGCGCCAGGAATACCATGACCAGTACAATCAATTGCGGCAATGAAATAGGAGTCTTCGGCTTCGATGAAATATGCTAAATCACCTCCAATAATCTCGCACTGCCTGAGGTAAATGAAACTATCGATGAACGCTTTGTTTACTTCATCGCATGATGGTAAAATGGCTTGTTGCAAACGTTCAGCATAGCGCATGCTGTCGAAAGTCTCTTTGTTCTTTTCCTCAACTTTTTGCTTTGATTGCTCAAGACTAGATTGAATTTGAGACATGAAACCTGTGGTTCGCTCAAGCATGTCTTGCTGGGAATTAATCCGCTCTTTCAATACGGTTAATTCTTTGCGCATTTGATCGGCAGTTTCGGTTTGTACAGGAGAATTTTTCAAATCTGTAGTCATTGGTTAGATACTGAAAATAAAACACTTTAAGGTGTCATTAGTTTACTTGGAAGGCCTTGCAAAATCCTTTTTAACTCTGAAATTCACGCTGTGATAATGATAAAGGCCACTAGTCACAATAAGGTCTTCGTCCGCAACTTTTATGGAACCGTCTTCCTCCATGATTTCATTGTTCAAGATCACTTTTTCAATCTGTCCGACAATCAATAAAGTATCGTTCATTAAATGATGTTCTTCTTTGAAACGCATTAAAAATTTTATGGGGCTTTTTTCGACAAAAGGAGCACCTGATTCATCCAATTCTGGCTGCAGATTGACAGCATCAAACTCACTTTCATCGGCTTCATATTTTGCGGAAGTTTGATGCGCTTGGTTGATCATATCGGTTGTGACATGATTAATGGTGCACAAACCAGTTTCTTTAATGTTTTTATACGTTCCTCGCGGGACAGTAGTTGGTCTCAAAATGAATCCCATCAAAGGTGGATTGGCGCCAAAGTGAACCAAAGAATTGAAAATAGCGAGGTTGTAATTGCCACTGTTATCGGAAGTTCCAATTAAAACAGAGGATCTTGCTCCGCTTAGTGTATTGAAGAAGTTTGCCCAAAAGCGGTCTTTCCGTTCCGTCCAATCTATTTCGGTATAAACAGCTTTTGCCATGGTTATCGCACTCGACTCATTCCACCATCAATGCCAATCACTTGGCCGGTAATCCAGCCTCCGTTTTTTGAAACTAAGTGCACTGCCATCGATGCAATTTCGTCAGCTTTTCCAACGCGTTTTAACGGATGACGTTCTTCACTCGCTTCGCGTTTTTTATCATTGGAAAGTAAAGCTTCTGCAAGAGGTGTGTCCGTAAGACTTGGAGCAATAGCATTTACTCGAACATTTGGGGCTAATTCTGAAGCAAGTGAGCGCGTTAATCCTTCGACAGCACCTTTAGAAGCTGCTACGGATGCATGAAATGCCATTCCTTGCTGAACAGCCACGGTACTGAAAAGCACAATTGACCCATTGCCTTTTTTCAATGCGGGTAAACACGTTTGAATGCATTTGATGGCACCGTAAACGTTAAGGTTGAAATCGTTTTTGAAGTCATCTTCTGTCAACCGATTGAAAGGCCTCAAATTGATGCTTCCGGGGCAGTAAATTAATCCGTTGAGTTCGTCAAAATCTTCCAGTGTAGAAACATCTTCCAAAACATCCAAATCAATAAATTCAATAGGGAGATGACTTATTGCTTCATTCGATCTTGCGGCAACAATAACTTCATGACCAGCTTCTAATAGTTGCTCAGTGCACGCTTTTCCGATGCCTTTGCTGCCTCCAACGACTAGATATTTCATCAATATTGGCTTTTCAAGTTGAGGTAACTCAAGAATTCTTTTCGAGTTTCCATTTCCTTAAATTTACCATAGTAACTTGCTGTGACTGTGCTGCTAGCAGTGTCTTGAATTCCTCTTGATTTCACACACAAGTGCTCAGCATCAATCACCACAGCCACATCATCAGTTTTCAAAACTTCCTTCAATGCTCGAGCGATTTGTTCGTTTAAGCGCTCTTGCACTTGTGGACGCTTTGCGTAATACTCAACCAATCGGTTGATTTTACTTAAGCCAATCACGTTACCATTACTTACGTAAGCCACATGTGCTTTTCCTATGATAGGCACAAAATGGTGCTCACAATAGGAGTAAAGCGTGATGTCGCGCTCAACCAACATCTCTTTGTATTTGTACTTGTTGGAGAAAAGTTTAATCTCTGGCTTATTCTCTGGGTTAAGCCCTTTGAAAACTTCATTTACAAACATCTTTGCTACACGGTTAGGAGTGTCTTGAAGACTTTCATCATTCAAGTCCATACCTAGCGTTTCCATGATTTCTTTGAAATGACCTTTAATTTTCTCTACTTTTTCTTCACTCGAAAGATCATGCGCGTTTTCTTTCATTGGAGTGGAAAGGCCATTCCAATGGTGCTCATAATCTAAGGTTTCAAGTGCTTCTTTATTCGCCACTGTATTCAACATAATTTCGTTCTGTTTCGTAAAGTATTACGGTTAATTCGAGGTGGTCGTCAAGTCTTTTTCGTAATCTGTTCCAAATCACAACAGCTATGTTTTCTGCCGTTGGATTCAGCGATTTAAATTCTTCAATATCTAGATTGAGGTTCTTATGATCATAACGATCTAAAACTTCGTTGTTCATTATTTCTTTCAGCACTTTCATGTCTATGACATAGCCTGTTTCAGGGTCAATCTCTCCTTTGACATTAGCAATTACATCATAGTTGTGACCGTGATAATTGGGATTATTACATTTACCAAATACTTCGGTATTTTTTTCAGCGGACCAATGAGGATTATGCAATCGATGTGCAGCATTAAAATGCCCTTTTCTACTTACTCGTACTTTCAAAATTTAGGGCTTTAATGCGATTTTACTCTCGTTCATTTTATCAATCGCGATTTTGAACCATTCGGTGTAAGCCTCAGGTTCCATTTTGATGTTGTCTTTTAATTCGCGAATAGAAACGTATTTCCAATCGCAAACCTCATCTGGATTAGGCTGTGGCCTTCCATCAAAAGAACCAAAGAACACGTGGTCAAATTCGTATTCTGTAAGACCTTGGTCAAGTTTTGCTTTATAAATAAAGGAAAATCGTTCTGACACCGGGCAGTCAAACCCCATTTCTTCCATCAATCTTCTATGCGCTGCTTCTTCAGTTGTTTCACCTTTACGTGGATGACTGCAGCAAGCGTTTGTCCATAAACCACCTGAGTGATACTTTTCGATGGCGCGCTGATGAATGAGCATTTCACCCTTATGGTTAAATACAAAAACAGAAAATGCACGGTGAAGTAAAGCCTCCTCATGAGCCTTCATCTTCTCCATCGTTCCAATTTCTTCGTCAGATGTATTTACTAAGATTACTTCTTCGGTCTGCATTACTTTTAACTTATTTCGAGGATAGCCTCAATTTTTTCTTTGTTCAGCTTTTCAAATTGAATGAAGTATTCCATCCAAACCTCTTTGGACTGATTGCTCTTAATAGCGGAAGTTACTGCGCGGTAGTCTTCACCCAAGTTAGAATAATAATCTAAAAACGATGGTGCATTGAATTGAATGAGAAAACGCAGGTATCTATATTCAGCATTGAGAGGGTTTTCTTTGATCGCTTCTTCAATGAGTCTAGACCCATCTTTAAAATACGAATACTTTGCCCAAGGCATCATAACGCATTCGGCAACCAAAGTTTTAGCGGCTCCCAAATAGGCCTTGCTATGCATGTTATTTTCAAGACCCTCAAGCATCAGCGCATAAGCTTCACGCGAATCTTTGTGATCAACAGCGTAAATAAAACCACTTCTAACCTTTACAATTTCTGGGTAATGTGCCCGAGTGACGTTTGCAATTAATGCAAAAAGCGCTATAAAAATTATTTTCTTCAAATCAGATTTAGACTGTGCTTTACATAGCTTTCAACGAAAATGGCATACTTTTTCTGGTTCGGAATTCTAATTCTTGTTTTTAGAATATCTTGAGCATCCGTGCGTTGAATTTTTTTGAAAAGTTGATAGAAATATATGTAAGCCATGTAAACTCCAAAACGCGAAGATTTAGGCAATTCAAGGATTCCTTTATATCCCTCTATAAAGTCCATCTCAATCTCTTTTTCAATGCGTTTCTTTTCTTCGGCATTGAAATTTTCTAAATCAATTCCTGGGAAATACGTTCTACCCATCTCTTGATAATCGGCTTTCAAATCGCGTAAGAAATTAATTTTTTGAAATGCAGCACCTAAGCGCATGGCCGAAAATTGAAGCTCTTTGTATCTTTCTTCATCTCCATAAACGAAAACTTTCAGACACATTAACCCAACAACCTCCGCACTTCCGAGAATGTATTGCTCGTAACCTTGTCTGGTGTAGGCTGTCTTTTTGAGGTCCATTTCCATGCTTTCAAGAAACGTATCTATCAATGCCATATCAATCCCAAAATCTTTTACTGCCTTTTGGAAGCTATTCAAAATAGGGTTGAGAGATATACCCATTTCTATTGCTTCGTAAGTATCTTTTTTGAACTTGTCTAAAAGATATTCTTTGTCATAGTCATGGAATGTATCCACAATTTCATCGGCAAAACGAACAAAGCCATATATGGAATAGATGGCATCTCGAACGGATGCACCTAAAAATCTTGTGCCAAGTGAGAATGAAGTACTGTAAGAACGCGTAGTCATTCGACTTGTTTCCAGACTAACTTTATCAAATAGTGCTTTCATGTTAATTAAGATTATGCTTTTTTAAAATATAATCTGCTACTACTTGCCCGCTAATTAGTGATGGTGGAACGCCAGGACCTGGGGAAGTCAATTGTCCTGTATAGTAGAGGTTTTTAATTTTATTGTGTTTTATTCTTGGCTTTAAAAAGGCCGTCTGCATTAAAGTGTTTGCCAATCCGTATGCATTGCCTTTGAATGCATTGTAATCTGAGGTGAAATCAGCTACAGAGTAACTTCTTTTGTACGTAATATTTTCAGAGATGTCTTCTCCAGTATGCTTTTTAAGTCGCTCTAAGATAAGTTTGAAATATTTTTCTCTCAATTCTTCCGTGTCGCCATTTATGCCTGTTGCAATTGGAACTAAGAAAAATAGGTTTTCGCAATTTTCAGGAGCAACTGAATCATCAGTCACTGAAGGCGCGCAAACATAAAAAAGTGGATTCTTAGGCCATTTCTTTGACTTATAGATCTCTTGAGCATGCGCATCAAAATCGGTATCGAAAAATAAGTTGTGATGCTTTAGGTTCGAAACTCTCCGATTAACCCCAACATAATAGATTAAGCAAGAAGGAGCCATTACGCGCTTATCCCAATATTCATCAGAATATTGTCTGTCTTTTTCATCTAATAGGCTTTGCTCTATGTGAGCGTAGTCTGCACCGCCTATTATATAATCAGGTGTATATTCTCCTTTACTTGTTTTGATGTGGAGTTTCCCCTCGGAACTGATATGTTCAGCCGCCTCATCAAATTTGAATTTAACCCCTTTTTCTTCTGCGAGCTTTACCATGCCCTCTATAATTTTGTGCATTCCGCCCATTGGATACCATGTACCAAGCTTCAAATCAGCGTAGTTCATTAAGCTGTATAAAGCCGGAGTTTCTTTCGGCATAGCACCAAGAAAGAGCACTGGAAATTCAATAATGCTTAACAGTTTCTCATCCTTAAAATATTTTCGAGCAAAGGCATGAAAATTCGAGAATAGGTCCAATTGAAATACACCTTTAATCACTTTCCATTTTGCAAACTCAAATATGGAAAGGCTTGGTTTGGTTACTAAGTCATTGACGCCAGCATCATACTTGATGGATGCGTCTGCTAAAAACTTCTGTAAATTTTTACCAGCACCTTTCTCTCTAGATTCAAACAAGTCTATTAATCCCTGCATTGAGGCAGGCATATCTACATGCTCATCTTTGAAAAACACGCGATATGATGGATCAAGTCTCTTGAGCGTATAGTAGTCAGATGTTTTCTTTCCGAAACGAGCAAAATACTTGTCAAAAACATCTGGCATCCAATACCAACTTGGGCCCATATCGAACATGTATCCATCGTGTTCAAATTTGCGGGCTCGTCCTCCAGCACTCTCGTTTTTTTCGATGATAGTGACATCAAATCCTTTATCAGCGAGGGATGTTGCAGCGGACAATGAAGAAAATCCAGATCCTATTATAGTGGCGGTAGGTTTCAAGAATATTTAATTAGGATTATAGTCGCTAAGAACATCCATAAGTTTTTTGCGAGCAAGAAATATTCTGCTCTTTACAGTTCCTATAGGCAAGTTTAAGTAATCTGCTATTTCTTTGTACTTATAGCCTTCATTATGCATCTTAAATGGTATGCGATATTCATCCTGAAGATTATTTACTGACCTTCTGATTTCCGAGTGATTGTAAATGCTTGATGGATTCTTATCGCGAGAGTCAGGAGCATTTGACAAATAATATAAATCTTCAGATTGATCAATAATTGTCTTAGACTTTACTTGTCTTCTATAATTATTGATAAACGTATTCTTCATGATTGTGTACAACCATGACTTCAAGTTAGTTGCGTCTCTAAACTTGTCTTTGTAAGCAACAGCCTTCATGTAAGTGTCTTGCACAAGATCTTGAGCATCGTCACTGTCGTGTGTTAGACTAAAGGCAAAATATTCAAGAGGCTTTCTGAAAGAAAGTATTTGTTGATTAAATTCTAGTGTTGACATTTTGTTTAAGGTTTTTCGTTAAACTTTGAACAAATATAGGTAGGAACATTGAATCGCGAAAAAAATGATTAACTATTTAATAATAATGTTAAACAAAAACACTTGGGGATAATAAAAATGAGTGATAACAGGCCTGGCAGCCTGACGTTCAACATTCAATACATGAGGTTGAATTTAGAGATACTTATCCAAATCCTTCATTCCATGAAGAAAATGCACGTTTTCGAGGTCCAAACTTTCTAGTTCAGGAGAGGATCTTACTGCAATAAGAATTTGGACGGTTTGATTATAACCCCTGAACTTAGCAATGGAATTTGCAGCATTGCTAACTACGGCTGGATCAACAAAGAAAGTCAGAATTCCATGGGGCTCTATCGTTTCAATGCAGCGTTCTACATCTCGGTCTGGTAGGTTCTGACCCAAATAATAAACCGAACACCCTTTCTTCTTTAGCATGTAGTTCGCCATGAGCAGACCAATCTCATGGGTTTCCCCCTCTGGCAAGAACAAAACATATTTTTTTCCTCCTGTTGGATTAGGAAGTAGGTCAATTCCTGAGATAATCTTTTGTCTAATTAAGCAACTAATAAAGTGCTCGTGTGTAGGATTGATTTGATTGAGGGTCCAAAGAATTCCAACTTTTTCAAGAAAAGGGTATATAAGGTCAGTAATGGTTTTTTCAAATCCATTGTTTCTAACCGAATTTTCATAAATCCGGTGAAATTTCTCAGAATTCATGTCGATCATCGAAACCATCAGATCATTGGCATCTAAATCAAGTATGACGTCTGTGTCATGCAATAGCGTCTGCTCGTAAATCTTTTCTACTTCTTTCTTGAACCCCGCATCATCTAGCTTAGAAATAAGCGAAATTTTATAACCGTGCCGGGTAAGTAAAGCGACATTCAGCAGGAATTTTAGCTGTTTGTCATCGTAAAAGCGAATGTTTGTTTCTGTCCTTTGGGGTTCAATGATGCTGTATCGTTGCTCCCATATACGAATAGTGTGAGCCTTGATGCCCGACAACTGTTCTAATTCTTTTATTGAGTAAGCTCCCATAATTATGGTGCAGTTAACAACACTTATGCATAAGTGTTCGATAAGTTTGTATTCGCGAACAAACATAGGGTCTTTTTTACCTTGTTTAAGTATAGCTTATTAAAACTTAAACAAAATAAATGGCTCATAAAATATTTTGAAAAGCACATGATTGATGAAATGCATCCAGATTTAAAAGAACAGGTATCAAACTTGCCGCATAAGCCAGGAGTGTATCAGTTCAAGGATAAGTCGGGAATCATCATTTATGTGGGGAAGGCCAAGGACCTTAGAAAAAGGGTTTCATCATATTTTAATCGTGATAAATATGATAGCGGTAAGACAAGACTATTGGTGAAGAAGATTGATTCTGTCGATCACATAATCGTTGGAAATGAGTTTGAGGCTTTATTGCTCGAAAACTCAATGATAAAAGAACATCAACCAAAGTATAATATTCAACTTCGAGACGATAAAACATATCCTTGGATATGCATTAAGAAAGAAAGGTTTCCAAGAGTATTTCCAACTCGAAATGTTGTTCGTGACGGATCGGAGTATTATGGACCCTATGCTTCGGTGAAGCGAATGAAAGCTGTCATTGGATTGGCTACAAAGCTGCACAAGGTTAGAACATGCAACTTTTCTTTGTCTGATGAGAATATTCAAAAAGGCAAATTCAAAGTTTGTTTAGAATATCACCTAGGCAATTGTTTGGGCCCATGCGAGGGAAAACAGACGGAAGCAACTTACAACAACTCTATTGATGAAATCAGAAGATTGATTAAAGGAGATGTAGACGATGTAATTAAGGAGTACAAAGTTCAAATGAACAGAGTGGCTCAAGAACTTGATTTTGAAGCAGCAGAAATGTATAAAAACAACATCGAGTTGTTGCAAGATTATCAGAGTAAATCTGTGGTGGTAAATCCCAGTATCCGTGACGTAGATGTGGCCTCTGTA
>Ga0209199_1003261_pt1 | contig 16322 bp, 12 predicted proteins | sample COGITO_mtgs_1105_7_FD_184805 | JGI IMG/M metagenome (GOLD analysis project Ga0209199, IMG submission 184805) | Pelagic marine microbial communities from North Sea - COGITO_mtgs_110523 (SPAdes) (version 2) | ecosystem: Environmental > Aquatic > Marine > Epipelagic ...
CGGATGAATTCTGTTTTACTAGTTAAGTCTCAGTTAACAACTCAGGTAGTCAAAGGGGCACCTTTAGCTTACTTATTTAGCTCTAGGGTTATCTATAATAATAAAATAGGATTAGGGGCTCATTTCCAGCCTAATTCTTTGGTAGGTTTCATGCTTAGTTACCAAATAAAAGATGGCTTTATGGTAAATTACGGCAACGATACAGCACTTTCAACACTTTCCAAATATTCTAACGGAAACCATAGCTTTGGAGTGTCGTATCAGTTTGGAAGACCAAAAAAATGCAACTGCGATGATGATGTAGAAATAAAAGACAGAGTTTATATGATTAGATAACAACTAATCAATCATCTTTAAATAAGACTCGGTCCTTATACGCGTATTAATTCTGATATCTTCCCAAAACAAATTTACATCTGCTTTGTGGTAATCTTTGATAGTAGAGATCAGTATTTTTTTAAACAAACCCACTTTTGGAGTTTTAATAAGTAATTTATCATCAATACTCTCAATTTTAACGGTCTGAGGAAATACTTTATTATTTAAATAAAGAAACCCTTTATGGTCTGAATATTGGGTGGTTTTTTGTTGGTCCCATGTAATAGGGTTGGAGCAGGCCGCCCCCTTAATCCATTCCTTACTTATCGTGTAGATGGCTTTTCGTTCCTTAGATTCTGACATTAAACGGTAGGAGTTCCATGTAACAAACCCACCAGTTTCAGATTCGTTTGTCATGTGTTTGATATTTTTAAACTCATCTTCCATGATTTTTGTTCCAATCAAATAAGCCGCAATTAATTTTTTTTGTAACGGTTTACCGTCAAAAAATTCTTTTAATAAGCGTTTAGCATGACCAGCGCCTTGGCTGTGTCCAGCAATTATAATAGGCCGGTCATTATTAAACTTTTCCAAAAACATTAAAAATGCTTGTCTTAAGTCTTCATAAGCCAACTCATAGGCCTTTTCGCCTCCATCTTTCCAGAACTCAGGTTTAAAAATTCGTAGATGGGCTTGTCTGTAATAGGGAGCGTATAAGTTTCCAACCGAATACCATGCTGAAGATTGGTATTGAACTGAAGACTCTAATACGAGGTTTCTAGTATTTGTATTATATATATCTGCATTCCATGAGGATTCCTCTTTATTTGAATGCAGCGTTGGATAAATAAAAAAGACATCTACAGCTAGCTTCGGATCTTCGCTTTCAAAACTCGCCAACACATCTAACTTGTTGTTTGGGTGCACGGCCCAAGAATTTAAGGATGTATAGTCTGGCGCTTCAGGTGACTTCATAGCCTCGAAAGATTGACTCTTATAAACAATTGGAGTGTTAGACTCATATAACAACCCACAAGAATATAGGTTTAGTAAAATAATCAGCGTTAAAATATATTTCATATGCAAAGGTCGGAAATATCTTAATATATTTTCAATTCTCATAAATTATTTTTCATCCAATAACATGTTGCTGTACTCTTTTAAATTAATTTAATAAAGTTATATCCATAAATTAGCTCAATTAATTATATTTTTACTTAGATATTTAAAATTATATTTTATGCGCTATCTATATTTAATTGGTATTATTTTTTCTTTTTCCATACATGCACAAATTGACCATTGGGAAAGTGTCGTTTTGCCAGGGGACCAATGGAATTATCTTGTACCCACCTCACAGCCTAGTTCAAGTTGGAATCAATTAGATTTTAATTCGTCGAGTTGGAATACAGGGAATTCAGGGTTTGGATATGGTGACAGTGATGATGAAACAAATATCTCAAACACCATGTCTGTTTACATTCGAAAAACTTTTACGATAATCAACGCTTCTGATATTGATGCGATTATACTAGATTTAGATTATGACGATGGCTTTGTAGCATATTTAAATGGACAAGAGATTGCACGAAATCTTATTTCAGGATCCGTTCCTGCCTTTGATCAGGCAAGTGATGGGTGGCATGAAGCTTTACTGCCTCAAGGCTATGCCCCAGAGCGCTTTGGGGTTGATTCAGCACTTCTTAGCACAGGGTTAAATGTATTAGCGGTCCAAGTACACAATCAATCATTTGATTCTTCTGATTTATCCGCACTTCCTGTTTTATCATTGGGAATAAATAACTCGAACACAAATTACCAAACACCACCATCTTGGTTTGTCATTCCGTATACGCCAGTAGAGGTTGATTTTGAATCGTCTAATTTACCAATCGTTCTTATTGAAACAGCTCAAGGTCAAGAAATTCCTAATGATCCGAAGATTGATGCGACCATGAAAATAATTTATAGAGATAATGGCCAGCGTAACTTCCTTACAGATGTCAACGACCCTACAGCTCTAAGTTATGATGGCGCTATTAAAATTGAATACCGTGGATCGTCTTCAAGTCTGTTAGATAAAAAGCAATATGCCTTCACGCCCTATGATGATTTAGGAGATAAAATAAATGTACCGTTTCTTGATATGCCAACGGAAAACGATTGGATTTTGAGCGGCTTAGCCTATGACCCTTCTTTTATGAGAGATTTTTTAAGTTATAAGCTTGCAAATTTAACAGGTAATTATGCCTCCAGAGGCCGGTATTGTGAGGTGGTATTAAATGGAGACTTCCGTGGAATATATGTATTGCAAGAAAAGTTAAAAGCAGACGACAGCCGTATTGATATTAAAAAAATTAAAGAAGACGATTTAACAATGCCTAAACTCACAGGAGGTTATATTACTAAAGCTGATAAATCTGAAGGAGCAGATACCCCAGCATGGTATATGGATTCTTATGGATGGGGAGATGTAAAGTATATACATGAGCACCCCAAGCCAACGACTGTTATGTATGAGCAAAATGAGTATATAAAAAATGAATTTGAGTTGCTTGAGGCCTATGCTTTACAAAGCAACAGCTCTATAACCGAAGGCTATCCATCGGTGATCGACATCCCTTCATTTATAGACTTTATGATACTCAACGAACTAGCATCCAATGCAGACTCGTATCAGTTTAGTACGTTTTTTCATAAAGATCGTAATGGAAAACTTAGGGCAGGACCAATTTGGGATTTTAATTTAATCCTGGGAAATGATTTATTTGAAATGGGTTTTGACAGAAGTCAAACGGATATTTGGCAATTTTTAAATGGAAACATGGGGTCAAAATTTTGGACAGACCTATTTGAGGACCCCGTATTTAATTGCTACTTAACCAAGCGTTGGCAAGAACTGACCGCACCAGGAATGCCTTTAAATTTAACTGAAATTTTTAACCTTATTGATGCAACCCAAACACTTATTTCAGAGGCGGCTGCGCGTCAAGAAACAGTTTCAGGAACCACTGGGGACTTTGACCAAAATATAATTGAAATGAAAGCTTTTATTACTGAGCGTATCCAATGGATTTCAAACGAATTAACAATTACAAGTTTGTGTGATAATATCACAACGCCACCTTTAGTCATTTCAAAAATTAACTATAACCCTTTGGTGGATGTAAGTTTGAATTCAAGTGACTTTGAATTTATGGAATTAACAAACAACAGTTCATCTCCGATTGATTTGACTGGTATTTACTTTGGTGGGTTAGGGCTTACCTATCAATTCCCAGAAGGTGCATCTCTTCCTGCCCAGAGTGTACTCTACTTATCAAACGATAGTGAGTCTTTTAATCAACGCTATGGTTTTGAGCCTTTTGATGAATTTTCAAGAAGCCTGTCCAACGATGGAGAAGATTTAATTTTAAGAGATGCATATGGAAATAGTATTGACGAGGTGACCTATAACGATGCATTGCCATGGCCAGAAGAGGCCGACGGTGAAGGCTCTTTCCTTAAACTTGTTGGCTTGGATTTGGACAATAGTTTGGCCAGCAGTTGGATAGCGCGTCCAGATACATCAGAAAACTTATCTACTGGAAGTCGTACATTTGATTCTTTTGTTAGTCTTTATCCCAATCCCGTTTCAGACATATTGAACATTAAAACGAGCTCGGGCACTATTTCAAGTGTTAAACTCTACAGTATAAATGGAAAACTTTTCAGAACCTATTCTTTTGAAAACAGACAGGTTGAACTGGATTTAAGCGCTTTTGAAAATGGGTTTTATTTATTACAAATTCAAACAGACAGCGAGTTGTTGTTTAAGAAAATCATTAAAAACTAATGATCGGTTTACCGCTTTATTTCATGTGATACCTAATTCCTAAAAACCCGTTAATTCCTTGGTTGGAGTAGTACACATAACTGGGGTCAAATGACAGCGCGTTAGGGTTGTTAGGAGTGGCTATCACTTGGCCATTGGCTCCAAATTCAACACCAGAATCGAAGGGGTCAAAAGCCCGCGCTATGCTGTTAGAGGCAGGTTTGAAATTTAAAATATTTTTAATGCCAGCATATACTCCAATCGTTTTAATAGCGTAAGTTGCCTGTAGGTTAACGATGTTGATAACAGGACTGTAAGGAGCTCTGGTATCTAAGTCGCCAAGGAGCGGAAGTTTCATGGGGCCAATGGCTGTGCCAGAAAGGTCAATTGTGATTTTAGGATTGTAAAGGGTGTAACTTAGTTGGTAATTTCCTGAAAATTTTTCTGTAAGAAATGGATATTCAGTTTGGTTATTATTAATAATTTTTGAGTCAATAAATGTAGCACCCACATTTATTTTTAGCCCATTTGCAAACACCCCATTTATAGTAATTGTTGCCCCTTGAGTAATTGCTTTTCCATCTAGGTTACCATAAATAATTTGGTTTGGATTGGTTTCGTAATCTGGAAGAATTCTATTGGAAAAAGCGGTATTAAATACACTAAAGTCTAAGTCCAAAATAGCGCCATATTTGGTGTATAGTTTTTTATTCCAATTAATAGTTGTGTTCCATGATTTTTCGGGCAGAATCGTTTCTGTAAAAATAACATCTCTTGCTCCAGTAAGTGCTGCATGATCTTCTGTAAATACATTAACCACCCGATAGCCAGTTCCAAAGCCAAGGCGTAGAATGGAGCTTTCATCTTTACTGGCCCATTTAAAGTTGAGTCTTGGCGTCCAAATGTCTCCGTAAACGGAATTCTTATCATAGCGGATTCCAGACAGTAATGTTTTAGATTCACTCAACGTCCATTGATCCTGAATAAAGAGTCCTGGCAGGGCTGTTTTATCTTTTTCGACAGTGGCAGGGGTATTGTCATCATAAATTGTGTACCGATACGTTGCTCCTAACATGACATCGTGATTGTTTACTTTTTTTGAAAAGACGCCTTGTACAAATCCGATGGTTTGAATGGCATTATAAGAAGTAGTCCCGTAGACCGAATTTTGGTCATGGTTGTTTAGACTGTATTGTAAAAATAAATTTTCAGAGTGATCATATCTTCCAAATATTTCGACTCTGCTAGTGTAAATACTTTCGCCATACACCTCGTTACCCCCTCTGAAATCTGAACTCCAATTCATTTCACCGCCCCATCGGTCCTCATAAAAATAACGAAATGCCAAACTTGTTTTTTTTGTATTAATTTTATTAAAAATGGAAATTCTATGTTGCAGTGTTAAATCCGTAAACCCATCTTCATTAGCATCAATCGGATTGGAGTAATTAAAATAATTTATTCCAATTAAGCCTTGGCTATTTTTTAGGGTGTATTTAGCACCAAGGTCAATATTTAACTCCCCCCATGAGCTAATAAAAGTATCGAGATTAAACGGGTGTACTGTTTCGGGACTTTTAGTGATTAAATTAATAACTCCTCCAATCGCTTCAGAGCCATAGAGGGTAGAAGCAGGTCCTTTTATCACTTCTACTTGTTTTATGAGTGATTGTGGGATTCCCGATAGACCATACACAGTTGATAAACCACTCACCAAAGGAAGGCCGTCAATCAACACCATCGTATTGGCCCCCTCTTGTCCGTTTATGTGAATATCTCCTGTATTACATATGTTGCAGTTTAATTGTGGACGAACGCCATTAATACCTTCAATAGCCTCAAAGAAACTTGCTTTTGGAGTTGCTTTAAAAAAATCAGCTGTGTATAGCTCAATAGGAACTGCACTTTTAAGTTTAGAGACTTGCCTTAGCGTTCCAGAAATTACAATCTCCTCCAAGCTATCATTTTCCAAAACGATCAAACCCCTATTAATGGAGTCTCCCGTTGATTCTAACGTTATTATTGTTGAAGTATATCCGACATATGAAATGAAGAGCTTGTTTTCGCCTTTTTTAGATTCTATTGAAAACGCGCCCATTTCATTCGCAATCACACTTTTGGAATTGGAGCTATTATAAATCGTTGCTCCAAAAAGTAGATTGTTATCGGAGTCTTTAATGACCCCCGTTATGGATTGCGCTAAAGTTAATTTCATCACAAGTATAATAATGATTAAATTAAAAGGTTTTTTTATGCTCAATTTTGTAATTTTGGGTAGTTTAAATAAAAAAGTTCACCACCGCAAAACTAATAAAAATAGTTCACTACTGCAAAACTAATGAGGAATACTAAAGAAAAAGAACATTATTTAAAGGAAATATATAGATTAGAATCGGCTAATAAAGAGGTGTCCGTTTCTAGTCTATCTAAAGTGTTATGTGTTTCAAAATCTTCGGTTTCTAATATGGTGAAAAAATTGGTAGCTATGCATTTATTAAACTCAGCACCCTATAAGGCTATAGAATTCACTCCAGAGGGTAGAGAACAGGCGCGAACCATTGTTGCTAAGCACCGTTTAATTGAGCTTTTTTTAGTTGAAGTCATGGGGTTTGAGCCTGAAAATGTTCATGATATTGCGGAGGAAATAGAACATATTCAAAGCCCCGCTTTTTTTAGGAAAGTACAAAACATGTTAGACAAACGAGATACGGATCCGCACGGGAGTCCCATTCCGGATGTAGATTTTTAGAGTGCTCTAGTAATTTACTGTGATATTACATTATAATTTAACCCTAGTTAATCTAATTTCAATGGCTGTTTTTGCAGTTCTACAATCACTTCATTTTTACGATTAAAAATTTCATAAGGGGCGTTGTAACCTAAAAAGTAAAAATTGTTTGTATGACTGATCTCCTCTTTAGCTAAGGCTGTTATCAATTTTTGTTTGTATTTTTCAATTTTTTTATCGTTAGCCCATCCCTTAAACTGTAGAGCTGCAACTGTTTTTGCCGGTTCGTTTTTAAATTTTATTTGGGACTGGTTAGGTTTAGGCAATGTTTCTATATCAAATTTCTTTGGAACCATGAATAACATCGTCATAGAGTCTTCTAATGTCATGGCAACAGGAGACGTCATTGCAATTTTCTCATTTCGTTTATTATTTCCAAAAATATACCCGGCCAAAATAGAGAACCCTTCACTTGAAGCTTTTTTGTACGTGTTGCTAGAAAGTTGGACAGAACTGAATAAGGTTACTTCATAATGACGAATTTCAAATTGGTCATATTTTTCATTTACAACATAAGGATACGTTTCAATGTTTTTTTGGCTTTTTAAAGCAAAAATCTGTACGGCGATAAATGCAACGGCGATGACACTAAGAACAATATATACTATTTTCATAGGAGTTAAATAATTTCTTGTTTTTTCTTTTTGAATACAAATGAGATGAGTCTTGGAATTTCTTTTTCAGGAGTCGGATCAAACCATTCATTGATTTCCAATAGGTCAAATCCATTGTTTTCAGCACTTTTAATATAGTCCGATACATGATGCGTGTACACTTCTAATTCCTCCGTTCCAGTCTCAGTTTCATAGCGGGCTTTACTCCCAGCATATTGTTTAAACGGATGCAATTCACTTATGAAAAACAGCCCGTTATTATTTAATTTTTGATGTGCTTGATTAAATACAGGATTCAAATCTGCAATGTGTTCAAGCGTTAGACTTGAGGTCACCAAGTCTGCAAATTGATTTTCAATTTCCCATTTTTTGTTTAAGTCAGTTCTTTTAAATTCAACCCGAGGATCGGATATTTTTGCCTTAGCAATGTTTAGCATTTCTTCAGAAAAATCAAGCCCAATTACCTGTTTAGCTTTGGTAAGTAGCCATTCAGTATTTTTTCCGGTTCCGCAGCCAAGTTCCAAAACAGAGTCAAAGGAATATTTAGATAACGTTTCTACAGTCGCCTTTACATCGAGATCACGAGTTTTGTTGTTACTCGTGTCATATTGATTGGCCCAAATATTATACGCTTTTTCTATGCTCATGATATTTATTCTTCAACACCGTCTGTGTGCTCTTGTAAATTTAGTAAATTAATCATAAAAATGAAATCCTCGATGATTATAGAATAAAGACGAATAGGTTTCTGAAGAGTGATTTTAATAATTTACATAAACCCAACCTGTTATAATGTCATTCTCTTCATTGTTGAGGCTTAAATGATAAAAATAGGTTCCTGTTGGGACCGTTTGGTTGTTGTTTTTGTTAGAGGTTCCGTACCATTTTTTTTGATTGTCTCCTTCAAAAATTAATTTACCATATCGATTGTAAATTTTTAAACTATGTTGATCATAAATATCGTATAAATAGGTGATATTGAAATGATCATTGTATCCATCATTGTTTGGGGAAAATGCACTTGGTACTACAGGGAAACAACCAAGAGATACACGGATTAAATTTTCACTTATACAATTGTACTCATTTACTTGAACGGCATAATATGTCCCTACATTTAAAGGCGTGCTAGTATTTACAGGGGTTAATAAATCCTGAGATTCGTAGAAATTTATGTTTGGGAAATCATATGATAAATCATCAAAAGTCGTGTAATCACAAATATTTATTTCGGTAGTATCAAAATCTGAGGGTCTAGGGTTAATACCGATAGTCATACTACTTGTAGAAATACAAGTTTCATCGATGGTTATTTCTAGCGAATATTCTCCTTCATTAGTAGTGTTTACGGGCTCGATAGTTGGATTTTGTTCAGTTGAAGAAAACCCTGAAGGGCCACTCCATAGATAAGTAGCATTATTAAACGAAGGGCCTTCTAAATTAATTGATTCTCCTTCACAGATTGGAGAAACGGCACTGAACGTACTATCAAATTTACCAAAATCGCTAAAATAGCCATATCGGCATCCTGAAGATGCCCCTCCGTGTATGAGTCCCATGTGAAACCTTTCTGTAGAATTTATGATACGTAATGCGGAATTTATTTGCACATCGTTGGATAAATTTAATTGTGCATATTTCCAATTGTTATTCGATCCTGGAACGAAGTTAAATTCGTTTGCATTAATAGTCAAGCTACTCCCTTCAACATAAAAATCGCCTTCGGAACCTGTAGGAACTAGGATATTTAACGCAAAAAACTCGTTAGTAGACCTGATAACAGAAACATCATAAGAACCCGTACAGTCTAGCGGCGGTAAAATTGCTTGGCCAACCTCGCATCCAAAACCACTCATATGTAATACATAGCTAGGTTCAGAAGTATAGATATATGACGAAGCTTCTGAGAGTGTTATTTCAACTGTTTCAAGTGAATTAAGAATAGTATATTGTACGCCATTCAATTGAACCTCAGTATTATCTGATTGGGCTACAACATAAACCTTGTCTGGACCATTTAAGTACCCTTTAATCGCAATGTATTCTTGTCCCAGTATTTGCACCGGAATCAATTGATCCCCTATTAGGTCTGAACAGCCTCCATAGGGTCCAGAAGTGCTATCTTCATGAACTGTAACAGCAATGGATTTATCAGCGCCTATAGTTGATCCTGAAAGGTTTTGGTTTCCAACATTATTTAATCCACGAGCGAAGTAGGTTTCACCAGAATCTAAAGTAATAGTAAATTCTTCCCCAGCACTGTAGCCATCAATAGCTTGCGTAGGGACTATCGTAATGTTTGTATTGTCTTGTGTTGCTACAATATTAAATCCTGAGTAATAGTCGCCAGAATTACTATTAAATGATTGGAATGGTGTAATGAAATAAGTTCCCAAGGCATTTTTACCTTTAAGAGAAAAAATATCAGGGTTACAGTTGCAGGAAGGACTTACTTCGTAGTAAACCATAATATCTGTTGTGGATGTTATTTTTATTCCATAGTTTAAAATTGTATTCGAAGGCTTATTTTCAATAGTATCAATCCAAGTTGTTAAGTCTATAACGTAAGCACTGTTGGCTGATAACTCTATTTGAATAGTTTCAAAAGCTAAATTTGCAGGTTGAGAAACACTTATAGTGGCAGGGTCGCTGTAAGTAGCAAACTTAAGATAAATAGGTCTGTCTCCATGATTTTGATTAGCTTCTGGAGCAACAAACCAGAATTCTCTATCTATCTGAGATTGAGCTGACCAAACATTTAAAATTGCGATTATTGCTATAATTATTCTTGACATTTCTTATTTTTTTGTTTATATTTTTTGAAATTTCATTCAACAGTATGAATTAAAAAACATTGTTGCAAATTTACGAGGTTTTGGACAATAAATTTAGCAAATTACAACCAAATTAAAAACCCACAACTTTACAAGGTTGTGGGTTTTTCTTTGGTTTTATAGAAATAGACCTAAAGACTTAAGTTTAATATCTTTTTGTTATTTCTTACCAAATAAATTGAATTGTGATTAATTCAAATTTATTGTATTGATAATTCAAAAGTAGCTTCGATATCTGTTTCTCCACCAGCATCTTCTAAGCCTGTATTTGGTTTAGTAGGCTTGTGACGAAGTGTAAACGTAATTGATCCTGAACTTACAGCGTTAGCAGTTAATACAAAATCAAGACCAATTGGATTTAGATCAGGGTCTACGTCATTATATTCAGTAATGGCATCTAATCCGTTTTCGATGGTGTAGAAAAACTGGTGTTCCAAAGATTCTTCTTCAATTTCTTCTGTCATGTTTTCTGCTGGATCCTCAGTCTCGTTCAATAGGACAATTGATCCATAATACATTTTGTTTTCTAATAAATTTCCAGAAACAGTCACTTCTGGAATATCAGGTCCATCTCCGTCTAAATCCTGAGTTTGTAAGATTACACTAGAAATCTGATCATCGAATGGTTCAAGAGTGATGGTCATAGTTGTAATTACTTCTTCTTCAACTACTGGATCAGGGTCATCACTTGAACATGAGAAAATTAATGCAGATGCAAAAATTGCTGTTGATAAAAATTGTACTATTTTCATTTGTTTAAATTTAAAAATTAATAATTGAGTTTAATGGTTAATAAAAAGTTTCGACCTAAGTCGTCTGCGTATAATCTAAGACGACTTAGGTAATTTCGATATGATGTATTTAAAAGATTGCTAATTTCTAGTCCAACTGTAAGGGCGGTTTTACTAGACGTTTTAAAATCTATACTAGAATTGAAGTTTAATAAATGGTAAGCGTTGGGGGGCGTGCTAAAATCTACAATTTCACTCGTTTCTGTTTCTGGGATATAAACTTCAAAATTATTGTTTGGAAATTCATTTTGACGAAAAACATAAGCGCTTTGTAACGAAATTCGTAAATTATTATATGCTGAATTTTTGTACACAATTTCATTCTTGAAATTAGCAGGAGGCATATTTATTAGTGGTTGATTTGTTGAGCGATCGTAGCCTTTAACTAATGAAAATTGATGATTTAACTTTAGTTTTTTATTTATTGGATATGAAGCGTCAACATCAACTCCTATTAATTGTGCATTGGTTTGTCTGTATTCCCAAACTTGAAAATTGCCTCTAATAGTTTGTCGAACGTCTACGGGCTCAATAAGAATAAAATCGTTTATAGTATTTATGTAAGGTTGTATTGAGAAACTAAAATTTTTATTATTATTTTGTAGGGTTAATGCAAATTTATGTCCCACTTCTGAATTGAAACGCAAATCTCCAAGCTCTATCCTGGATGCAGAATGGTGTAAGCCTTCGCTAAAAAGTTCAGAAGGATTTGGTGCACGTGACGCCAAAGAGTAGTTGAAAAACAACTTGTAGTTATCTTTAAAAGAATACGTAGCTCCTAGGGTTGCCGAGCTGTTATAATAATTTAATTTTGGTTGCGTTAAAATTTGAGCTCCAACTTCCTCAACCACAATTTCAGGTAACAGAATATCATAGTTTCTGGACTCCCAAAATGAAGTACGGTAAAATTTGTATACATTCATGTGCGTGTAGTCAAATCGCCCTCCAATTTCCAATATTAGTGATTCACTGATATTAGTGTCCAACATGGCATACCCCCCTAGGTCATATTTTGTGTAATCAGGAATTAATCTACGAATTCCTGTTCCTGGATCTGGATAGTTTTTCTGATAACGTCCAATAATTCCTGTTTTAATGTGGTGTGTATTGGATTTATTGGTTTCGAAATTTGTCTGAACAGTGTGGGTAATGAGTTCTAAATCTGTAGAAGCTTTATTTCTGTCATCTCCACGTCTGATGTCATATTCAAGTCGATTGTTTAATTGATAATCATATTGAAAACTTAATTTCCCTCGTCTATTTAGTTCTTTATACCCTATAATGCGACCAAGTTGATGCGTTACCTCCTGTCTTGGAGCATCGATATCATAGCTAAAATCATTAATAATTAACGGAATTGGACTTGCTATCCCACGAACTTGATCTCCTGCACCCCCAAGATGAGAGGCTCTTAAAATCCCTAACTGGTTTTTAAATATAGAATAGTAGGCTTCAATTCCATAATCAAATCGATTAAAGCCGATTTTTATTGATGCATTTCTTTCAGAAACCCCCGTATTGCTTAGTAAGTAATAGGGAGCTTCTGTATCGCCAGTACGTTTTAAGGAGCCTTGAATACTAGTATACCAGCCGTTTAAATTACTTTTAGTTATTCTTGAATTAATTGAAACTCCTCGACCATTTGAAATTCCTGAAATTGAGGTTTTCCCAAAAAGAGTGTCCTTTACAGCTATTCTTGGAGCTTCGACTATGATAATTCCACCCGTCGCATCTCCGCTGTATTGTAAGGCTGCAGCCCCCTTTATAAGGGTGAGGTTTCCAGCAGAATTAATATCAATATTAGGTGCATGTTCAGCTCCCCAACGTTGGTCCTCCATTCGCACACCATTATTCATTATTACTATTCGACTGCTATGAAGCCCATTTATTATAGGCTTTACGACCCCATTTCCGGTATTTAATGAAGAAACGCCACTCAAACTATTTAAGGCATTTCCAAGATTACCAGTGCTAAATCGCTCTAATTCTTCTTTATTTAATGTGCTTTCTAAAACTGTTTTGGACTTGTTACTGTATGCTTTGCCCTCAATTGTGATTTGGTTGAGCTCTTCAATGTGATGCTCTAGTTTAAATGACTTATTGGTGTCTTCAAAAACACGAACTTTAAAGCCTTTTGTAAGACAATAAGGGTGTGAAATCTGAATGTAATAGGTGTCATCACATAGGTTTGAAAACGTAAATATTCCATCGAGCCCAGTCTGAACAGATTGTTCAGTATTTGCAATAGTAAGGGTTACTCCGATAAGCATTTGGCCGTCGTGAATATCTGTTACTTTTCCTGTAAGTGTGTTGTCACAATTTTGTGACAAGGTCGTAATACTGCTTAATAGCAGTACCAATAATGCATAGTTGCGCATATAAATTCTTAATTAACATTAAACGTATGAGTTTGTTTGTTAAGAAAATACAGGGGGTGCGCGTAATTGCTTATTGGTTAATGTAGTATGGTGAAATTGTAATGGAGTAAAGATTGTACTCACCTTCACAGAAATTTGTGTTAGCAGTAAATCAGGATATTTAACAATATCATAGCTGATTGATGTAAGCTGAAAAGCACATATTTCACAAGTTTTTTCAGTTATATGTATATGTGTACTTTGGTCGTTGCAAGGAACGCCCTCGTGCCCCTCAATCATGTGACTAAACTGGACAGCAGATGGAAGCATTATTGCTAATAAAAGCAATACAGCGACTAAGTTTTTTCCAATTTGACCTTTTAAATACATATTTTAAAACCTAACACAAATTTAATAAATATTTTTAATTTATAGACTATTTAGATTGATTTTATAAATTTGATTGTAACAAGACTGTATGTCCTACTAGTCAATAATTTTTATAAATACACAATTCCGATAGTTCTGACGTGATTTCAAACTCTCTTTTTATTTTACAAATAAAAAGCTACAGCTTACTGTGTTTTTAATATCATATTTAAAGAAACCGCAACAATCCACAGCAGTGTCTGCAGGTGTTTAAATTTTCTCTTAAATATGATTTTTTTAAAATTACTTACGTATTTTATACTACGGGCTTACTATGGGCCTTGTTTTAGGGAATACTTGTGCTAAATTTGAAAATTAACCAAAACTGTTTTTTAATTTACTATATCCAATTTTAACTTATGATACGATTTATTTTAACTTTTACAATCGGTACTTTAATGAGTTTCGGTCAAACACTCTCCGTAGGGCCTAATAGTTCCATAAATATTAATTCCAATAGTTCTATTTCTGTAGATGGTTTGGAATTGGCTCCCTCTGAGGCTTACACTATTTCAGGCCCCAATACTTTAGACCGTTCTAATTTACCTGTTGTTGTGGGCGATAATACAAGTATTAATAGAGTCTACGAATTAACCGCTGAACTATCAGACTATTCTGGAATACTTAACTTCAAATACTTGGAAAGCGAACTCAATAGCATATCGGAAGCCGATTTGGTATTAGAAGTCCTTAATACAAACGGAGTTTGGATGTCTGTTCCAGCGAGTATTGATGAAGCCAATAATACCCTAAGTTATGATTTCACGGAACTTGTTGGGTTTACCTCAATCACAGCCAGTGACGTGTCGGCAACGCTAACCGTTAAGCCAGTCTTATTAAACGGTTATGTACGTGTGTACCCAAACCCTACAACAGACTTTTTACATATTGTATCCAACACGGCCCAAAAAGCCATATTGTTTAACACTGCAGGCCAAAAAATATTAGAGACCAACAACGCTACAGCGTTAGATGTCATAGACCTTCCTTCAGGAGTTTACTTATTAAACTTACAAAATACTCAAAACCAAATTTCAACTTTTAAAATCATAAAGAAATAAGATGAAAAAAATTACATTAATAGCACTCATGCTTTTTACAGCATTGGGCTACTCACAAGTAGGTATCAACACAAATAACCCAGATGCATCTTCAGCATTAGAGATTGAATCCACTACAGGTGGAATTCTAATACCAAGACTCACAGAGACGCAGCGTGATGATATTTCAGCACCTGCTACAGGTTTAATGATTTATCAAACAAACGGTACATCAGGTTTTTATTTTTGGGATGGTGCGGCTTGGACAAAAATTGATGGAGTCGCTGGTCCACAAGGAACAAATGGAACTGACGGAGCTGACGGAACTAACGGAGTAGATGGAACAAATGGTGCCGACGGTGTTGATGGGGCTCAAGGTCCTATTGGTCTTACTGGCGCTGCTGGTGTTGACGGAACTAATGGAACTGACGGAGCTGACGGAACTAACGGATTAGATGGTCTTCCTGGTGCTGCTGGTGTTGACGGAACTAATGGAACTGACGGAGCTGACGGAACTAACGGATTAGATGGTCTTCCTGGTGCTGCTGGTGTTGACGGAACTAATGGAACTGACGGTGCTGACGGAACTAACGGATTAGATGGTCTTCCTGGTGCTGCTGGCATTGACGGAACTAATGGCTCTGATGGTGTTGACGGAACTAATGGAACTGACGGAGCTGATGGCGTAGATGGCTCAAATGGAATTGATGGCGCTCAAGGTGCCCAAGGAGACACAGGTATTCAGGGTATTAATGGATCAACAGCCTATGAACTTTGGCAAGATGCTGGAAATATAGGTACAGAAGCTGAGTTTTTGGCATCGCTAGTTGGACCAGAAGGCCCACTTGTTTCTGGGACAAATGGACAAACACTCTATAACAACGGAACTGAATGGGTAGCAACGAGTAATTTATTAAATTCTGGAGCCTCTGTCGGTATAGGTTTGACTGCAACAATTGATGCATCTGCAGTACTTCAAATTGAATCGACCACACAAGGAGTATTGTTTCCAAAAATGTCATCTGAACAGCGTGATCTTATAGCAACGCCACAAATAGGGTTGTTGATTTTTCAAATAGACAACTCTCCAGGGTTTTATTTTTATGACGGAACTGCTTGGGTTGCATTGGATACTTCTAATGGATCAAGTTCTGGAGGTAGTGATTCAAAAACACTTATTTATACAACAAACGGATTTTAATACATTTTTAAAACTTAAATTTAAACAAATGAAAACAAGACTATTATTTTTACTATTTATTGCTTTTACTCTAGGATTGGAAGCACAAGGGGATTTACAATTTAATCAAGTACTAACATTTTCAGGCAATACTACA
>Ga0209199_1003263_pt1 | contig 16311 bp, 7 predicted proteins | sample COGITO_mtgs_1105_7_FD_184805 | JGI IMG/M metagenome (GOLD analysis project Ga0209199, IMG submission 184805) | Pelagic marine microbial communities from North Sea - COGITO_mtgs_110523 (SPAdes) (version 2) | ecosystem: Environmental > Aquatic > Marine > Epipelagic ...
CCCAGTTGCTGTCTTCTCCGAGGCGGTTAAGGGCTAATTCCAGTTCGATGATCTCGGCAGTTGCCGCCTCAGAGACAACAACTGCGTTGAGGCTTTCGATACCAAGTTCACGCGCCACCATAAACCGAAGGTGTCCATCAATAATGTGATGGTGTTCGTCCACAATAATAGGAACAACGATGCCTTGTTTTGCAAAAAGGTTCTTTGCCTTTTTAATTTGGCGTTGAGAGTGTTTGTGAGGTGTTGAGTTTGAAGAACGAAGCTCACCAAGACCCAACGAACAAGTGGTCAGCAACATTCCAACTCCTTCCGTTGATTAAGGGCTTCAATATTGAAGCCAACAACCAGCCAAACTGAATTGTTCGGCCAGTTTTCATGCTTCAATCATATCATTACTGGTGATTAGTCAAAAGCTAAGAAATACCTCAATTTGTTGATATAATTATAAAAATAGTTATTTTTGTTAACTTGCGCTCAAACAGGCACACCTATCACAATCAGTAACGCATAATTTTTTCGATCGCAGCCGCTGACTAATGGTGGTGATTCCTCTGGCTTTAATGAGGACACGGAAACATTAAGGACGATCTAGGTCGTCCTAATGGCCCATGGAACATTACCTTAGACTAATTAGTTTTTCCTAAGTTAATTTCTTAACAATCTCTATAAATTATAAATTTGTGATGGTGGAAATAGTGCTGGAAAATCACGTTGGTGGATTTTGAAGAGATAGCCGTGGTCACGAACTGATTGTGGACCTTTTTGCGACATTAAAAAGTCTACAGAAATAACACCAGTTTCGATCAGTGTGTTTAGGTTTCTGACCTTTGGTTCTCTTGTGTGTTCTATCTGAATATAATGAAACTCCTCATCCATACCTTTACCCCGACATTTTGCAGTGACCCAAAAAGTTTCTTTATGTTTAGCTTTTAGGTCTGACCGTAAAACATTCATCTCCCAGGTGGTTAGATGTTTGATGGTTGACGTTGTACTGTCCGTGTGAGTTCCTTTGAGCCAGTCGCGGCCGGTGTCTAACTCTAAGCCCCAACCAAGTGAGTTTGGGTTTTTGGCGTTGATTTCCTGATTCAATCGTAGTTTTCCGTCGCGATGGTAGCCATATGTTGACAAAAGGCTCCAAGCGTTACCGATTGGACTAAGGTGCCAATTAGGTGCCTTGGAAAATAGGGTGGAGCGATTTGACCTCCCTTTTTTCTCCCGTTTTGCTTTAATTTCGATACCTTTATAGTCAGGTGCTTTACTTGAATTTGCTGAGATACCAAGCATGGTTTCAAGTGTCATTCCGACTCCAGTGGCACCGGAACGTTTAGTCTGAATAAACCCTTTATTGGATACATGACCAATCATTTTCAGTAATTCTGTTGCTGCATTTTGTGAGGAGGGTTTTGCCGCTATTGATAAGGTACCGAGTGGAGTGGTCGGAGTGCTTAGTGAAGCCATTATTTGGGTGTCGCTACAGTTTACGACGTATGCCTTGTCTTCCTTTATTATTATGGCAAGCAGATTGTGTGGCCATGCATATTTTTTTAGGTGGCTAAACCAAACTCTGGGGTCACCAGACTTTGTTTGAGGGCGATAAAGTGAAACAAATGCAGGTTCTAGTGTGTTGGGTCGTACATAGAATATTTGCTTGACGACTTTTGCATCTGGTCCTTTTTCTTGAGTTTCATAATCATGAAATTGATTTTCTTTGAAGAAACTTCTTAGGGTTGCTGTGGCATCCATAATCGATTTTTCCATACCAGTTTGCGTAGGAACCAGTAGGGCAACATCAATATTATGTTGATTGAAAGTGGCTAATGTTTGCGAAATATTGGTATCACTTTTATCCAGCATTAAATTACCGTGTCCAATATTGCCTTGAAATGCAAGCCAACTCGTTCGGCTAATTCGACTGGTACAGCGTTGCCAATTTGTGTGTATTTGGGAACTTCTCTGTCAAATATACCACTCGTTGGATTGCCAGCTCGCCTTATTCCGCCGGTGGTGCGTTTACCTGAGAAACGGTACCAGTCAGGAAATAATTGAAGTCGCGCCCATTCTCGTACTGTTAGCACCCGTGGTTGATTGAAGTGGACATAGTCGTCGGGCAATGAAGTCGCGGTAATATTTGGCTCAGTGTTCCCCCAATTCTTGGGCAAAAGACGTTGTGAAAACTTACGTGTTTTGTAGTGGTCTGGAATCTCACCCTTATTTTTGATCATTGTGTCAAATTTGTCTACTATCTCCCATTTGTGCTTGCTGTATTCTTGGTCACTCAATTCGACTTTGCCCGTTTTTGACCATACAGGAGGCTGCCGGAGTTGTTCTTGGATAGAGTCTTTTTTGAATGGGTGTGGATATTTTGAAGTTTTAAAAACGCCCGGTGCGAATGATTGAGAACGTAGAATCTCAGGTATTGATGGGTCAACGAGGTCACCCAGCAGATCACCAAGGTGGGGAAAATCTCCCTTTTTAGCTGCCGGTAAAAATCCACAGGTTACAGCGTCTTGTGCGTCAGCGGATGCATCGACTATCCCTCTCAGTTTTTGATTATCCAATATATCTTTACGGATCCCCACTAAAAGAACGCGAGGTCTGTTTTGTGGCACTCCATAATCTTTCGCTCGAACCAGTGACCAGCGCACCTCATAGCCAGGAATGCTCTTGAATTCTTTCAAAACATCAGGCCAAATTGCCTGACCTTCTTCCTGCGTCCATTTTGCATTTAGTAAACCGCGGACGTTTTCAAACAGAAAAATACGAGGTCGTAAATTTCTTATAATATCGGCCATTCGCCCAAAAAGGTGGTTTGATGGTATCTCTTTCCTATCGACTGCGTAGGAACGGCGGATGCCAATACCAGAGTAACCTTGGCAGGGCGGGCCGCCAGTCAAAACATCTAAGTTACTGCCAGATCCAGATTTTTTATTTATAGAAGTTTCTAGCTTGAAGCCAACTTCCGGGAGCGAAGCTAAGTCTGAAGCTAATTGGTCTAGTCGCTTGCCCTGCAATTCTTGTGCATCATTACATCGGAGCATCTCATTTTTTGCAAATAGCTCACCGCCCAGAGAATGATTGCGATTCAGTAGGTAGGTTGCAAGCGCATCGTTGTTCAATTCGTTAACAAATACTGGCGTAAAATGGGCATTTTCAAAACCTAAGGATAAGCCTCCACATCCGGCAAACAAATCAATCATACTGTACAAGCGCTGATTGCCTGTGGTGGCGCTTTCATTATTCTTAATGGAGGGTATTCGCTTGTTGGCAAAGGGCGTCATGTTATTCCTCGAGCGCTGATTTATCGATTATTTTAGCATACTCTTTAAGCGTCGTCCAGGTGTTTTGGAGCGCGTTTATTCCTCAATATATGGGCTCACTCCATATCAGAGATCGTTGCTATAGCTATTTTTTCATATGCCTTAAATGTCAGCACTATACTACCCTTCCGTGCGAAGCGCGATAAGCCTCCACAGCAAGAAAATAAATCAATAAACTTTGGATTACTTATTGTTAAACTCATTAAGAAAGCTCCCTGTCCGTTGTTTTATTATTGGACGGTTTCAGAGAAGCCTAGAAGTTTTGTTGTGGCGATTCAAATGTAACGGATAAAGGTTTTATCATTTAAATAAAGAGACCACCTAGTTTTCAACTAGAATTAGTACTTCGTATCTCTACAAAGTCAGGCATAGCTCTACATTGATCATTTAACAACTGACCAAATTTGCTCCTTGGATCGTTTATATGAATCACAATTGTGTCCATTGCTCTAGATAATACCATCGACAGCCAGTTCCATACAAACTCTACTATTTCGTTATCATAATCTGCAATATCTAGTTCAGCATCATAACGGTCCTCTAAGTAATTTTTAAACTTCATTTCTAAAAATGAGTCAAAATTATCTAAGATGAGGTTCCAGCCTTCTAATCCACGGCAAGATTCATACTGAAGAACGCGAAAGTCTTCTGGGTTATTTGAGAAATGATCACGAAACTTTGGCTCAACCATATCGATGACATTATTTTCTTGCGATTTCAAAAATTTAGATATTTCAGTAGTTTTATTTTCGGTGTTTAAAATCCTAAAGGGTGGTACTAGAAACAGCCAATCTATATTTTTGATGTTTTGGCCTGCCGACTCTTTAAGGAGCTGGGTGTGGAGGTTTGAATTTAGCTCATACGGTGAGTTTATCATGAAAATGCGTCCACCGGAAACCTGATTGTTGCGTTCACAATCCCATTCCCTTTTCAATCGGCCTGCAAGACCTACCAAAAAATCATATAAGTTATTTTTCATACGGAGGCAGACCTTTAGTTCTAGAAAATTCCGACGTTCTCTGCTGGTTCCTAAAAACCAATCTGTTCTGCGTTGAGATCTGACGAGTTGTTGGCGCCCATCCGCAACACAAATCGGTTCAGATCGATAAATTAGCTTGAGAATTTCGGCTTCGTCTACATGCCAGTCTTGAGCTTCATCAACAAATATGCGGTCAAATGCAAAATCTAGAGGAAACTTGGATTTTAGGTGCTCAAAAGATAGTGATCCCGCGCTTAGTTCTTCCTTTAGTAATTCCATAACCGAATTGTATGAGCCATAGTCTAATTCCCCTTCATACTCTTTTTCAAGAATTCCAAAACTACGGGCTAGTTTGTAAAAAAAAGTCATTGATGTCTCTATTTTGATGCCTCCATTCTCATCATCAGATTTGACATTTTTTATAGCCATCAACCTTTGTAGATCGGCAGCTAAGGCCCTGTTATAGGTCAAGAGCAACGATCGCTCACCAGCTTTGTTGAAGGCGCGGGAAGCCGCTGACAACATATTAACTGTTTTTCCAGTGCCACCGACCCCCCTAATTTGCAATAAATTCCCGTGTTCTGTTGCCAGAATTTCATCAATTACAGGAGATTTTTTCGCAAGCATCTCGACTCGTTTTCTGTCCAAGTCAGACGAAATAAATTCGTTAAACAAAGGTAAATTTAATAAATTTGAGATAGTTAAATCATCGGCACTTCTAAATTCAAATTTTCCAGAACGTTTTTTTACATTGCCGTTCGCTACCATAATGGAAACTATTTCATTTGGGTCCATCATTGAATGCACTGCAGTGCCCATCCTTTCGTTATGGCTGGATAGATAAACAAATTTTAGTACATATGGATTAAGATTGTGGGAGCGCAAATGGTTCCGTAACGAATGCATTTGCTCATCATTTTGTGCTGATGCGCTAGACCATTCTTTATCTTTGTATTTGACGAAGATTTCGTCTCCAACCATTTTAATCCGACTGCCCGAATGTGCTTTTACTTCTCCAACAACAACAAAGTTTTTTATATAAATAGGTTGATCGCGCACTGGTTGGTCATCGGTGTCCCTTATCGCTTTACGAGGCTTGAACCGGCGACCGGATTTGAATTGCGCAGCTATTACTAGATCTAAATCTTTTCTTTTTTGTCCGCTTATGTAGGCACCAGCACGAACAATAACATTGTCTTGTTCGATAGGAGTATCACATATCCCAGGCCAAAGCGTTTCAAAAACCTGTTTTAAACGCTCTGCTGCTTGAAATTCTGGGCTACCAACCTGTCCAATGATTTTTATCATGACTGTAAAAGGGCCTCCTGTTCAAATGGCCGTTCGCGGAAAAGCCGGACATCAATAAATTCTAATTTAATATTCTCAGCTATGTCGAAAGCTTCAAACTGGAGATTGATCTGAGTTTCGTTTAAGATCTCATTATGCCATAATGGATGAGACACTAAAATGGCCTGATATGTTGCAGTATTCCAAATAACAGGAAAGCCATTGCTCAGCGTTTTACTTTTTAAAGTATAATCTGTTTGTTTGTTATTAATATTTGCTACAAAGGCATCCGCTAATTTTACTGCTCCGTCCTGCCATATTTTAAAATCTAAGCCATCACCCAATATTAAGTCTGCTACATCAATCGCTAACCGCCAATCAAGCAGATGGTGATTTGATATATTTCCGTAGGTCCTTAAACAATTAGCACAAGAGCTGTCACAACTATTACTATGTATCGGATCAAACCAGTTGACTGCATTTCTGTGCTCACGGATGGCCAGTAAAAATCTTTCTCTATCTGAAATAATTTTGGTTAGCCCAGACCCATTCTCCAACGAGTCTGATATAAAAAGCCGTAAAGTTCTACAATCATGACCAGCTACAGTTCGTTGTTGCAGTCCAACGGTAAATTCATTGGGCACAACATCCAGAGAGCTCGCTGCAGCCATCTTGAAGAATTCCCCAAATGATAACAAAGCGGCTTTTGTTGAGTACTGGGTCACATCAAAAAGGCCATTATTTCCAATATTTTTTTTGTCATCTTTGATCATTATTGAGAGTATATCAGCACTATATTGAGCGCCAATAGCCCCGGCCTCAACTCCGCTGGCCTCAGAAAGCTTTTCCCAATCTCTATGTGTTCGGTCTGGGTTGTATAATTCAGGAGTAGCAATGATGTATTCTGAAGTTACATCGGCTCCCCAAGAACGCTTTCGAAATTCAAAACCCTCGCCACGATTGTCGTTAATAAGCACGATACGTTTTTGTGTTTCAAATGCGACCTTTGCTGCGTGGATGTCTTTTTCATTTTTTGGGTTTTCATCGAAAACCAGTTCAGGCTTTGGGACCATAGCTGGGCGGAACCTATTCTCTTCATAATCATGTACGTCGCCAACAGTTTTAAATCCTTTGGGCTGATAAAAAATCAATGGAACGCAATCATTTTTACATATTTTGCAGATTTCGATAACTTCTGAAAACATTGTCTGGCATTCGGGGTTAATGCACTTGGAAAGCCTGTAAGGCGCGCCAAGAGGATTTGGGTCCAGAACTAGGCCTTTATAAGTCGGATAATAGTGAGCAAACGCCCCCACCGTATAAATCTTTTTATCTTTTATTGCCTCGGTGCCAGGTGAGAATGACCAAATAGCAAATTCCAGTGATCGGTCCGTTAAGACCACATCGTCCACCTTTGAATAACTAGAAGGTGGTTTTTCCAAATGGTATAAGGAACGGGATTTGGTTGGAAAACCGAACATTGGCAGCACACCTGCCACGGCTAATCTTGCGCTGAGTTCGTCCTCTTTATAGGCCTCATCATCTGAAGCTATTTGAGATATTTTAACCATGAGCTCACTACACAGATATTGTTTAAGGTCGGTCAGGATCTCGTTATCTACCCCTGTTCTCACTGCCATACTGGAAATGATATTGTCTAATTGTAATTCATTAGTGATAATTTTATGGATATTTTCTTGCCGTAAGGACCAGTCCACACACTTGCCAAACGCACCATGATTGCTGGCACCTGACCAGTCTGGTCTTGCGCCGTCCGGTAAGCGTGAAAATGCTTGCCTCAATACTTCAGCTGAGATGGTTCTGAATAAAATTTGGTCACCAGAAAATTCAATATATGGAATAGGTGGTGGATCTGAAGTTATTCGTTTGGGGTTTTGAAAATAAAACTCATCATGGGTATTATTTTTACAAAGTGTGAATGCGTAAGAAAACGCTTGAAACGCTCTCCCTGCTCTACCCACGCGTTGTTGATAGTTAAATCGTTCAGGTGGCATGTTGGCCATAAGCACAGCTTGCAATGAACCGATGTCAACGCCCACCTCCATCGTTGTTGTAACGCTAAGGGCTTCGATACCCTGAGCTACTCTAGATTCCTGTGGTAAGAAAAGATCTTTAAAAAACCGTTGACGTTTTCGCTGTTCGGCGAGAGGCTTTGTTTGCCCAGTCAATTCTTGAACTCTCAGCGGAAGAGGAGCCTGTTTGGCCCGCCACTTAAAATAACTAAAGTCATTTTTACCACTTACAAATTCTATTGAATCACAATTAGTGCCTATGCACACACCCAAATTGTTAGCTTCGTATATTAATGAGCAACGAGCGCATGCTACTTTTGGTGTTTCATCTACCTTTGTCACAGTTAAGCAATTCTGCTGAGGGTAAATATTTAACAACCAATTTGCATTAACGATTTTTTTTGTAGTTTTAAAAAAATCATTAACTTCTGAAGCTAGTGATACCTCATCTATTAGAAATTTTTTTGCAATCTTTGATAAAAAATCTTTAACTTTACCATGCATTTCAGTACTGGTTTGTGGATATTTTGGTCGATCAATCCATCTTTTTTCTCTGAGTAAGAGTCTGATTATAAAGCGAACTATTTCATTTGATAAATCGTTATTGAAACCAGTAAATGTTGCCTGGCCTGTAAAACTTAATTGACCAATCCCTTCTGCTTCTATGTCTTTGGATCCCTTGAAAACAATTGCTTCGGTTAGCCTGAATGCTAACTTTCTTTTGTCCTCAGCTTTGCGGCCTGTGATTTCATCAATACCAATATTAGAGATCACTTCAATGTTAAGAATGTCTGAATAAATTTTCCACCAAGGCGTTTGTGTTCTACTTGATGTGATATGCTGATGGCTCGGCTGGGGCCCACGGGGGTTGATACCAAGTGTTACTAGGTTATGGAGCACACGTTCAACAAATGAATCCCATGGAATGGTATCAGCTCCAGCCCTGAGCTGTTTAAATACTTCATTTACTCTTATTTTTTCGTCGTCAGGCAACGGCAAACCCAGCGCATGCAACTGTAAACCCATGTAATGTTGGCTTGAATAGTTATTATTCAACCACTCCTTTGCCGATATTTCGTCATTATTTAACTCCCCTCTGTTACTTAACGCCTTGAGTAACAGACCTTGCTCTGGGACCCCTACATTATCATTTAATGATTGAATGATTAATTGGCGTAACGTATTGTTAAAGTGTTCATTTTCAACACCTGCAGCAACCTCAGCTGCTCCCTCTCGTGAGTCACTAAATATAACAGTGGGCTCGGCTTTGTTATTTTTAGACAAGGCATTTGAAGTGTGTGCAGCCATTAATTTATTAGATATTGCTGAGCCGGTTCCCATAGCAGAAATAGGGGACCGGACTACTCCCGCATCAAATGCCGGTAAAGGATTATATTGTTCTCTTAGGCAGCTTGGACATTTTTCAGGAAGGCTTGGTCTGCCGTCATCATTTCTGGAGTAGTTGATGCAGACATATTCATCTTCGCCATTGCCATTTATACTTAGGTGACCGGACACTGGATCCACTTCACAGGCAGTAAATTCAATCCTATTTTCCCCGTGATTCCAGGTTCGGTCAGAGACGTTTATACCCCTAATATTATTGGGCCAGATCCATTTATATTTAGTGTGTTTGCGGTGTCCAACTGGTGTTTTTGTTTGTATTGAGCCATCACCCGGTGTGGAACATAAAAATTTTTCTTCACTCAAGTCTTCAGAAACTGTTTGTTGGAGATAACCCCCAAAAGAGAGATCTCCACATTCATAACAGTATAGTAGTTCTAAAACCCTTGAGCCGCAGCCACATTGTAAGGTTGGGGTAGAAAACAGCTTTCCGACTTTTCGGTTGGAGTATTGGAATTTTGGATCGATTTGGTCACAGCTTTTATTAACGCACGCCCACATACCCTCCACTTGTTTGAAAAATGAATGCAATCTAAATGTGGGCAATGGGTTTTCAGGATCTCGATCACTCTTGTTTAGTATGGCTTTTAAAAAATCGTTGAAGTTATTAACCTTGCATTCATCAGCAAGATATCTTTCTAAATCTTTAACCGTCTGTGGCGTATCTGGCTCATTCCGCTTTTCCTGAACAGCTCCAATAGCTTCTGCAAGAAGGGAATGTTCTTCATAGCCGGAACGTTTGAATTCAGTTTTTTTGTTACCAGTAAGAAATTTAAAACTTTCTTTTTTTACTCCAAAAAACCTCTCAACAAACTGTTGGCCTTCTTTGCTATCATCTATTGAAGCCGTTGTAGCGACTATTCTAAGTTGATCTGAATCACATGTTAAGCCTATCCGATTTAAAAAATTTCGAATTGTTACGCCTACTTCGGCTCCTGATGTACCTCTGTACGAATGTAATTCATCTACAATAAGTGTAAATTTGTTTTCAGGATCTGACTGAAGCCAATCCTTTGTTTGTGTTAACAGGCTTTCTTCATTTTCACGCAAGAGCATAATGTTCAACATGGACGTATTGCTAATTAATACGTCTGGTGCTGCTGCCAGCATATCCCAGCGTGTAGTCATTTCTCCTGCGAGTGGTACCGAGAATAGTTTAGCGCCATCTTCATCTGATTGAAAACTCTTAGCCAATTCAGATTGTTCACGTAAACTTATAGCCAATTCATTAATTTTTTTTACTTCGGACGCTCTTAAAGAACCAGAGCTTGAAGGGTTCCATGTACCGCCTGGGGTTTCTCCAGTGTAACGGCCAAAGAAAAATAGCGGTAGGTTGTAGATATTCAATGCTTCAAGGGCAGCGCTTCTAAAGCGCGCCAATTGATCCTCCACCAGAGCATTTGTTGGGTATAAAATTAATGATTTTAGTCCGGGCTTGGGACCTTTTAATTTTGACCTGATATCAAGCCAATTAGCGCCTCTTTGGCATCCGTGGTCCCACCAGGGGTACAATTCCCCACTTAAGGGATGTCGCTTTCGATCCATCATAAACCGGGCAATTAAGGGTAGGAGAAAGCTTTCAGTCTTTCCTGATCCAGTACCAGTAGTTACAACAACATTGTGTTTGCCGTCTGGTGAAGAGCCTAAACTTGTAGTAAGTGCCTCAGCCTGATGCTTTCTTAATTTGTAATTATCACCAAAAACTATTTTAACTAAATTTTCAGCGAAATCTGCTGAAAGACCTAAAGTTTCACAGACTTGTACGCAATCTTCTGAGGCAGGGTAAGGATGGACCAGCTCAACAAGTGGCTCTGAATAAAGTGCTTTGTGTTGGAGAAGTAAGTTCTCTCTTTCTTGCCTTATTTCTGGTGATTTTACCCAAAACTGAGTGTCATAATAGCGCCTGAATGCTTCTTGAACATGCTCCACCACTTCTACCGGACTTTTTAAGTTTGTCATAAATTTGTCCCATAATGATTTTCTAAAACTGAGTACCCCATATTTTTAGGGATATCGGAGTAAACGAAATTACCTGGCGTTAACTGAGTAGGCAGTGTGCCTGTACAGCTTACTAAAGCTCTCTCCACTAAGGGGGGTAAGTCACAGCCCACTTTTGCTGTAAAGGTACGATTGGTGGCGTTATATTCATGCAATCGAAGGTATTTTATGTCTGCTGCGTAAATTTTTGCTAAGGCAGCTGTTGAAGCTACCAGCTCGTTATTTTTTAAACGAATGGCATATATTGTGACTGGCCACTGTGTTCGATATCCACCACGCTCGTCAATTGAATCTACGTCAATCCAGCGGCACTTTTGTGGATCAAACTTTTGAAACTTTGATGTGCTACTTAATGATATCGGCGGCAAAGAAGAGTAAAGATTTGTGATATCCAAATCTCCTGTGGTCTCTCGGTCGGTGTCTCTAATTATCGTAAATTCAACGCCACAGGCTTGTTTTAGGACGTCCAAGATTTGATTTTCTGAATCAAGATCAAAATAATTAAAGATATATCTTTTAATTATGGATGTTTCATTAATGTTTATTATAGGCTCCCCAATTAGGGTAACGAGTTCATCTATAATTTCGTTGTTTCGAAAACCAGTAAGGAAAAACTTATTTTTACTTTCAATTAAATGGGGCTTTCGAACATGGCAGCGCTTTAGTTTTAAATTAGATCGGTTAAGTTCAATATCGATATGCCCGAGGGCACTCAATTGCCGAACCAAATTAAGTGCAAAAAGATTTGGTGCGTATGCTTCCTCACACAGTCTTTTAATAACATCCCAGTTTATGGTTCCTAAATAACACATCGCATCAAAGATTGTGTCTGCATCGTAAGGACTTTGGTCCATTGTGAAATGCTGTACAGGATTACTAAAAAGTGGGCTCTGTACCACATCAATTTTCGACCGATCTCTAGTGCCCACCCACAATCTTTTTTCATTACAATTTGTACAGATTTGAGTGTGCGTGGATTTCCCTGATGCTTTCTCTGGGACTTTCCAAGTGTGTATGTCGTTTTCTATACAAGACAGCGCTCCATCACCTACCAGAGTTTCTGAGTATACAAAATCTTCTTCTTCCTCATTGAAATTATTTTCTATAAAATGATCTCCAATAAATTTATGACTTTGCGTAATGTTTTTGTGTTGTTTCAGAGGGGGCAGTGACTTTGATAAAGTGCTATCGGGTTTATCTATTTTTGAAAATTCTTTTGGTATCTCAGTACAGCTCAAAACATTAAAAAGATCTGATGGGTAGGTTGCAAATTCATACTTTGAATCCAAGGGTCGTCGAGGGTTGTTAGCAGACCTAAAAGATAAATTGGTTTCTGAGAAGGAATTGTCCAAAGATGAGATTACAATATCCCTATCCGCAGCATCCGCGTTTAGTGTTGAAAGATCATGGCAGACAACAGTACCATCGTTTTTAATTGGATAAATATTATTCGTTGTGGGGCTATCTGGAACCTTTCTTATAACGGAAGTGGTCGCGATTTTAATACGCTCATCCTTTTTTTCAGATTGGAAGAGAAAATACAGCCTAGACCTTCTGTGATAGATGTTTCCAACGAGCCTAAGACCGCCAGTAAACTCCAAATTTGTTTGGTTTTCACTGGGTAATAACCAATAATTTATGTCAAGTGCATCCCACGTTTCTACGGAAATTGATTGTATGAATCTAACACCAATTATACAAACATAACCATCTGGCAAACCTGGCAACTCTTCTATCGTTTCTTGGCTTCCATCAGCAGAATAATTAACAAAATTCTGAACCTGTTTTTGATATTTTTTCCTTACAAGGATGGCATGCTCTAAAAATAGTTTGGGTCGATCTACTTGATAAAAGAAGCCATCTGTCCTTTTTTCTAGGGCCATCGCTTGTCTTGGTGAAAATTTATACCGGGTTGTGCCTTCACGCTCGATTAGCGAGGCTCCCCTAAGTAGCATAGGACCAGTTTTGATTTGGTTTGGTGGCCCCAGAACTCCAATTTCTTCGTTTTCAGGAGCTAGGTGTATTTTTATTCCATCATCGAATACACCAGATTGCAAAGGCTCTTTAAGATGAATGTCCTTTTCAAAAACATCTCGACTTTTTGCTATAAATGAAATCAATAATTTTTTTTGGGGGAACTTTTTAAATGTAAAACGCACTCTTAATTGTGCCTGATACCCACTGCCGACTGGTTGGTGGTTGGATGGAGAGGTTATATTTTTAATTTCATCAAAAGCGTCAAGTACGATAATGTTTCGGAGCGACCTATCAGACCACAAATTTTGAAGATACTGGGTTGGACCTGTCGTTTTAAACCACCGCCCTAGAGCTTCTCCGACAATACCAATATCCTCCTCCACTGCTGCATTAAAACCTTGGCTTTCAAGAAAATATCGAATGTGTTTGCGGTCACCCTGTCGAATAAGGGCCTGAGAGATAGGATAACTAACGAAAGGTTTTGTTGGCATAAAAGGTTTGGCAGTTGGTAAGCCAAAAGTTCCATCATTTCTGATTAACCAAGAGTTAAAATTCCGCCACAATTTTTCTGTCTGTTTAAAGTATTTTTTAATATCTATCTGGTCGCTTTCTTTACTTATTTTAAAAGCATCAATGAAACGGTCATAGTAGTTGTTGAATGAAAACCTTTCGCCAGCTCTCATGCCTTCTGCAACTAAAGATAGCGAGCACAAAAAAAGTGTTGTTGGTGGAAATCCATAAAATCCCGATGTTTTCCAATTGTCATTTAACCTAATCAAATTTAAAAATGGATTACTTTTTCCGAGAATAATTTGTGATTTAACAACGTCAAATATTCTGTTTTCTAAATCTTCAGGATCTTCTGATAGTTCCTTGGCGAGGTGAGATGCCATATCTCCCTCAAAATCGAGATAAATATTTTTATGTTCATAACGGCCGCGGAATAAAAATTCGTTTAGAATATTATTTAATAAACTATAGTCATATCTACTGGATATTGCTTCGTCAGCGTCTTCTGATAAATCGTCATCGAGAGATCTTAAGATTTCCAAATCAACTCTATTACAATTTATTAGGAAAAGAGTTTTGTTTCGGATCAATACTGCAAGTAGATCATCTGGCTTAACAAATTTCTCAATACCTTCAGTCCAAAAAACTGGAATACCTTCGGACCCTTTTAATTTCTTATAACAGGCGGTGGCACTCGGGATCGTAACATTTTTGTTAGAAATAATTTTTGTATCAACTAGTTTTCTATTTGATTCTCCAGACTGTTGTTTGATGTAATCATGCAAATCCAGCCGTTTCATGTATTGAACAATATTTGTACCAGAAATAAGGGCTTTATTGTCTAAGCTATTACGAGTGACATGAATTAGATTTATTTCAAAACCCAATTTTAAAAATATGCCTTCAGCACGCTCTTTTATTTTGTTATCGAACATTTTCTAATAACTGAACCACTCACGCTATTGACAAAAATTCGTTGTTTATTGTCACAGGCAAACACGAGAATTGTCCAAACATAATTTTGATTTCAGTTTTCAGTGTATGCATGCAGCAAAAAAAAACAATCTCATAATGAGAGAAAATCATATGATTGGTCATTTATAAAAAATATCTATCTTTAGGGTATCGCCAGACAAACTTGACGGTTTTGCGATTGATCCCTATTTTGGTGCTGTCAGTGAAAACTGCTTGAGACGTGTGAGGTGACTATGTGACCTCTCTGAATGACAAAACATTCTCCATTTAGTTACTTTGAAAAGAGCCACGAAGTTATCCGGCTTACCGTAATGCTGTGTTTTCGGTTCCCACTGCACAGGTTTTGCACAAAATAACACAATATTTACATATCTCATCGAAATTAAATGCACATTTGTAAAGCACAAATTAAGTCATGAGGGAATAATCTCTCTGAAACAAATTGAAATTACAATCGCAAAGGAAATAAACCATGGACGTATTTGTAGCGGTAGATGAGCACGCTAACCTAGATTCCTTACCTCTTCGTTATGGTGTGACTTATGAACAAAATACTACAATCTCATTAACCAACATCGTATCTGACGAGCTTCAAAAAAATGGGCGAAATAGGATTGTCGCTTCTTTCACGGATAATAGGAAGGAATATGGGCAGGGTGTTTTTGTTGTGGACAAAAATGACCCTAGAGGATTTTTTTTAGTTACGTGTTGGCGCAATGACAGAAATATAGAAACGGAACACGGCCTATCTGAATGCATGACTACTAATCGCAAAGCAGGATACATTACGACAAATCAGATTCAAAGTTGGCATGAAAATTACATGTCTGGAGACCTCAAAACAAAAGATGACCTTATTGCGTTGGTAGTCGGGCAAGCACGGCTCGTAAATTCAAAATTAGCAACTGTGATTGAAGAATTAAATAGATCGGAGCAGGCCATCTGGAGTGCTGATTTTGAGATAGAAGTGCTAACTAACGAAGTTAGTGAGAAGAATAAAAAAATAACTCAATTATCTATGGATAATGAAAAACTCTCACAAAATATTTTTCATTTAATGCAGAGTGATAAATCTCGTCCAAACTATCGCGGCGAAGAAATTGGGACTAGTAGTGTTCACACGCTTGAGAGGGTCGAAAAAGGAAATCGCACTAAGGCTAATGGCCAAATGATAAATTGCACACGTCTTTATTTTTCTGATCATGGGGTTGGGGTGCGAACCATGGATGAGTGGGCAGATAAAAACGGAGCAATTACTGCAAGAGCAGAGGAATTGGTTGGCTGTAAGGTGGTTACTACGACTTGGAGACCAGAGGTTTTTGCAGCTAGTAATTGGTTTAGAAACATAGCGGCTGCTGAATAACAGTTACAATTAAAGTTGACGGATACTATTGGCTAGGGAAGAGTGCTAGCCAATAGTTGACTTTTTATTAAGTCATTAATTTGTCTAATATTTCTTTCGAAATTGGCTCGATATATTCTGCAGACATTCCGCCTCCACTGAGGCAGAAATAAAGTTCATTCATTTTATAATATGATTTCGGATCATACAGATCGCTGAAGTCTGAAAATATCAATTCAGCTTTTTCGCAAATGGTTTGGATTTCTGAATTCATTTCAATAATGGATAGCCCCACTTTTGTTGCAGTATTCTTGTTATCTAATGAAATAGGTTTTTTTGCTTTGAACAGCATATTTATTATTCTTTGTTCTGCACTGATTTCCACTAGTCATATCTCCGTTAAATCTTCACTGGTTAAATAATGCATAGGCGTTTTATGGCGTCTTTTATATGCATTTTTAGGATTTGTAGTGTTATTGAGCTGTTATT
>Ga0209199_1003266_pt1 | contig 16307 bp, 17 predicted proteins | sample COGITO_mtgs_1105_7_FD_184805 | JGI IMG/M metagenome (GOLD analysis project Ga0209199, IMG submission 184805) | Pelagic marine microbial communities from North Sea - COGITO_mtgs_110523 (SPAdes) (version 2) | ecosystem: Environmental > Aquatic > Marine > Epipelagic ...
GTTTCGTAGGTATGATGGATAGGAGAATGGTGCGGCCGAGACGCAATGTGGTGCGGAATCAATAGTATCTAACTAATTGAATAATATAGACAGTTTTAACTCTTGGCAAGAGGCTTGTGATACCCTTTGTGATACCTTTTTAAGGCTTGGGATTTTAGGATTCCTACCTCAAAAATCCCACCCCCAGTACCCATCGCAATTTCACGACTTCAAAAAAGGGGCTAAAGGGTCGATTTGTTGTTTTCGGCTTGCTATTTAAATTTTCATGTGTCTACGGTGGTCAGTGGTCGGTCACAAGCCCACTTTAAAAAAAGGCCAAACTAAACCTTTTTTTACTGGTGGTGTCTTTATGCGTAAGTTGAAAGTCTCTAGCCTAACTCTCTTGATTTCTGGAATGCTCTTGGTTGGTTGTGCAGAAGCGCCTCCAGAAGTAGCCGGTGGCTCATCATCAACATCGGCAATTAGCTCAGCCAATGGCACTTCACAAAACACTGAGCAAAACAAGTATGGCGACAACGTCAACTTAACAATGGTCTACTTCGATTTCGACAGTTCGGAGTTGGGCGTTGAGGCAACCCAGGAACTAGCTCAAGCAGTCAAACACCTACAATCAAATCCTTCAAAAAGTATTATTGTAGAAGGCCATGCAGATGAACGTGGCACTCGCGAATACAACCTGGCCCTAGGAGCTAAAAGAGCATCTTCTGTTGCTGACTTCCTCATAGCAAACGGAATTGATGCCCTTCGCATCAGGCAGGTGTCCTTCGGCAAAGAGCAGCCAGCTGAAATCGGCTCAAACGCAGCCGCTTGGTCTAAGAACAGGAGGGCTGTTATTGTCAAATAATCCTATCATGCTCAAAAGACCACAAACTTCGCCTGAGGTGTCAGAAGCATTTGATGCGTCAGTAATCGTTTATCCAGTTGAAGCAGCTGCAGATAAGCCACGTATGTTTTACAACCCAGTGACCAATGAGCCGTTTTCACTCGTTGGGGAAAAAATATTAAACGAAATTACGCATTTTCAACTCAGAAATGAAATTACTGGAGACATGTTACTTTTAACAGAAGCTTCAATCTTAGAAAGATTTTCTGAAAAAGAAGTCAACACAGGCCAGGTAACAAAAAACAGAATGATGAGATTGAGCCGCATGTTCCAGCGTTCTTAAGTTGTCGAACGCATCTTAAAAGGAATAAACTTAGGGAAAAAAATTATGAACTATGTCATGTTACTGGGCTTTACAGCATTGCTTGGTGCATGTAATGCGGCAACGGTGCGCCAACTGGAAACAGCTAACACAACAGTTGCATCGCCTGGATCCGTATCATCAATTGACGTGCCTGATGCAACAATCCCCCAGAACGGCTTGAAGAAATCGAGTAAAACGCAAGCCTCCAGATCATACGAAGTGATAGACACACAAAATCCAAAAATCACTTGGAGTTTGCAAGCAAGGTAGGTTTCTAATGCATTTTAATTGTTTTCTCTCAGCAAAAAAGGACCCTAAGGTTATGTTTCGAAGTATTAAAAGTGCTTTTTGTTTCATCATAATGCTCTCGTTCAGTCAGCCAGTATTCGCTGGCGGCATACCAGAGGGGGCAAACAATTCCACTCCTAGTCACAAGAAAGCAGATTCCAAGTCAGAATTGAGCAGAAACCAGAACCCAGAATCAACAATGCCGAAACAAAATGCTCGGAATGACAGCGCCTCAGGCTCAGGCTTCGTGGCGATCGAAGACGACCCATTGATTGTTGACGTTTCTGACATTTCAGACAACGATGGAATGGGTTCTGCACAAATCCAATGGCAAATATCTCGTGACACCAAAAGTTGGCAGAGCATAACGGGCGCAACTCAGCAATCATTCACTCCTCGCGAAATCAATGTTGGCCAGTACCTTCGTGTAGTAATATCTTACGTCGACGGGCAAGGAAAATTAGAAACAATAATAAGCCCGCCATCTACGAAAGTACAAAATGTAAATGATAAGCCCACGGGTTCACCAACGCTTTCAGGAGAAGCAAAGGAAAAGAGCACTCTTGTAGTTAATACAAGTCTAATCTCAGATGAAGATGGTATTGGAAGCTTCGATATTATTTGGCAGCGATCGAAAACGCAAAATGACTGGCAGAAATACCCCGCCACGAATGGCGGAGTTTTAAGGCTTAAACAGGAAAATGTGAGTTACTCATTTCGTGCGGTAGTAACTTACATTGATAGCCAGGGCACGCGTGAAGTGTTGGTCACCAGTCCATCAGAAGTCATTACTAACGTCGATGACCCGGTCCAAGGTGAGGCTACTATTGCTGGCAAGCCAATGGAGGGCGGTAGGCTCACTGCAGACACTTCTACTATTGCTGATTTAGATGGTATTGCTAGCACGGATACTACTTGGCAGTCCTCTAAGGAGGGTCGAAATTGGGAGACTATATCAGTTGTTCAACCGAATACCCTAATTCTGTCCCAACCACTTGTGGGCAAGCAAATACGTCTTCGGGTTAGCGTCGTGGACAAATTTGGGATCGAGTCAATTCTCTTTAGTAAACCGACCACTGCCGTGCAAAACGTTAACAACAAACCTGCTGGCAAAATTATCGTTCGCAGAGTAGGCAGCTAAAAATTTTGTGCCACCTAGCCTCACCGATTTCTCACTGAGGCATCTCATTTGTTTACGGTAGTTAAACCACTTAAGTAAGCCTCCACTGATAAGCTAATAACTCAGTTGGAGGCTACAACTTCACCTATTTCTTGGTCAACTGCTCTTGCACGGCCTTTTATACACATTGGGCTTATAATATCATTTCTAAGTTCAGACTGTATGGTTTAGGGGTCGTTAGGCACCCCAAGGCAAACGCCCCACAAGCTGCCATTTTTTGTCTTCACTCCGATGTTCACGGATGATGCCATCGTAATCTCACGACTTCAAAAAAGGAGGCTAAAGGGTCGCTTGTTGTTAGTTGTTGATTTCAAAACAGGCAAAGAACAACCCTATATTCTGCAGCCTGATAATGGTAACCCATCACGTTGGTCCTATAGCTCAATTGGATAGAGCATCTGTCTTCGAAACAGAAGGTTGGGCGTTCGAGTCGCTCTGGAACCACCATTACCCCTAATCATACAACCACTCTTCAAATAACTTCCTCATCCTTGGTGACGGAAGATAAAGGGTGATTGGCTCTCCTCTCCTGACCCTAGACCGCCATACCCACTGTATTAGTTCAGTGAGTGCATAGGCATCATTAAAGGCTCTTGAGCTGTCCCCAAGCCACCGTGCTTTCACTGGGTTAGGATATTGGTCGTAAAGGTAGATTAGATGACTACAGTTGATGAATTCATTGGTGCCTCTGGTGGTGTTTGCAGTCCATTTAGCCCCCTGCAGTCTTGACCCCTTGGCAAAGACACCAGGCTTAAATTCACCTTTTTTAGACGAGGCATTCCACGCTGCTTTTAAGCAAGTAATTAGAATATTCTCAATTGGAATATCCTGCAGCTGTCTCTCTCTAAGTCTCTTCAGTGCTCCGGACACTTTTTTGCAGTATTCTTTGTTTTTCATTCCTTTCATTTGACCAGAACAACTTAATTCACTGTTGGGCACCCCTGGGATGTCTCTAATGGTAATCAGTTCAGCTGCTCTTAGCCTAAATGCTTCATCTTGATTGTTGTCATTAGCAATTTCAAACAACAGTCCAAGTTTACGAAGGTACAATAACAACTCAGAGCCTTCAGCCTTGTAGGTCATAATTGTAAGTGATTTGCCTGAGGAGAAGAGAACTTCAGGCATAGCCCTTATGAACACACTTCCACCCTGAAGGTAAAGACGACCACTTTCTGCGTGTCTTTGTAACTCGGGGCTTAAAGTGTCTGAGACTTCATCTTTGTCTTCCCACCACTTATTTGTTGGTATTACTAAACCAGTTTTTGCATCTAATTCCATATAGCCAGTCTTAAGATAAAACTGGTCTATGGATTTCTTCGACTTTTTGCCCTTCGTTTCTATGACATCCAAGACTTCATCAATGAGGATATCATAATCATCTAAGAGACCAGCTTTGGCCATAGGAACCAGCCTATCGAACAAACTATGTGTAGTAGCTATATTCTGACCATTGATAAGTTGAGCCTTTAAACTGGCTGTCTTATTTCCCTCTTCGTTGTCATTGTCGCTAGGTTCTACGAACGTCACTTCAGTTGAACCTTTGATTACCCTGGTGACTTCAGTCAAATAAGGCACGACAACAAGATACTTGTTCTCTGGCTTAAAGCCCTCAATCATTCTTGTCGTTTTGCCGCTACCACAAGGGTAGTCGATAATCTTAATTACTTTGTTCATTCTTGTTTATTCTCCTTGTTTCAGACAAAAGAAAACCCTGAGGCACCTAATGCGCCTCAAGGCTGTCTTTAACTGTTGATTTTAAACGGTTATTCGACCTATCCCTTAAAGAAAAGACTACAGTCTAACTAAGGACTTTGGTTCAATGGTTGTGGGTGTTTTGGTTGCCAGCAACCTAGTTTGCTACAACATCAATCAACCTTATCTTTACGAGACCAAGGAAGCCTGAAGTTAACTAAGGTCGCCGACATGTTTTTAGATGTGGTGGTTGTCGGCTCAAAAAACCCAATACCAGTGAACCAGTCGCTCTAGTCCATCTTAGGAGCGGGGTAACTTCTGCATAGGTGGAACAACATGAAATAACGCTGTTGTTCATAAGTCCCACCTAACTGTCGTAATGATGTCTATTCGTGGTCTGCACTCAATCTTGAGCCTAGGTGCGTTAGTTGCCTAGTTTGCTTCAATCATGTCTGTACCTAGATGAGGGCTAACTCTTTCTGCATAAGGTACCCGCAACTAAGCAAGACCGAGCCTGTTGTCTATAACCCCCGCTAACTTTGGTGTCAGAGGTGTCAAAGGTGTCTTGGGTGAGTTTGTTGAGCGTTTATTTTACAGCATCAGGAAATCAGGTAAAGACAAGCCTTCGTGCATAAGCATCCCCCCCTGACCATGAGGCAGTATAGATTACTCTGGTTTGCTTGGGTAATGCTGGAGACAACAATGGTATTCATTGCATGATGGCCTCTGGTTTACTTCATAAGCGTCCAGGTTTGAGGTGACCTTAGATTCCCATTTCTCAGGAAAGACCAATAGCTCCATCCAGACAAAAATCTGATGAAGAAGACTAGATAGCGACCTGTTTCATGTACCTATGAAGCCTATCCAAAGACGACCCTTGGCCATAGGTTTGACCAACACTGGATTTAGACCATCCGCCTATCTCATCCATTACATCTTGAGGACAGTCAACCTCTCGTAGCCTGTCCCTCATAGCGTGTCTAAAGCCGTGAAGAACATACTGGGGTGGAATATGCTCCTTCATCCATTTGTTAAGACCGTTGCTAGCAGAGTTACTGTTGGTGCTGGCTTGCTTGTTGTACCTTGGAAAGAGAAACTGCGTATTGTTCCTTAAGGAGGCTTCTACAGCCTTCCTAGCAGCCCACAGAGCCACGCCAACAAGGGGAACGCGTCTTTTGCTTGTCTTTGTCTTAAGACGCCTGTTGTCAGTCTCCTCAACGATAACGTGAGGAACTTCAGCACTTAGGTCAACGTGGCTTCGCTCTAATCCAGCAGCCTCTCCAAGCCTCAGGCCAGTGTCGCTGATTAAGGCTATTAACCAACGCATATCATCATCTATTTCACGACAAAGCCCTTGAATATGAGCAATATGTTCGACTGGTATCGCTGGTCTCTCTTTCGGCTCTTGTTTCCTGTAACGAAGACCAGCAAATGGGTTGTCTAGCTTTAGTGAATGTTCCTGATTGGCTAGATTAAAGACAGAATTAACAGAATCCATGGAGCGTTTGACGCTGGAAGTAGACAAAGGCGACTTGTTCAGTGCTTGGTCTGTTTCATCGTAAAGCCAGTCTTTGAATTTGTGTGCATCTTGTCTGGTGTAATCAGACAAAGGCTTGTCGCCTAATACTGACAACAAACGCCTAATAGGTCGCTCGATGTGGTTAAGGTCATTTTTTGACTTACTATCACCATTCATCTGGTGATGAAGAGAAAGGGCATCTTCCCAATGCCAAGCCTTTCCATAGTTCAACTGGGTTACAGCTTCTCTGATGATGGCAGTCTCTTCAGTCTCTTCTTTCGAGCCATAACGAACCTCATCTAGCTTACCCTCGTACAACTCAAGCATAAGGTCGATGGCTGTAAAGGGTGCATCATGGTCAATCTTGCCCAAAGGCTTCTTTGCTTCCCCTGGCTCGAATCCATGACTTTCAAGGAAAGCTGTTGCCCTTTGACGCAAGGTTAATGGAATAGAACGGTCATCAGGATTACGGAAATAAGCCCACAGCGTGTCTAATTGCTGTGTAACACGAATTGCCGCAGCTTCTGCCTTAGCAGCCTCATGTGTCTTTAGGGATTGAACAAAGAAAGACAGTCCATCATGGTGACCCCTGAGGTCATCAGGGATGCGTCTTCTGTAATAATACCGACCAGACGGCTTTCGCAGAACATACTTCAAGTCGAGCCAAACTCGCATTTGTGATACCTTTGTGATACCTGTTATAACAACATAACTGGCTAAACACTAGGGTTTCCGGCACTTTTTGAAGAGAAATGGTGCGGCCGAGAAGACTCGAACTTCCACGGGGGTTAGCCCACAGCGACCTCAACGCTGCGCGTCTACCAATTCCGCCACGGCCGCACGTCTGAGGTGCCCTCTATATGTCACCTTCATTCTCATTTATCAAGCCTGTTTCGCCGCCTTTGGTGAAAAAGACAAAAGCCAGCCCATCAGCCCTTTTCACTTATCCGCCCCTTTCACTTATCCGCCCTCTAAAGCCGTATCGCCCAAACCCCAAACCCAAACCCAAACCGCATGACCAAACCGCATAACCAGCGCGAAAACATAGCCAGCCAGCAAAACACAAGCTATGCTATGAGCATTAACCATGATGGCTTTTGCAAACCGGATCATAACCATGCCGCCAGCAGCCCCGCCTGAAAATACAAATCAAGACGCCGCACCACCGCCCGTGCCTAGCTTGCCGCTGGCATGGCGTCATTTTGCCGGTTTCCAGCCCTATGAGCCGCTTTTGGCTGAAATGCAGGAACATGCAACCGCCATTCGCCAAAATGCCGCTGCCGAGGCTGTATGGCTTCTTGAGCATCAGGCGGTTTATACCGGTGGCACATCGGCAAAGCCGCATGATCTTTTGGCACCCGGAAATGTGCCCATTTCGCATGTCGGGCGCGGCGGCCAATGGACCTGGCACGGGCCTGGCCAGCGTGTTGCCTATGTTATGCTTGACCTCAGTCGCCGCGGTCAGGATGTGCGCGCCCTTGTTCATGGGTTGGAAAGCTGGATCATTGCCAGCCTTGCCGCCTTTGGCATTGCCGGTCAACGGCGCGACGGTTTACCCGGAATCTGGGTTAAAAATGGCAAAAGCGACAGCGGGCTTGATAAAATTGCGGCGATTGGCATCCGCATCAGCCGCTGGGTCAGCTGGCATGGCATTGCGATTAATCTTAATCCCGATCTGGCCGCTTTTGATGCCATCGTGCCATGCGGCGTCCATGATGGCGGGGTGACTTCATTTGCCGATCTTGGCGTGAGTGCCAGCATGGATGATCTAGACCATGCTCTACAGGCACAATTTCCGGTGTTTTTCCCAAACCCGTAACATAATCCAACGCATTATACGTCACTGCAGCAAACCCCTCGGTAAAAGCGTGCAACAAGCGGCCAAAGGCTAATCAGCAAAGGCTAATCAGAAAACCGCAAATCATCCAAATAATCCAAAAGCGCAATCACCGCCCGTTCGGCATCACCGGCAAGCCAGCGGCCAGCATCCGCCTCGCCCATCAAACCATCGCTTGGCCCTTCATGGTGAAGCAGATAATTGCGCCGCCCGCGAAGCCAGCCAAGATTGGCCGTGCTGCCAGCATAGGCAAATGCCGCCCCATCAAGATAGCCAGCAGGGCCGGCCTGTTCATGCTGGACAATATCGACAATGGCGGCGGCAAGAATGATCGTGCTTGCTGGCAATCCAGCGGATGCGCTGGTAATCAATTCACGGTAAAGTAGGCTGGCATGTGGCCCCAAATCAGCCATATCAAAGCCCGACAGACGGCCAAGCAAAGATGCGCTTAGCGCCGCATGCCCCATTGCCCGTTTCATATCTTTGCTTTTTCTGGCAAAAATTGGTCGGCCAGTAACGCCAGAAACCGCGCCGCATCCTGTAATTCGGCGCGCAAAAACCCATGCCGGTCGGCGGTTTCGAAATCGGTTCCCCATGTTTCGTTCTGCCAAAGCTCATCAAGAAAGGCGAGATCAAACATCGCGTCACTATCAATCATCATCGACACAAACCCAAGCCCCAGCACCAGCGATCCAGACAGGCTGGTGGCGCGGTGCAAAACGCCAAGCTGCCAATCATCATGTGCGGCAATCAGCGCGCCGAATTTTTCCGCATCGCTTTGCCCGATTGGCATGATGCCGGTAACAATCTGAAGATGGATATCATGTTCGGCAGCCAACCGATCAAGCCAGGGCTGCCACTGATCATGCTGGCGGCTGGCAAGATCGGTTTGCACATCACGGTAGCAAAGCAGGTCATTCCCGCCATGGGCCGCAAGCTCGGCCATCACCATATCACGTTGCGGCGTCACCCGATCAATCACCGTGACGGCAAGGCTGAATAGCGGCATTGTTGCCGGATCAATATCATCGCCCTGCGCACGCCATTCATCGGCAATCGCCGATGCCAAAGACCTTGTTGGCAGGCGCAACAGGCTTCCCGCTGGTGAGCGTAAATTCCGCCCATCAAGCTGGATCGACAGGCCGTCATCGGCCAGCAAGACTGATTTATAAAACCGTTTTTTCGCCGCGATCACGCCTGACAATTCCTATCAAATATAAAACTTTAAATCGCAAATTTCGCGCCGGTTTTGGCCTGCGCGGGTTTTGGCCATTGCCTAATAATCTTGAAACCGCCAGCCTGCTGCCGGTAAATCCATGCCAAGATCGGCAAGGCTTGCTTTCAGATGCGGGCTTGCCGGCGCGGTAATCACTTTGCCATCGGTCAGTTTTAACTGCCACGCATGAAGATGCAGCTTGCGTGCAATCAATCCGCCCGGATGCGCGTCATCACCAGCATATTTTCCGTCACCGCAAATCGGGTAGCCAATATGCGCCATATGAACACGCAATTGATGCGTTCTTCCGGTTAAGGGGCGCAGCGCCATCAGCGCCATTTTTCGACCAGCATGATCGAGCCGCCGATACAGGGTTTGCGCCGATTGTCCATCTTCGTGAACCTGCATTTTTTCGCCAGCCTTGCCACCAAGCTTTAAAATCGGATCACGGATACTGCCCGATTCAGGCGGCAATCCCATGACCAGCGCAAGATAGGTTTTTTCCAGCCGGTGTTTTTGAAACGCATCGGTCAGGCTGCGCGCCGCCTCGATCGTTTTGGCCAACAACAGAACGCCGCTTGTATCTTTATCAATCCGGTGAACCAGCCGTAACCGGCTGCCAGCATCATCACTCATGGCTCGCATCATGCCGTCAATATGGTGATGCGTGCCGGTGCCGCCCTGAACCGCCAGCCCGCTTGGCTTGTTCAGCGCCAGCCAGCCTTTGCCTTCGGCAAGGAACATATCGTCAAATTGCTGGCGAAGTGAACTGCTGGCCACAATCCGCGGCGCGGCAGGTTTGCTGGTGGCAGGGGTTTCGGCAATCACCGGCGGAAGACGCAGCATCTGGCCGCTGGCAAGCCGTGTCGCTGCCTTGGCCTTGGCACCATCAAGCCGGATCAGGCCATTGCGCAGCATTCGTTCAATCTGCCCTTGGCCAAGCCCGGGAAATAGCCGCCGTAAAAACCGGTCAAGCCGCGTACCGTCCTCATGGTCGGGAACCGCCTCAAAGCGCCATTTATTGTCAGTTGCCGCAGACCCTTTGACCACGATATCTTTACTCATTGCCATATCCCACTATGCCTAACCGCCCAAAAACCCGCGCCAAATGCCAAAAGCGCCAATAGCACTGATGCCATAACATAAGCACTAGCCATTACCATACCCTGTTTCTGCCATAGCTGACCCGCATCAAGCGCAAAGCTGGAAAATGTGGTCAGCGCGCCAAGCAAGCCAATGGCGAAAAAGCCCCGCCATGCTTCGGGCAAAACCATGCCAGCGGCAACCGCACCAGCAAGACAGCCCATCAAACCCGAACCGGCAATATTCACCAGCAATGTTGCCAATGGCCCTGCAATGCCAAACAGGCCGGCACCAACGCTAAGGCTAACCCCATAGCGCAAAACAGCACCAATCGCCCCACCCGCCGCAACAGCGGCAATCATTGTCGCATTTGCCATCTAGCCCTCATCAGTCTTTTCGCCGGTTTCAAGCACCGGCTGTTTGCTTGCCCGCAACCGATCCCAATAGGCAAGCCGTTTGGCAATTTCGCGCTCATAGCCGCGTTCAACCGGCTGATAGAAAACCTGCCGCGCCACCCCATCGGGAAAACAATTCTGTCCGGAAAACCCGCCCGGATCGTCATGGTCATACGCATAATCAGCGCCATAGCCAAGCTGTTTCATCAATTTGGTTGGCGCGTTCAAAATATGCGCTGGCGGGCTAAGCGATCCGGTTTGAGCAGCCGCCTTTGTTGCGGCCTTAAACGCCTTATAGGCGGCGTTTGATTTTGGCGCGGTTGCCAGATAAATCACCAATCCGGCAATGGCAAGATCGCCTTCAGGGCTGCCAAGCCTTTCATAGGCCTGCCATGCGGCCAAGGCACGCGGCTGCGCTTCGGGTTCGGCAAGCCCGATATCCTCGGCGGCAAAACGGGTTAGACGCCGCAAAATATGATGTGGATCCTCACCGCCAGCCAACATACGAGCAAGCCAGTAAAGACCGGCATCAGCATCCGATGAACGCAAGGTCTTATGCAAGGCCGACATTAAATTATAATGTTGATCCCCTGCCCGATCAAAGGCTGGTGCGCGCCCTGCCACCAATTCAGCAAGACCGCGACTATCCAACCTTGTCGTTGCTGGCATTTCCACAAGCAGACTTGCCATATTCAGCAAATAACGCCCATCGCCATCAGCCATGCCAAGAAGCGCGGTGCGGGCGTCATCATCAATTTGCAAATCACGCCCGATATGCGCCTCAAGACGGCTTAAAATCGCCTCAAGCGCGGTACGATCTAACCGGTCAAGAACCAGCACTTGCGCTCGCGACAGCAACGCACCATTCAAGGCAAAGGAAGGGTTTTCCGTGGTTGCCCCAACAAGCGTCACCGTGCCATCTTCGACACGCGGCAACAGGCCATCCTGCTGCGCCTTATTAAACCGGTGGACTTCATCAACAAATAAAAGCGTTCGCCGTCCCTGCAGGCGGCGTTGGGCAGCGCGGTCAAAAACCTTGCGCAATTCACCAACCCCGTCAAATACCGCCGATATTGGCTCAAACGCCATACCAGCCGCATTTGCCAAAAGCCGCGCAATCGTTGTTTTGCCAGTACCGGGCGGGCCCCAAAAGATAATCGAGCCAAGTGACCCATGCGCAAGCATCAAGCGAAGCCGACCCTGCGGGCCAAGCAATGGCGCCTGACCAACAACATCATCAAGCGTTTTCGGACGCAATATCTCGGCCAGCGGTGCCGCTGGTGCAGCCTCAAGATCAAGTTCATTCATAGGCGCTATATTCACCCAACCATCATATTGGTGCAAAGAAAAAAGGGCCACCCGAAGGCAGCCCTTTCATCAATTCACAATTTTACCCTGCGGTTCGCGCCAACGACTAGGCTGCGGCTCCGGCTTCGACTTCGGTTGACTCATCCATTTCAACAGGACCTGAATCCTTGCCGCGTGCATCTTCGTCACGATCAACAAGCTCAATAACCGCCATTGGCGCAGAATCGCCATAACGGAAACCGGCTTTCAGCACCCGAGTATAGCCGCCTGCGCGTTCTTGATAGCGCGGGCCAAGAACATCAAACAGCTTTTTGGTCATGGCTTCGCAACGGATCCGTGCAAAGGCCAAACGGCGGGCATGAAGATCGCCGCGCTTGCCAAGCGTGATAAGACGCTCAACAACAGGGCGCAATTCTTTTGCCTTTGGCAAGGTTGTCACGATCTGTTCATGTTTGATCAAAGCCTGAGCCATGTTGCGGAACAACATTTGGCGATGCTGCGAGGTGCGGTTCAGCTTCCGACCGGCATTACGATGACGCATTGTATTTCTCCTTAGTTCCTCTGGGGTGAGACTGGTGTTCCGTTAAAACGGCTCATCCAGGCGTCGCGCCAATTCTTCAACATTTTCCGGTGGCCAATTGGTGATATCCATCCCAAGCTCAAGATTCATGCCCTTCAGCACTTCCTTGATCTCGTTCAGCGATTTCCGGCCAAAATTTGGTGTCCGCAGCATTTCATGCTCGGTCTTCAGAACCAGATCGCCAATATAGACGATATTGTCATTCTTCAGGCAGTTTGCTGAACGAACCGACAGCTCAAGCTCATCAACCTTACGAAGCAGATTGCGGCTAAATGGCAACTCAGGCTCGGTTGGGGCTGGCTCGCCTTTTGGCTCTTCAAAGTTAATGAAGGTCTGAAGCTGTTCCTGCAAAATACGCGCCGCATAAGCAACCGCATCTTCGGGTGTGATTGATCCATCAGTTTCAATGGTCAAAAGCAGCTTGTCATAATCGGTGATCTGACCAACGCGGGCGTTTTCCACCTTATAGGCAACCTGTAGAACCGGGCTGAAAATCGCATCGATCGGGATCAGGCCGATTGGCGAATCTTCGGAACGGTGGACGCTGGCAGGGACATAGCCTTTGCCTGTATCGACAGTCAGTTCCATTGCCAATTTCGCGCCCTTGTCCAAATGGCAAAGAACATGGTCAGGATTCATGATATCGACATTGGCTGTCTCGGTGATCATGCCGGCGGTCACGGTTGCCGGTCCCTCGATATTCAAACGAAGCCGCTTTGGCCCCTCTTCACCCATGCGAACCGCAACACCTTTGAGGTTTAGCACGAGGTCGGTTACGTCTTCACGAACGCCGGGGACTGACGAAAACTCATGGACAACGCCTTGAATCTGGACTGACGTGACCGCAGCACCCTGCAGCGAAGACAACAGAACACGCCGCAATGCGTTACCGATGGTAACACCAAAGCCGCGCTCAAACGGGCCAACAGCAACAACAGCCTGACTTGGGTTATATTCGGAAACCTTGATTTCCATTTCGTCCGGCTTTTTGAGGTCTAGCCAATTCTTTTCAATCATGGCGATATCCTTTAATTCGAGATGAACCGGCAATCTGCCAAACAGCAAATGCCGGTATTAAATTCAACAATAATGGCGGAATTAAACCCGGCGCCGTTTACGTGGGCGACAACCATTATGTGGAATTGGGGTTACGTCACGGATTGATGTGACATTGAACCCAACTGACTGCAATGCCCGAAGCGCAGACTCGCGCCCAGAACCGGGGCCGCGTACCTGGACATCGAGCGACTTCATGCCATGTTCAGCTGCCTTCTTGCCAGCATCTTCAGCCGCAAGCTGTGCGGCAAATGGTGTTGATTTGCGTGAGCCTTTAAAGCCCATGCCACCAGCCGATGCCCAAGCAATTGTATTGCCCTGAACATCAGTGATTGTAACCATTGTGTTGTTAAATGTGGAATTCACATGCGCAACGCCACTGGTGATATTTTTCCGCTCGCGACGACGAACACGGCCTTGGCTTGGTTGTTTTGCCATTTGATTGGTCTCCTAAGTTCGCGTTGCTATTTCTTCTTACCAGCAATGGCCTTTGCAGGGCCTTTACGGGTACGCGCATTTGTATGGGTACGCTGGCCACGAACCGGCAGATTGCGACGATGGCGAAGCCCACGCAAACAACCAAGGTCAAGATAGCGCTTGATATTCATTGAGGTCTGACGACGAAGATCACCTTCAACTAGATGGTCGACGTCAATAATGTCGCGAAGACGGGTCAATTCCTCTTCCGACAAGTCATTGACGCGGCGTTCGTCTGGAACACCCGCCTTTGCACAGATATTTTTGGCACTGGTTGTCCCAATACCATGAATGTAAGTCAGTGCGATCTCGACCCGTTTTTTGGTCGGAATATTTACACCAGCAATTCGTGCCACAGCCTGGCTCCTTTTCAACTCACGACTATCTTCATCGGTCTTCCGCGACGCGGAACCCATTTCGCCAGATTCATCGGGCATTCCCTTTGAAGGCGGCGAATTATAGGCCTAAACCTGAAACAGTCAACCTTAACGCAAACGCGTTATCCTAAAATCCGATCTATTTGTGCCGCGACTTCATCAATTGAATTCATCCCGTCAACAGTCTTCAACACCCCTTTATCCGCATAATACGGAAGCAGCGGTGCTGTATTCTCATGATATACCGCCAAACGCTTGCGCAATGTGTCGGCATTGTCATCACTTCTGGCGCCACCAGTTTCGGCAGCGCGGTTTTCGATGCGCGCAAAAAGCGCAGCTTCGTCAACCTTAATTTCAATTACGCAATCAAGGGCAAGACCCTTGCTGTCCAGCATCTCGTCAAGCGCATGCGCCTGTGCCACGGTGCGCGGAAACCCGTCCAGAATAACGCCATTGGCGCAATCATCATCATCGATACGCGCCGCAATCATCCCAACGATAATATCGTCAGATACAAGTTCGCCACGATCCATAATGCCTTTGGCGCGAAGCCCAAGATCGGTTCCGGCAGCAATCGCCGCGCGAAGCATATCGCCAGTCGACAGTTGAACAAGCCCGCGACCCGAAACAAGCCGTTCGGCCTGCGTACCCTTACCAGCACCCGGTGCACCAAACAGAATAACATTCATCTATCTGCGCCCTTTCAAACGAGACTTCTTCACCAAACCTTCATATTGATGTGCCAGCAAATGCGACTGGATCTGACCAACCGTATCCAATGTTACCGTTACAACGATCAGCAAGGATGTACCACCAAAATAAAATGGGACGGCATATTTACTAATCAGCAGTTCCGGCAGGATACAGATCGCCGATAGATAGGCAGCGCCAAGAACAGTCAAGCGGGTCAGCACAAAATCCAGATAGTCAGCGGTCGATTTCCCTGGACGGATGCCCGGGATATAACCGCCATATTTCCGCAAATTCTCGGCTGTGTCTTCAGGATTGAACACAATCGCTGTGTAGAAGAAGGCAAAGAACACAATCATCGATACATAGATCAACAGATAAAGCGGCTGTCCGCGACCCAACATTGCATTCAAGGCAACAAGCCAATCAGCACCGCCAGCCTGCCCGCCGGTTAGATTAATGATCGATACCGGCATCAGCAAAAGCGATGAGGCAAAAATCGGCGGGATTACACCCGGAACATTGATCTTTAGCGGCAGGAATGACTGATCACCACCAAACACTTTATTGCCATGTTGGCGCTTTGGATATTGCACAAGAATCTTGCGTACCGACCGTTCGATAAACACGATAAAGGCAATCACCGCAGCCGCCATCACAAACAGCAACACAATCAACAGTGAAGACAAGGCACCGGTGCGGCCAAGTTCAAGCGTACCGGCAAGCGCGGTTGGCAGATTGGCAACAATGCCGGCAAAAATGATCAGCGAAATACCATTGCCAACGCCGCGGCTAGTGATTTGTTCGCCAAGCCACATCAAGAACAGCGTTCCGCCAACAAGCGTGACAACCGTGGTCACACGGAAAAACAATCCCGGATCATCGACAACGCCGCTGGCTGATTCAAGACCAACCGCAATGCCATAGCCCTGAACTGTGGCCAATAACACGGTTAAATAGCGGGTATATTGATTGATCATCTTGCGACCAGCTTCGCCATCCTTTTTCAAGGCTTCGAGCGAAGGCACGATCGCGGTCATTAGCTGCATGATAATCGATGCCGTAATATAGGGCATGATGTTCAGCGCAAAAATGGTCATCCGGCTAAGCGCGCCGCCTGAGAACATGTCAAACATGCCCAAGATGCCGCTTGATTGCTGCGAAAAGATATCGGCAAGCGCGCCCGGATCAATACCTGGCAAAGGCAAATATGTGCCAAGCCGGTAAATGATCAGAGCACCAACAGTAAACCAGAGACGCTTTTTCAGCTCGTCGGCCTTTGCCAACGCGCCAAACCCTGCGCCTGCTGCCATGCGGTCTGCTGATGATGCCATATGCCTTGTCTACCTATCTATTCGGCTGAAACAGCAGGGACAATGATCTTGCCACCGGCTTTTTCGACTGCTTCAACAGCGGCTTTAG
>Ga0209199_1003268_pt1 | contig 16301 bp, 12 predicted proteins | sample COGITO_mtgs_1105_7_FD_184805 | JGI IMG/M metagenome (GOLD analysis project Ga0209199, IMG submission 184805) | Pelagic marine microbial communities from North Sea - COGITO_mtgs_110523 (SPAdes) (version 2) | ecosystem: Environmental > Aquatic > Marine > Epipelagic ...
ATACTTTATGAAAAAAAGTGAAATGAAAGAGCGATTTGAGAAAATGAAAACTTTGAATTTTAATCAATTAAATGGAAACAAAAAAGTTATTCATATTGATTACAATGTGGATAAAGAGTATAATAGAATAACAGATTACTTTACAAATGAATGTAGAGTGACTTGTGTATTTAAAGGTAAAACAAGCGCTTTCGAATATTATCAAAAGAATAAAGGTTTAATTCTGGAAAATTCTTTAATAAAAAATAAATTTAATTATGATAAATTTGAGGAGTATATGTTTAACAATTCTGGGATGTGCAATAATTTTCAGGTTTCAATTATTATGAATATATTTAACCGCTTCAAACCAAAGAGAATTTTAGATTCAAGTGCTGGATGGGGTGATAGATTAGTAGCATCTATTGCATATTCACAAAAAAATAATTCAACAGTATCATATACAGGGGCTGATCCATCTAAATGTTTAAAGCCTTTATATAAAAAAATTATAAAAGATTTGGCTACAAAAGAAGAGCAGAAGGAGAAGTTATTTAGAGTAATTAATAAACCTTTTGAAAAAGTAACAAAAAAAGATTTAACAGGTGATTATGACTTAGCATTCACAAGCCCACCTTTCTGGGAAACAGAAGTTTATGAGAATAATAAAAATCAATCAGTATTTGGATTTAAAACAGAAAAAGAATGGGTTGAAGGATTTTTAAATAAATTAGCACAGATAAATATTGATAATTTAGTTAAAGGCGGGCATTTAGTTATATATGTTCCAGATTATAAAGAGTTTATGGATTATATGAAGAATAATAGAGAAGTTGAATATAAAGGTAAAATACAATTTACAACAGGAGGTAAAATGAGAGATATTTTTGTTTGGAAAAAATTGTAATTTTAATAAATTGTAATTTTAATATTTTAATAAATTGTAAATTTAATATTTATAAAAAGCGTTTATAAATATAAAGATTTATTTATTGTATAAAACTATAATGAATAAATGTAGAGAAAAAATAAATAAATGTGTCTTCTATTTTAGTTATGGATTATTATATTTATATACAAGTATATTTGGAAATAATCTTGAAGAAATAAAAGAAAAAGAAGTTGAAAAAGAAGTTGAAAAAGAAGTTGAAAAAGAAGTTGAAAAAGAAGTTGAAAAAGAAGTTGAAAAGGAAGTTGAAAAGGAAAATAAAAAAACTTGTTATTATTGTGAAATAAAGTTTGTTCCAGTTGAAAAGAAGAGTATTGTTTATAATAAAATAAATTTCTGTTCTGTGCCTTGTATGTTACAACATATATCAAGACCTTATCTCTAAAAATATTCTTTCCAATTCTTTCCAATTCTTTCTAATTCTTTCTAATTCTTTCTAATTCTGTTCATGAACTAAGAAGAATGAGTTTGTTTTGTAATCATAAGGCATTAAGCCGACTAAACTAAACATATCATATTGAACGTCACTTTTCATAAATTCATCAATTTTATCTCTTGCCTTCATATCAGGTCCTTTATTGAATTCAAGGAGATATGGATGTAAATTTTTGTCAAAAATAACATCACCACCGAATATTTGGAAAGTAGTTGTACCTTTTAGATTATCACTTTGATAAACTTTATCAGACATAGCCTTTGAAGAGTATACCATAAGTTTTTCTATATTCCTGAATAATTTCTTTCCATCATCACCTCTTCCATCAATATAATCAATTAACTCTTGAAAGTTTCTTGGATTTTTTTTATAAACATTCATATCTAAGTGATAACTTGTGATATTGGATTCGAAATCAAAATCATCATCATTATATTCTTTGTAAGTATAAATACATTTACCTTTTCTTGAAATATAAAACTTTTTATTATTACCTTTAATAACAACAAGTAAATAAATTCTCAAATTTATCTTTCTGTTATTAATTAAATATAAATTCCTCATATATTTCTGTGCTACTCTGTAATTTTCTTTACTTGCCATTAAAATTTCATTCATATCTTTGGTTAATTTTAATCCTTCTTTTCTTTGAACGTTTTTTTTAAGAATATAAATATCACCTTCTTTATAATCATCTTTTAAATGTTTTAATTCATCTGGATCATAAAGTATATAACTTGTAGGCATTAACTGTGATGCTAATTTTCTATTATATTTTGTTTTCAAAATATTCCAAATACCATTCTTACTTACTATATTATCACAACCATTAATCCCAAAAATAATTTTACTACGATCACCATTTACATTGATAGTTCTTAACTCTTTTTCTACATTATTGTAACCACAAGGCATATAAATATTCCAATCTTGGTTGTTATGTTTAAAATTAAAATAAGAAAAAATATTTCCGGTTACTTTCCCTAATCTATTAGAACATTTATAGAATTTTTTATTTGAATATGTATTAGAATTTAATATACCAAGTAATGAAATAAAAAGAAATATAACAATAAAAATTATTAAACTTTTTTTTGTGAATAATTTTCGCTTCTTCATATATTATATAAAATATTTTATTCATCATTCTTAATCAATTCAAATCCGTGTGTTGAATTTGGATTTTCTTTATTTTCTAAATCAAATTGTAGATCATAAATTAATTTCCTTTGTTTAGCAAGTTTATCTTCTAATAAAAGTAATCTTTTTTCTCTTTTTCTATTTTTATATATATTATAAAAAAATAGAACACTCTCTTTTGTTAAATAATAAGTCCAACCGATTGTTCCAGTAAGTAAATAGAATATCATATATATTTACTTTTATAATTCTTTATATTCTTATTAAAAAAATATAAAGATTTTACTTATGGTTTTTTTCTTTATTTTTTTTATATAAAAGATTAATGGAAGGTAAAAAATCAATAGAAGGTAAAGTATCTGTTAATGAAAGTAATATGAATATAGCAAATAATATATTAGAAACAACTTCAAAATTTAATATTTTAGTAGAAAAATTCAGGAGATTAAATATAATAAAAAATAAAAATGGGCTTTCATATGAAGAATTTAATAAATTAATTTTTGATGATAAAACAGTTAATATATTTACTGAAATTTTAAAAATATTTTTGAATAAAAAAATAGATAAATCATTAACAAAATCAATATTATTAATTTATATTTTTAGAAATTTCCAAGAACAAGAATTTATAAAAGATACAAATTTGGAAATAAAATTCAAGGGAATAGTTGTTCTATTAGTAAATGAAACAAATAAAATAATGAATAATTATTATACTTACATTTATAATAGAACACATTATGAAAAGTTAATTGAAAAATATTTATTACTTTATTTGGAATTTATGAATGAAAAAAAATTTAATAAATTAAACATTCATATTAAAAATTTTAAGAGTTATGAAAATACATATTATTATATTAAATCGAAAGGTAATTATCAAATGAATAATTATTTAATAGGAAATTTTAAAAAAGGTATGGAATATTCAATGAGTAAAAGTTTGGAATTATTTCCTGAATTTAGGGATTATATAAGAGATTTTACAGTAGTAAATAAAAATGATTTTAACAAAGAATTAATAGATAAATATAAAAAAGATTATTTTTTGATTTTGAAATGTAGTTTTAATATAAAAAAATACGATAAACTAAAAAATGAACTAATTGATATTAAACAAAGGATAAATTATTATTTAAACACAACTGAAAGGAATAATTTTTATAATATTTTTAAAGTTGAAGGTATTATAAAAGAATTAGAAGAGGATAATTTTAATAATGAAAAATTAAAGATTTGGATTAATAAAATCTTTGATTATTTAAAATTTATATTAAAAGATTATAATTTTATTTATGATAATGAAAAATTCGAAGAGAGTTTAACAGATAATTTAATTGAAAATTTTATTATTTTAATAAAATTCTTTTATAAAATATTTGATATTATTTCAAAGAATTAGTTTGTTTTCTTATCAACTTCATTTTTTACAACAGAAGATGCTAAAACACCAATCATAACAATAAAAATTAAAGTATATATTATAACAGGTAATAATAAGATTACCCAAGCGGTGGTTTTCTTGCATATACTACATAACCAATAATATAAAGCACCAAATAAAGTCATACCAAAAACACTAATTCCAAGAGTGAATACTTTTGAAGCACCTGTTGATGAATTATTAAAGATAGTACCAAGTAATGAAATAACGGATAGAATTACATAAATAACGAATGGAGCGCAGACAGGATTGCATTTTTTGTTAGGCATTTTATAATATTATAAATATAATTATTGAATTTTTGTAAATTTGTAAAAAAAAATAAATTTTTAAAATTAAAAAATTTCAATTTATTTAATATATATATTTATATGAGTAATAAGTGTGATAAATTCTTATATACAGAAAAAGGTAATATTATAAAAGAATTTAGGAATGATTTTAGTAAATTAAGAGATAATGAATTAAATTGTTTTTTAGATGACAAGAGAAAATTTGTAAGAATATACTTTCCAGGATTAATTGGATATGATGTTGAAAAAATAATTGATAAGATTTGTATGTTTATAAGTAATTCAGAGGAATTTTATTATCTTCCTGGATTAAAGATAAATGAAAAAAATAGGAAAAATATAAATATAACATTAGTTAGTAAAAAAACATTAATTTATTATAAATTTTATCTTAATATTTTAAGTAATATTAATTTAAAAAATTATAAAAATATTGATGAATACATAGATAAAGATATTAAATATAATGTATTTTTTGAGTTATTAATAAATAATAGTAAAAATTTTATTAAGAATAATATAATACATTATAAGTTTAAAAGATGTTATAAAAATGATTATATTAAAAAAAAAATTAATAACTTTTATGAGTTATATAAAGAGATATATAACTTATATGAACCGAATATAAAAAAAATAAATGAAGATAGTATAAAATTTAAAGGACAGATAAACAAAGATATGTCGAAATATGTTAAAGAGATGAGTAAATATTCATTTGAAGAATTAAATAATTTCAAGGGTTTAAAAGGGAAAAAAATTATAAATTATAAATTGAAAAGAATACATGATAGTGTATCATTTTATTTAAAATATATTCCAGAATATTATGATAAAGAATATGTTAGGAAGGAAGTAATTAAAAAATTAAGGAAAAAGAAAATAAAATATAAATTATAATATATGGAAAACTTTTTAATTTTCTTAGTTTGTTTTGTTTTAATTGTTAGTTTTTTCATTTATTATGATAGTGTGAACAATGAAGTTGAATATTTAACATCTAAATTAGATAATAATAAATATTTAGTGAGAAAAATGCCAGATAGTCAAAAGGCTGCGGATATGTTGGCAACAATAAGAGATAAATTAACTAAAATTTGTGAATATTGTAAAGAAAAAAATCCTGAAAGTGAAGCAATTAAAAGGATGAATAGAAAATTTAATCCAAATAATTTCAGTGAAACAGGTAAAAATAGTAAATATACTTCATATTCTGTTAATAAGGGTGAAAAGATTGTTTTATGTATGAGGTCAAGAGATGGTAAAGATGAATTGATTGATGAAAATACTTTAACATTTGTTTCTATTCACGAATTAGCTCATATAATGACAAAATCAGTTGGTCATACGGAAGAATTTTGGAAGAATTTTAAATTTTTATTAGAAACAGCGATTAAGATGAATTTGTATAAAAAGGAAGATTATTCATTAAATCCTAAGGCGTATTGTGGAATAACAGTAAGTGATAGTCCATTGTATTAAATATATTCTTAAAAAAATAATGAAAAATTAATGAAAAATAAATTTTTGATTAATTTCTTGAAAAAAAAGATAAGCCTATAATATATGAGTTGTGATATAAAAATAAACTCACCAATTTATAGAGTTATTTACACATCTTTATTAGAAAAAAAGAAGAAGATTTATATTTTTGTAGGTAATATTAAAGATAGTGGTATAAAGAAAATATTAAAAAAGGTTAAAAGGGGGGAGAATTTGTTAAAACAAGAGATTATAAAATTAAAAAATTCAGGTATAGAAGACTTATATAGAGTAATATATCCATATACAACAAAATTAAAAATAGATGAAGAAATTGAGATTATATATAGAAGAATAAGAAATGATGATACAATTAGTGAAATAAAAAAAATTATTTTTGTATCGGTGAGTGATTTTGAAAATCAAAAATTTATAACAATCAATAATCAATGTTTATGGATGGAACGTGAAAATAATAAAGTTAAAATTTTAGGTTTATTTTATGAAGGTAAAGATATTAATCCAAAAGATATTTATAAAAAAAAAGTAAAAATAGATAAATCTTTTATAAAAGATGATGGTAGAATGAAAAAATTAGAAGTTGTTTCGAATAATGATGAATTGATTGGTAATTTAGTAGATGAATGTAAAATAGCAAAGAATAAAATTTATATGTTAAACGGACAAGATATTTATGATTTTATGGTTTCAAAAGGTATTAATGTTATTAGAAAAATAAAGAATGGTTTCCTTAAAAAATACTTTCCAAGATTTGATATATTACCTATAACAAAATCTATTGAATTATATGATAAAATTTTAGCAAGAACAAATTATAAAAATTATGTTTTTAATATTTTAGATGATATTAAAATTCCGGTTGAAGGTGTTAAAAATTGTTTAATAACAACAATTAAATTGAATACTGTAAAAAAAGAGATATGTAATTTTTATGGTGAAGAGAACATACAAGTAGATTTATATAAAATTTTTTATTATTTATCAACTAATAAATCAATTGATTATTCAAAGATGCCATTAGTAAAATATAAAAATCAAAAAGAAAAAATTAATAAGATTTTCATTTGGAAAAATTTGAAGAAGATGATAGGTATTAATATGATTAAGAGTTGGGTTAATTTAAAAAAGAAAGGAAGAAATTTTGTTTTGAAACAATCTACAACAAGCGTTCAAATAAAAAGATTTTATAAAAAAATAAATAACATTCCAATATTTTACACATTAATTTTATGGGATAAAGGTAATGTTACAGCCCAAATAAGTTTCAGGGAGAATTACGATTCTTCATTTAAAGATATTCAATATTTATGTGATGATATAAAAGAAGTATTAGATAATATTAACAAAAATGTAAAATTAACAAGAAAATTTAAATTCAATTTTATAGCACCAAAATTAATTTATGCGAATTCAATGGTAAAATTAGATAAATTTACAAATATAGATTATTTTAATAGTACAACATTTTTCAATTTTAATAAAAAGGTTAATTTGAAAGAATTAGCCAAATTTTTAGAGAATTTCAATTTTATGGTTAATTATAAGAGAGACAAGAATGTAGTAATAAATAGTATAAATTTAAAATACAAGAGAGTTTCAAATTATGTTAATATGTCTGATATTATGTATTTTATAGATGAGAAAAAGAAAGAGGGTATGGATGACATAGAGATATTAAAGGAAATTTCAGAAAGTTGTGATAAAACAGATAAGGAATCAGATAAGTTATTAAAAAAATGGAAAATAGAATACGGATTAGTAAAAAAGAAAGAAAATGAAAAATATAATACAGGTGCAAGTTTAGATATTTATGAAAATAAATTTGCGATAAGTGGTATTAAAGATGTAAAACTTTTAAAAAGAATTTATAACTTTTGTGGAAGGATAATTTATATATTTTTAAATCAAGATAAATATAAAAGAGGTTTTAAAATAGAGGATTTTGCTGGAAAAAATGTTTCATTAAAAGATATTGAAGATGATTTAGATGATAGAGAATTAGGTTTAGGGGATTTTGATAAAAATGTGAATGTGAATAATTATAACTATGATGATTTTGGGGGAGTTAATAATTATAATTTTGGTAATGAAGATGAAGAAACTAAGGAGTATATAGAGGATGAATTAAATAAAGAGTCCGTTTTAGAAAATAAAAAGCCAGAGAATATAAAAGAGGAATTAGAGTTTAATGAAACACAGATGGAGTCGCAATTAAGATTAGAGGTGGTATGTAAGGATGATGAGAAAGGACCTGATTATGAACATGAAACTTGTGGTGATTTATGTAATGATAATAAATATTTTTTGAGAAGATTACAAAAATACAATCCTGAATTATATTATTATAAATTGAAAAAAAGTAATAAGAAAACAGATGATTCACAATATTCAAGAAGTTGTCAATCAGGTTTTAAACAACCTGTTATATTAGATTATGATCCAAGGGAACGTAAAGATATAGATCAAACCGCTTTTAAAAATGTCATACATTTCCCTTCAAGTGAAAGAGACTTATTTTATATATGTCCCGATGCTTGGTGTCCTTATCATCAAAAACCTGTATCAAGGAGTTCTATTCCAAATATTCAAATAAAACAAGGTGTGAATGGTGCTTGTATAGTTGCCGAATGTCCTTATGGTGATCATAATTTATATGTAAAGAAACCTTTTAATTTGAAAAAAGATAAAGATGAATATTATAATTATGTAGGTTTTATTGATAAAAGTAAAACATCACATCCAGATGGAACTTGTCAAGTATGTTGCTATAAGAAAGATCAAAGTTTGCCTTCATCTGCAAAATATGATAATTACAAAATATGTTTAGGAGAGAATGTAGAAGAGAAAGATGATTTAGATGATAATATTTATTTATTAAGTTCAACAACAATGCCTTTGAGAATGAATAGATATGGCGTATTACCAGAAAGTCTTTTAGATATTTTAGGTTATAAATGTCAAGGTGGTTATATTGAGGATAAAAGATGTTTTATAAGAAAAGGTATTAAACAGAATTCAGACCAATCCTTTTTATATTGTTTTGCTGATTTGTTTTATCCAGTGAAGCCAGTTAATATGAGTAAATTTAAAAAAGCATTAGTTAATACTCCTGCATTTACAGAAAAATTATTTAAGTCATTAAATAATGGTATGTTGGCACAGAAGTTTCATAATCCAAAAACTAATCAATCCGCATTTGAAAATTATAAACAATATATTTTAGGTTCAACACATACAATTTCATATGAATACTTATGGGATTTATTACAAAGACCAAAAATTATATTAGAAACAGGTTGTAATATTATTATTTTTAGAAAGAGAAGTACAATATGTCCTTATTATGAAGATGTAGATCAATATTATGATGTAAATAGACCAACTATTATGTTATATACAAATGGATTATATTATGAACCAATATTTTTGGCTAATGGAAAATTATCAAAGAAAGATTATACTTGGATTTTCCATAAAGATAATTTTTCAAGAATAACAGAAATAATAGAGAATATAAAAGAGAATTGTAAGCATTATTATGATATTGATATTGCAAAGATTTTAGAAGATACAGAAGCGAAAGAAGGAATAAAATTATTAGATAATTTAAGTTTTAGAACAGCACCTTTGGATAAAACTTTGGATAGATTAAAAGGTTTGAAAAAGGGTTATGAATTAGATTTCCAAGTATTAGATTTTAATTTTAAAGTTCCGGGAATATTTTTAAAGAATGGTTTATATTTACCTATTAGACCTTCAAGATTAGATACAGAAATTGAATATGAAGCATCAGACTCAGATAAGATAAAATATTTAAATTATAAGGATACATTAGAAGGTTTAAATTATTTGAAAAAGAATAATTTCAATACAAAACCTATATATAAGATTTTAGATTTACACAGAAAGAAAATTATAGGTATTATAACAGAGACAGCAAGAAAAGTTCAAGTTGAGCAATCACCATTAGTGAATGATAGTTTAAAGACAATTGATATATCATTTTATTCAAATATAAATAGAGCAATACATGATGAGGTTGAGTTATATGATGAGAGAAAGGAGTATATTATGAAAAAGGTTTATGAAGATGAAAATTTCAATAGAATTGTATTTGAGATTTCTAATTATTTGAATGAGAGTAATAATAAAAAGGTTAAAGATGAGATAAATGAATTAATTTCTTCAAAAGATAGTTTAAGTAAAAAGAGAGAAAAATTAAAAAATATTTTAAATAAATTAGTAAAGAGAATAGTTTTATTTGAGAATATTTCATTTAATATTTTAGATTATGTAAGACCAAATAAAAGAACACCTTGTTATAAATCGAAAGATTGTTTTGACAAATTTCATTGTAAAAAAGTTGGGAGTAAATGTATGTTATTAGTTGGAAAGAATAATTTAATAACCGGAAAATTGAATAAAGAAACTTATATTTCTATGTTAATTGAAGATTTATTAAGATACGAACAGAAGAGAATAGATATATTAGATAATTTAATAGATAATATAATAGATAAAGATAATATAAAGGTTTCAAGTGAATTATTAGATTTTTCCATTTTAAATCCAAAGAAATTAAATGAAGAAGTAGAACAATATTTTGCTGATAAGAAATCTATTTTTGTTAGTGATAAAAAATTATATGATGAGATAGAGAGTGAGGATTTCAACGTTGAAAAAGAGAAATTTGCTAAATTCAAAGAAGATAATGAAATTGAGATTTATTTGAAACAATTACCAACTATATGGGAATATTATTTAGATGGTTTTGAAGTGTATGATCCACCTGAGAAATCTATATTTGATGTAATAAGAAATATTTTATTTTTTAGAAATAAAAAAGATGATACAATATCTGTTGAGGCAACAAATAAAATAAGAGATAATCTTGTTGAAAAACTAAAAGAATTAGATTACAAAAAATTAAATGAATATAATAATATTTTAAAATTAATTAATAGAAAAATAACAAAGAAAGATAATTTAGAACATATTAAATTAAATATTTACAATCAATTAAATGAAGGTATATATAGTAAGACTGATATTATAGAAAATATTTTTAAAGATATTAAAGATAGAAGTTATACAGGAAATGTATTTGATATATTCTTATTGGCTGAGATTTATAAGTTAAATATTGTATTATTATTGAATAGAAAGAGTAAGAACGTAAATCATTTCTATATTAAACCATTGAGTAAGAAAGTTAATGAAACAGTATTAGTATTAAGAGGTAATATTGATTTGAGAAAAAGAAAGAAATACAATTCTGTTATAAATAAAGATAAACATGGATTTAATTTTATTTTTGATAATAAAAATTTACCAGAAGATTTCTTAATTTATTTAGAAAAATCAAAAAGTAGTAAAATAGATTTGGATGAAGATGATGAAGATGGAAATAATAATAAAAAATAAAAAAATGAAATATAATCTTTAATAACAATTTTATTGATATTTAAATATTTAATGTTTATTAATAAAATTATGAAAATGCTAAAAGTTTTTCCAAATTCAGAGAAGTGGATGAAAGTAAGATATAATATGATTACGGCAACTGATGTTCCGTCTATTTTAGAATCCAATCCAAATTTAAGAAAGTATAATTTGTTACAAAACAAGTGTTCCAATCCAAGTTTAAAGAATGACAGTTATAATATTTTTTATAATAGATATGTTGATGTTGCTTTGAATTTATATGGAGATATAACTAATAAGAAGTTAAATAAAGTTGGTTATGTAAATCACGATAAGATTAATTGGTTAGGTGCGAATTCATTGGCGGTTACAGAAGATAATAAATTGGTTGATGTTAGGAGCACTGTAAATAGAAAATTAAGAAATCATGAACCATTTAATTACTGGATTAAGATCCAAATTCAATTAGAAGTTTTAAATTTGAATTCTTGTGAATTATTTCAATGCCAATTCCTTCAATATAAATCAAAGAAAGAAATGTTGAATGATAAGAAGAGAGGTAAATTTTCTGGGAAAAATAAAGATAAAAATGGAAAGACATTTTATTGGAAATTGGTTAAAATTAATCAAAAAACTATTGAAAGGGATACTAAATGGTTTCATAAGAATTTACCTATTTTAATTCAATTTTATAAGGATATTATTCATTATCGAAAAGTAGGATTGCCCATGGAAAGGAGGAAACGTTCAAATTCAGAAGATAGTTCAAACTTAAATTTAATTTCAATGAGAACACGACTTAGTCGTTCAAGAGAGTATATTGATTATAATTGGAGTGAATGGGTAAGTGCTACTGAGACTAAGAATTATATTCTTAATGACCCATTATTAGATTGGTATAATAAATATGCTGTATTAAATAATATCAAGCAAGATAATGTGAAAGATAAGAAATATAACTTTGATGAATATATTATGGGAAAGGGTGTTGAATTTGAGAATGCTATTTTGATGAATTTAGAAACACGTTTTGGACCATCGTTAGTTAAAGTTGCAAATAATTACGAGGGTTGTTCTCTTGATAAATTGCGTGAAACTATTAGTTTAATGGAAAAGGGAACACCAATTATTTCGAGTGGTATTCTTCATAATTTTAGTAATAAAACTTATGGAATTCCTGATTTGATTGTTCGATCTGATTATTTGAATAAATTGGTTGAATGTGAGGTATTAAATGAAGAGGAAATGGTTAAAGGTTGTAAATATAGTACTCAATGGCATTATCGTGTTATTGATATTAAATTTACTTCATTGACATTGGGTAAAGAAGAAATTGTAAGGAAAGTTGGAAATATTGACGCATATAAATCTCAAACAATTATTTATAATAAAGCGCTTGGAAAAATTCAGGAATATTTACCAGATGAATGTTATTTAATGGGTAGGAGGATTAAGGAGGGAGATAATAAGTATGGTGGATTTTATAAATTGGGTAAGATTAATATGAAAAATAAAAAATTTATTGAGAGGGTAGATAAATCAATTGAATGGATAAAGGATTTAAAGAAGGATGGGTTTAATTGGAAACCAGGAGTAACAAAGAAGAGAGAATTACTTCCAAATATGAATAATAAGAAAGATTATCCTTGGCATAATGCTAAGAAGAAACTTGCATTGAAGATGAATGAATTAACAATGTTGTGGAGTGTAAGTGTGAATGATAGGAATATATTGAATGATTTAGGAATTTACAAGATTAGTGATATATTCTGTTCGAGTAATATGTTTAAGAAGAATAAGAGGATTTCTAATATTATTGATAAGATTGTTAGTATTAATAAGAATTGTGATGGAAATTTTGTTCCAAAAAAGCACGATTTGAAAGAATTGAAATTAGATAAAAAGGATGATGTGAAGGAGTTTTATGTTGATTTTGAAACAACTAATAATATAAATGAAAATTTTGCGAATATTGTAAATTACAAAGATGGTGATAATTTAGAGATAATTGGAAATTCTGGAGATCAAATTATTTATATGATTGGTATTGGTTGGATTGAAGATGGTAAATGGAAATTTAATAATTACATTGTTGATAGAATTAGTTTGTACCACGAAAATTTAATTATTAAAAAATTCTTAGATTTTGTTTCACATTTCCCAAAAAAGAGGTTATACCATTGGTCGAAGGCGGAACCGTTGATAATGGGAAAGAAGATAAGTGAAGATGAAAATAATGGATTAAATTGGTTTGATTTATTAGATATTTTCAGGAGAGTACCTGTTAATATTAAGGGAAATTATTCATTTGGTTTGAAGAATGTTGCGAAGAGTATGTTTAAACATAAGATGATTGAAACAGAATGGGAGAATGGTGAGATTAATGGTTTGGATGCTATGTTAGTATCGATTTATGCTGAGAATAAGTGTCGAGATTTAGAGATTTATAGTGTTAAAGATTATGTGGATATGGAAGAGATTGTGAAGTATAATGAGATTGATTGTAAAGTGATGTGGGACATTTTGAGGTTTTTGAGATTAAAATGGAAAAATTAAATATCAAGGTATATTATATGAATAGACCTATTCAATCGAGAGTTCAACAAAAAAATAATAGAGAGAATTATAATTTTCCAAGGGCATTACCATCAACAATGCCAACGCCTATTTTTCACAATCACGAATTATATACTTTTAATGGAAAGAAACAAAATCAACCTGGTTTTATATCAGTTGATAGGCAGTTTCAAAATACAAGAAATCTTCAAACCAATACATATCAAACCAATACATATCAAACCAATACATATCAAACCAATACATATCAAACTTATAAAAATAATAAAAATGAATTAAATAATCAATTCAAACAGAATGCTAATTTTTACAATCCTCAAATTTCTAATAACTTATCTTCTTATCAAGATAGAAATTGTTTTCAAAAAAATATTGTATCACAACCAGTTCAAAATTTTAAATTTAAGGATAATAATTTACAACAGAATTATAGGATGCAGAATTTTATGAGTCTGAACGGACAGTTTCAAAATAGTGAAATTAATAAATTTTATGATAGTAAGCCTATTGATACAAGAAGAGACATCTATGAGGATTTACGTAATGAAGAAGCAGAGAAATTTATTAGGATACAGGGTGGTCCTATTAATAATATAGTAGATAATAAGGGGGTCAATACAAGAACACAAAAACAGTTAGTAAATAATTATGTTCCAATTAAGAAAAGTTTAGCAGTTCCATTAGATAAGATTAAGTAATTATGTTAATTTTATTAAATCTTTTTTATTTTTTCAACCCAATAATCCAAACTTAGTTTATTGAGTGTTTCAAATCTTAGTTTATCATTTAAATGAAACTTTTTGTATTTATCGTGCCATTTCTTTAAATTCTTATGATTAATTAATCCTGGTGTCCATTTCTTTACTATAACAACTGGTAAATCAAGAAAAACATCAGTTAAAGGCTTACATTCTTTTATAATAGGAATTACGCCACATATAATCGCTTCAAAAAGTTTAGGACAAGGGTCTAATCCTCCACCGTGGATACATAAAGTGAATGCGTATTTAGATAGAATTTTCAAATATTTATTTTGATTGAAATTTTCATTTACTTTAACAAATGTACCAGACCAATTTGTGTTACATAGTTTCCTAACAATTCCTCTTTCAGCCCATTGACCCCGACCATTTCTATCTCTATTTAGGTTAGTAACTTTTAAAATTTTATTTTTGGAGAAATGTTTATTGAAATAATTAAAATTAATAGGTCCTTCTGCTGGGTTTATACCTAATGGTATAGGTACAATTTTAGAGGGATTAAGGTTCATATCTAAATTTTCAACAAAAATTTTGTTGATATTTGTGTGATGTGCTATTTCTTGGAATATATTCATTTTAAGTGGAGTTGTTCTTGACATTCTTTTATCAATACTTCTAGGGAACGTCCAGTCTTCACCTGCTATTATTAAATTAATTTTTCTGTTATTAATTTGTTTGAGGATATAGTCATAGAAGAATTTAATAGCATTTCCGTTTTTATCGCGCGTATTTATGAAAATTGTGTTGTAATTATAATTATTTTTTATAATAGAATTTTCTTTGAGAATTACTATATCACATTTAGATGCTAAACCAGTTATTTTGTTATTAAATAAACGTGTATTCATAATTTGAGAATTAAGTAATTTATCCATATTTTAATAGAATATAAATTTATAAAAGAAAATACTCGTTACAAATCAATAGTAACAGTTATATAGTTCTATTAATTCCTTTTTTAAAGTTTTATTTTGTATTTTTGTTGTTAAGTTATTATTTTTGATATATTCGTTCATTTCATTATCATTATTGACAGTTTCAAATAGATGTGTGCCATTTAACAATTGATGAAATAGAACTAAATAAAATTGATTATTACTCCTTCTAATAATATTGTATAGATTTTTGATATTTTTATCATATTGATCGAATAATAAAGTAAAATTGTGTAACATAATATAAACATTTTTACCATATAAACATTTGACGTCAGGTGATAAGAAATATTTTTTCATAATAACATTTTTAATGTCAATATGTTTCGTAAATGTTGAATATGTCATAACTTTAATAAAATTATTATTTAGTGATTTCAAATTTTCATAATATTTTGTTTTAACAATAATATAATTAGTCAAAACGTTATTACGTTTAATTTTCAAAATGAAGAAAATCTTATTGAAGATGTTTTTAAAATTATTTTTTAACATTTTACAATAAATTCAATCTTTTTATTATATTAATAAAAAAAAATCATTTTTTTATTTTTTTAATATTCAACGTAATGTAAAAAATATGTTTATATATATTATAATGAGTAATAATTGGGTAGATTTCCAAAGTGGATGTGGCACTTGCAAAGCATCCACCGATTACGTTCAATATTACGGAAGCGGTGGCAAGAAAAAGGCAACCAAGAAGAAGCCTGTTAAGAAAGCAACCAAGAAGAAGCCTGTTAAGAAAACAACAAAAAAATTGCCAAGAAAACAAAAAGGTGGCATGGGTCAATATGAAGACGTTATGGGAAGTCAAGTTATGATCCCAGTAGGAAACAGTACTGATAGTGTCAACG
>Ga0209199_1003270_pt1 | contig 16297 bp, 15 predicted proteins | sample COGITO_mtgs_1105_7_FD_184805 | JGI IMG/M metagenome (GOLD analysis project Ga0209199, IMG submission 184805) | Pelagic marine microbial communities from North Sea - COGITO_mtgs_110523 (SPAdes) (version 2) | ecosystem: Environmental > Aquatic > Marine > Epipelagic ...
CAAAATGTTTAAATGATCCCAAAAAATCATATAAAGGAACTGAACCAAGTCCAAAAGGTTTAGGTTATTGTGCGGGTAAAATGAAAGTTGGAGAGAAGAAAAAAGGAACAGATGGAAATGTATGGATTGTTAAGAAAGTAAAAAATGGTAGTAAGAGATGGATGAAAACTGATAAGAAAGTAAAAGGTAAAAAAATAGTGAATTACAAGTATAATCTAAAATATAATTTCAAACCCTCAAAAAAAGGTGTAAAAAATATTTATGAAATGTATTCTGATGATCCTTTATTTTTATCGAAATTAGTTGGAATAAAATTTGAAGATGAAAATAAAGTGAGTGAAAAAGAGTTTAAAAATGTTGTTAAAAAAATTAAGGAACAACAAACACAGAGAAAAATTATTAAAGTTTTGAATAAAAAAATCCCAAAAAGTTTAATTGAAGATTATCAAGTAAGAGTTGGAGATGTTGATAAAGATATTATTGAAAAAGCAATTAGACAATTTATTAATAATAGATATAATGAGATGTCTATTTTTGATTTCGATATTGGATATATTTATAATTCAAAAGGTAAAGATTGGTCCGCTCTTACTGATACAAGTCCAAGAGAATTAATAAAGGAAAATATTTATTTAATATTAACAGATAAAAAAAATGTTGAAAGTAATTTTTTCAAATTCTTTCCAGTTTAATATAAAAAAAAAATATATGGTGATATTTGTGGAAATCCTGTTCCTGACTATTTTATAAAAAAAATATAGAATTAGTGTATGGTTTTATTTAACCTCCTATTCCTGACTTAATTATGAATATCTTTCATTTATTGCTTCTTGAAATTTTATTACTTCTTCTTCAAGATTTTTTTCACTGAAATTTTTAATTGTTAAACGCATTCCTTGTCTTTTTCCATTTATTTTTCTATCATAAATAAGTTGAATTTTATCTTTTGGTTTATCTTTTTTGGAAATATATTTTGGAAGTTTATATTCAGTTTCTTTAATATCATTATCTAATTCATTTAATTTTTTCTTTGCTTGTTCTAATTTTTCAAGAATAGTAAGTTTATTAGATTTTGACGAAGACCAACATTTTTTTTCGAGACTTGTATGTTTTTCAATCCTGAAAAAATCTCTTTTATATAAAGTTCCGTCTTTTCTTTTGATAGTTTCATTAGCAAAATAAATATATTTAGGCATCATTTCCTGAGTAAGCCCATCTGGCAAATCTTGTGCAGTTTTTTTTCGGTTTCTTTTTGTTCCTGGTGCTATTCCACTGGCATTACTATGTTGGGTTTCAAAATCAACAACTCTTAAATTACTTAATCTATTATCTAATTTATCTCTATTAATGTGATCAACACTTATATTTTTAATTCCCTTACCATTTCCATAACAATTCGTAATTAATTGATGTAAAAATAAAGTCTTGTCAAGTGAACTAACTCTTCCTGCAACATAACCATTTTTATGTAAATACCACGAATTATTATTTTCATCTAATAATTCTAATGTTTCACAACTAATTTTAGTGAATGTTTTTGGATTAATATTGAATAGAACATATTCCTCTTTATTTTTTTTATCAAATACAACTATTTTATAATTAATATTACAATCCCATCTTTTACTGTATTTCCCTTCAATAAAATCTTTTATGATTAAATTATTTCCATCATAATATTGTAAGAAATCATTATGATAAATTTCTGGGAGTAAATCTAATTCAGTTTTTTCACTAAGAAAAAAGTTGTTATATTGATTATCTGAACGATTACCATTAATATAATATTTATATTTGATATTATTTTTTTCAAAATATTCTTTAAAAATTTGTTGTAAATAAATTTTATCACCTGTAATGGCATAACCTAAACCGTTAATTCCAAGACTATTTTTTTTATTATTTTCTTTTTCATAATTTTTCAAAATATCATATGTTTTTTTACAGAAAATAATATGTTTATCATTTCCACAATACATAATGTATTTATTATCATCCGTAACCCAAATTGGATTAATAACAGAAAGGGCATTTGAACCACCTTTTTTGGAGTGTCCATTAATATATCTTTTAATTTTAAACTTATCTTTAATTTTATCATAATAATTATGATTGGAAAAAATTATATTTCTCCATCTCAAATCATTTTTGTCACCATTTTTAAATGTAACTTTTAAATTATTAAATGTAAATCCATATAAAAACCCGATTATTGAATTCTTTTTATTATTTCTTAAATAATACGGATATTCATCTTCACTATCTTTTTGAAATTTAAAAGGAAAAAAATTAATTTCCATAAATTGTTCGATACTAAAAGTGTAAAATTTCTCATCATATTTATCAAAAGAAACCTTTACACAATTGTGTTTTTTGCTATATAAAACAACATTACTTACAGTTGTATATTTTTTGTAATCAAGAGTATTAGTATTATTCATTTATAATAATATTAATAATTATCTCTTTAAGTTTTTTTACACTTTTAAAACAATCACGCTGTTTAATTCGAATAAGCTAACCCTCCCATTCCTGACATAATTCTTAGAACGTTGTAGTTAGTAGCGTAGACTCTGATCTTGGAACCGAGAGCGGCTTTTGGGGTAAGTTGGAGTTGGAGAGTAGCGTTGTCGATTCTGGACATGTTGCAAGTGCCAGATGGTTGGTGTTCTTCTGGTTTGAGAGCAAATGAGTATACGTTAATACCAGTGACTGGGACGTTAGTGTGGTGTTGGTATGGTTGGACAAGGTTGAAGTATGAGCCGAGTCTTTCTTGGAATCTGTCGTGACCGTTAAGTTGGATTTTGGCTCTGACAACTGGGTTTCTACCAGCGTTGATTGGACCGAGACCGGCGTGGTCAGCGAAATCAGCAGCGGTGGTGAGAGCAGAGAAGTCAGTTGGTGCTAAGTTGGAAGCATTTGGACCTGGACCGTCTGGGAGAGAACCTGGTCTGACTTGAGCGGTTGTCATGTTTCCTGGAACATTGACGCCACCAGCGCCTGTAACAAGACCAGTGTTTTGACCGAGGAATGCGGCGTAGTCAGCATCGACGCCAGCAGTGCCAACGAATGGGAAGATGTCAGTGTCACCTTCGACATTGGAGAAGACTAATTGAGATGGGTCTGGGGAGCCGTTGCCAGCGCCAGAGTCCATGTCGAAGTCATCAGTGTAGTTGTTCCATTGGTTGAAGCCAAGTTTGACAACATCGTCTCTTTGGACGACCCAGACAAGTTCTTTGCATGGGTGGTTGAAATTGAGTTTGACTTTGACAGAGGTGTTGACAGTGGATTCATCACCAGTGAATTGAAGTTGGTCAATTAAGTATTCGTGTGAAGTTTGAGCGAATCTTCTTCTTTCATCGGTGTCAAGGTAGATGTAGTCGATGAAGAGAGCAGCGTATTCAAGGGATGGAACACAGAATGCGTCAAGACCGTTGGCAGAAGCACCGCAAGCAGTTTGGACTGAAGTGGATACGTAGCATTCGTTCTTTGGTCTGAATTCAAGGTTGAATTTGACTTCGTGGTATTGAAGAGCGATGAGTGGAAGGGAAAGACCTGGGTTTCTGCAGAACCAGAATTGAAGTGGGACGTAAAGTGTAGTTGCGTCAGTGGATTGTAAGCCAGTGCCAGTTAAGTGGATGGTGTTGCCAACCATATTGTCATAACCGTCTTTGAGACCTGGGGCGATGGTGAGTTCGTTCCAGATAGTGAGCCAGTCACCGTAGTGTTTATCGATTCTTTGACCGCCAATTTCGACTTCAACTTGTTTGATGAGGACGTGACCAACGTAGTTTACCCATCTGAAGAATTGGGAGGATACAGTGGATTCGACGGATGGAAGAGTTACTTGTAAGTATACTCTGTGGATGAGATCACCGTTTCTGCTGACAGTGCAGGTTACTCTCTTACCGAAATCGGCAGTACCATTGAATGTTTGTTCGATGGATTCCATAGAGAAGTTAGTGTGTCTTCTGTAGACAACTTTGAAGAAGGTAATTTGTGGATTACCTGTAAGATAGATATCTTGTGCACCATATGCTACTAATTGCATTAAACCGCCACCCATTTGTTTATACTATACAAAAGAAAAAAATTTTCGCGAAACGACGATTAATTCTTTAATTAATTCATCATTTAATTCAAAATTAATTTTTTTTTCTATAACGTTAAATAAATTTCTGCGATTATATATAATTATCCCTTTAAATAAAAAATTAATTAATTAATTAATTAATTAATTAAATGTAAAAAAATGTAAAAAAATGTAAAAAAATGTAAAAAAAAATGTAAAATATTAATAAAATGGATGAAAAAAATGTGAAAAACGGGTCTTTTCTAAATAATTCGATTTTTTTTTTAATTTAGGTTTTCTATATTGAGATTAAAATCGACAAATTTTTTGAGATAATCTTTTAGATTGAGTTCGTATCTTTTCATTTTCGATTTAGGTTTTATGAATTCGAATTTGTCATCTCCTAAATATTTCACATTCCATCCTGTTAAAAGTGCGTTATAAATGAAAACCATTTTTTGAATATTTACTATATTTATCTTGCTGTCAAGTTTGTTTAGGTTAATGTTTGAATGAGTTTTCTCCATTTTTAATTATTCTAATAATTTTTTTATATGTTATAAACTAATTTCTCTTTTTGTTATTATACTTAAAGGTTAATTTTTATGCTATATTATAAACTATTTAATGTTTAATCTAAGAAATCTTAATAAAACTAAAAAAGTTTTAGAAGATAGTAGATTTACATTAGATTCTAAGCATAAAGAGATAATGATTAAGTTTAAAAATAGAAAAAAAGATTTACCAAAAATGAAAGAGAAGTTTTTGGTGTTGGCTAAGCAGTATTCAGTATTGAAGGGTAAAGATAGTTGTGATTTGTCAAATAGTGACATAGAAAAAAAATTTAGTTTGAAAAAAGAGATAAAAAGATTAAAAAAGGAGATAAATGAACTAGAGAATAATACAAAGGTTATAGATTATTATTTAAAGGTAGGAACTTTGTTGCACGATTATTATGATAATGTAAGTACAGGTGTTTCAAAAAAAAGGTTTGGTGATAATGTGGAAGAGAAAAAAAAGTTAAAAAAAGAACCAAAAGAGAATAAAAAAAGGATTTATTCTGTTATTGATTTTTTTAATAATAGATCGAAGAGTGATGAAATAAGTAATGTAGAAAAAGAGTTAAATTTCAAGAACACAAAAATGTTGAATTTCGTAGAAAAAAAAGAGAGTTTCCAGAGGGCTAATCATTTAAATGATTATATGAAGTTAATTGATAAAACATATAATCCTAAAATTATTTTTAATAAAGATGTTAATAAATGTGAAGATTGTGGTGTGGAGATGACATTATATGTATCGGACGGCTTTCAGGTTTGTGACCAATGTGGTCGTCAGGATAGTATTATAACAGAGAGTGATAAACCGAGTTATAAAGATCCGCCACCAGAGGTTTCTTATTTTGCGTATAAGAGGATGAACCATTTCAATGAATGCTTGTCCCAATTCCAAGGAAAAGAATCAACAGAAGTTCCACAGGAAGTATTAGATAAATTGTTTTTAGAGATTAAGAAAGAGAGGATTAATAATTTAGCATTATTGAAACCAATTAAAATAAAGGATTATTTGAAGAAATTGAAATTAAACAAATATTATGAGCATATCCCACAAATATTATTTAGAATTACTGGAATATCTCCACCTAATTTCAGTAAGCAACAAGAAGAAAAACTAAGATTAATGTTTAAGGAGATACAAAGTCCTTGGCGTGAGGAGTGTCCTAAGGGGCGGAAAAACTTTTTATCATATGATTATGTTCTATATAAATTTATGGAATTGTTAGAGATCGATGATTACAAGGAATATTTCCCATTATTGAAAGATAGAGATAAAAGGTATGCAACGGATAAAATATGGAAAGGTATATGTAGGAGATTACGATGGCAATTCATTAAGAGTATTTGAATTGCAAATCTAAAAAAAAAATAAAACAAAAAATATAAAAATAACAGAAATATTATTTTTATAGTTTAACAAAATTGAATATATACAATAAAACAAATTAATTAATAACATCAGGTTTTCTCAAATCATTACTCTTCAATTTATTTTCCATACCATCCATTTTACAATTTGCTTCATTTAAACCACTCATATCATATATACTATATTGATCTTCCATATTATTGAAACCAACTATTCCCCCCACTTCTCCACCATTCATTGGTAATTCATTTTGATATTGCCAGTAATCTGGTTGGTTGTCACTTCTATTCATTTCACGACCGGTGCAATTCAATTCATTCACTTTTTGATTTGATGTATTCATATTAAGTAAATCTTCCTTCTCTAAACTATCATAATTATTCTTATAAAACTTTGATACTTGGGCTACATTCGATTCGAAATTTGGTGTATTTTCATTATTTTCGAAAAAATTACCTGGGAGAACCCCAGCAGTTTCATCTATTTTGAAACTTTTTGCGTAATCAAGTAATTCATTCTTCAATTCCATATTATTTTCAAATGTTTCTTTACTTTCTTCTTCTTGTTTTTCCATTCCAACCTTTTCCATTCCAACCTTTTTCATTCCAACCTTTTCTTTTTCCTCTTCTCCCTCGAAATTCTCAGTTAAATTGGAAAAGTCGATCACTTCGTTGTAATTTACATTTTGGATTAATAAGTGAATAATAAAAACAATTATTAAAGCATTGAATATAACTTTATAATTCATTATAATAAATAATAGAAAATAATTAGTCTATTAAAACTTTTTTTAAATATAAAACAATATTATTTATTAAATAAATAATATGAAAATCGCTATATCTGGAAAAATGTGCTCCGGTAAATCTTTTATTACTAATCTACTAATAAAACATTTCGAAAAAGAGAACAAACATTTCAAAAAATTATCATTCGCTGATGATGTTTATAAAATCGCCAGAGAATTGTTTAATATGAAAACTAAAAATAGACAATTACTTCAATCTATCGGTACTAAAATGCGTGAGATAGATCCTGACATTTGGACTAAATCAACAACTCTACGAACCCAAAATCACAAATTCGTTATTATTGACGATTTACGTTTCCCTAATGAATTACATTACCTTAAACAAAACAATTTCACTTTAATTAGACTTAACATCTCTAAAAAAGAACAAATAAAACGCCTAAAAGAAACTTACCCAGATACATTCAAACAACACCTCGAAAATCTCAACCATCAATCAGAAACATCATTTGATAATGTATCAAACGATAAATTTGATATATTATTTAATATAAATGATAATATTAATAGCGAAATAATCGCAGAAGAAATTATTCAATTTCTCAAATTAAAGAAATTATTTAATTCTTAAACAGAACTACTACTTGATTGCTCAGGTTCTCCCTCCGTCTCAACCTGTTCCATCTTTCGTTGCATCCACGGATCTATCTTATCTAAACTTTCAACAGTATCACTCTTAAAATTATTTAATGTCTCCCCTAAATTATTTGTCTCCTCAAAAATATCCTTCTCTAACTCATCTTTTAACTCCTCAATCTTTAATGGCTCAGATGCAGCCTTTTCCTGTTCAAAACGCTCTTTCTCCTGATCCATCTTCGCCTTCTCAGTTGCATATACATTCTCATCTACTTCATTAAGAATTTCCCGTAATTCACCAATCTTCTCAGTAGCAACATCAACATTATCTAAACGAAGTGGCTCACGTTCCTGTTCCTCACGACGAAGTCTCTCTGCCTCTTCCTTTCTACGACGAACTTCCTCCCGCGCTCTCTTCAAACGCTCCTCTTTGTCCTGTTCGTACATAAAATCCCTATTGTCAGCATTATCTTGATATTTCTTCATCAACTCATTCAAACGACCCTCCTGATACTCTTGTTCTTCAACATCATTCACAGCCGGATCCCAAGGAAGCCAATAACCTACCTGTCCCACAAATACATTGAAGTTTCTATCACGCTTTTGTAAAAGTTGTGCCCGCTTTCTCGCCTCACGAAGTGTCTCATATGTTCCTCGAACCTTAACACCTCGCATAGATGTTGAATAATCATTAACCTCCGAAAATTCCATCTCTAAATCATTATTTCGACTGAATTTCCAATTGTTATACATCTCATTAATATTATTATAAGTAATATTCTTAGATTCCTGCAACTTCTCTCGAACATCCACATATTCACGATCCTGTGAATTGAATACGTGATGTAAAAACTTAGTAACAAAGAAAACCTCCTTATTTTTCATCACTTTCTCAGGAGACAAAAAAGAGATACAACAATAATTCTGCCCAGGGATACGATTATCTACATTTAAAAAATCTTCATTCATTTCACTCATTATAATATTTTTATTTAGTAAATCTTTAAGTTGTTTATAAAAAATAAATATTTTTTTTAATAAATTTATTCAAAATTATTTTCTATTACTAATTATAACAAATGATGCACTTGGGTTTAGATTTAGGAGAAATCGTAAAAAGAATCTTAAAATATTTAATTGAAGGTGGTGCTGTTGCACTCGCTGCATACTATGTCCCACAAGGCAAAGAAAAATTAAGCCTTGACTCTATCTGCATTATAGCAGTCACTGCCGCGGCTGTATTCGCAATCCTCGACATGTACACCCCAGACATTTCCGCCGCCGCAAGATTAGGCGCTGGTTTCGGTGTTGGTGGCAACCTTGTCGGTTTCCCAGGTAGAGCATTAAAAGTTTAAATCTTCAAAAATTTAAAGTAAAAATGTCTCATATTCCTTAGGATTTTTAAATAATACTGATATTATTTCATCACCAATAATATCATTATATTCTTCTTTCAAACTCTTTCTTACAACTGACGAGTACCAATTATCCCAACTTGTATAATTTTTCCACTCTGAAATAGTAAATACTATCTCTTGCCCACTATTATCATAATATGTATAATAACTCTCTGAATTTATATAACCATTAAAAACTTTTACATTATCAGTTAATTTACTATTATATTTAAAAAATTTATCTAATACAATATCCCTTTTCATAATATTACTACATAATAGTTTCGGTATTTTTTTACATAAAATTCTCATACTTTATAAATTAAAATAATTTATTTTTTAAATACTTAAAACTTTATTAAGATAAATATTTAATTATGAGTATCGAAATTAGATATGGAGTTATAGGAAATGTAGATGCAGGAAAATCAACATTAACAAGTGTTTTAGTAAATGGGGTAAATGATGATGGTAGAGGAAGTGCGAGAGAATTAGTTTTTAATCATAAGCACGAAAGAGATAATGGAAGGACATCATCTGTTTCTCATCAAACATATAGAGTTAATCAAAAAGATTGTCTTGCATTTATAGACTTAGCAGGTCATGAGAAATATTTGAAAACTACTCTACACGGGATGACTGGTTATTTAATTGATTATTGTATATTAATTGTTAGTGCTAATTCGAGCATTCAACGAATGACAAGAGAGCATTTATCAATAGCATTAGCATTAAATATACCTTTTATGGTAGTTGTTACAAAAATTGATTTAGTGAAAGATAAAAAAAAAAAGATTTTATTAGAAACTTTAAAAAGTATTGAATTAACAATACTGAAAATGGGTGCCCGGAGAAATATAAAGAAAGAGATTAAATATATTAATAATGAAGAGGATTATTTAGAAATAAATGGTGTAAATGTACCTATTTTCCAGGTCTCTAATAAAACTGGTGAGAATATTGATTTATTGAAAAATTATTTATTAAGTTTAAAAAGTAATTTCAAAATTAAAAACGACCAAATATATAATAAATTATTTACGGTTGAATCTAAATATGTTGTTCCTGGAATAGGTAATGTTGTGTATGGAAAATTATTAAAAGGTCAAATAAAAAAAAATGAACTTTTATATATAGGTCCTATTAATGGTGCATGGTCTCAAATATCAGTAAAATCTTTTCACGATAATTTTAGAACGAAGATGGAACAATTGAATGAGAATGAAACTGGTACAATTGCATTCCGTTTTGAAAAAGATAAAAAGGGAAAAATGAAAGAATTATTTAAAAAGCGGAAAAATATTTTGAAAGGTTTAATTATTGTCTCTTCTAATCAAAATTTAGATGAACTACAACATAAAGAGTTTGAAGCCGATGTTAAAATATTAGTAAATCATTCAACAACTATTAAAGTTAATTATTCCCCAATAATTAATTGTGGAAAAATAGTTCAATCAGCGAAGATTATGAGGATATATAATAAGGCTATATTAAGGGGTGGTGATGTAACGAGAGTTAAATTTAAATTTCAATTTAGACCAGAATTTATAGAATTGGGGAATAAATTTTTATTTAGGGAGGGAAAAACTAAAGGTATTGGAAAAATAACTCGATTATTTTAGTGATTTATGAAAACTTTTTTTTGAAAGAATTGAATAAAATCTTTTTTTATATTTATATCTATTATATAATTAGATATGAATAAATTACCTATTGAAAGGGTTATTACTGATAATGATTTATCATCTGTTTCTACCGTGTTTTATGGTTCAGGGTATATGGATAAGAATAAAGTATCAAATAATAATTTAGCAACAAGTCATAATTCGATACAATCACAATGTTCTAATGTAGATACTTCAACTGATGGATTAATTGATGCAAGTGACCCTGATTATGAATATTATAAAAAATCTCAATTTTATCAATCTGATAATCCATCTAATAAATTAAATGCATTCTTGTGGTATTATTCAACTGGAAGATTAGATAATGCCAAAAAATATCAAGATGTTAATACTAATGTTATGAACCAAATGAAAAATATCAGTTGCCAAATTCTTAAAGAGAAGACTATGAAAGTAAATACAGATACTTCGACATTAAGCACTTGTAGTAGTAATATATTTAGTTGCACCATAGGGGATACTATTAAAAGTTTAGCAAACCCACAAGATTGGTTAGTTATAGGTAGTGGTGCTGTAAGTACAGTATTTTTTGCTATGGGTATGTTTGCGTTTTTAGGTTTTATGATAAAAAAATTTAAAAAATTTGATATTTCGGAAAATATTGGTTGGAAAGTATGGAATATTATTGGTATTATAATTGGTTTTGTTATAAGCGGATACTTACTTATTTCAAATTATTCCCAAAATAGTAATTCCACAGACACAGCATCAACTGATGATTATGTATTTATTCCTCCAGATACTGTTGAAGGTTTTACTTGTTTAAATGGAGATCAACCAGATTTTGGTTGTTGTGATGATGGTACAAAATATAAAGATGACCCAGTTGGAAGTAATTGCATAGATAATAGTATTTCAACTGAACCAATGCAATTATATGCAACACAAGTAACAAATCCTGTAAATAATAGTGGTGAAGAAGAAGAAGAAGATAATGAAGAAGAAGATAATGGTTGTTCTAACTCACAATATGGATGTTGTAATGGAATAAGTATAGCAAAGAGTGATACAAATGGTTCAAATTGTCCAGGATGTGGTAATACAAGTTTTGGATGTTGTTCTGATAATAAAACTGCTAAAATAGATAAAGATGGTACAAATTGTTCCACATCAACAATTGGTTATGATGATTTTGGAGTTTCGAGGATTATTTGGTTTATTGTATGTATGATAATTGGTATGATATTTTTTATTTTATTTAATTTTTTTATTTTAAATAATTTTTTAGCAAATTTATTTTTTATATTATTTTTTGCAAGTGTAGTAATTGGAATAAATATTCTATCAAATATTTTAAATATAGGAACAAGTAGTAATTTAGTAGTAAAAAAAGAAATTAATAATAATTTATCAGTAAATTCAGGTGTAACTGATGCTAATACTAATAAATTTAATTATGTAAGTATTGGTATTTTTATTTTATTATTTGTTTTAACTATTTATTTTAAAAGCAAAATAAGTAATAAATCAAAGTTAATGAAAATAATTTATCCAATAATTCTCTCTATATTTTCTGTTTCATTTGTTTCTTTCGGTTTCGCATTAACAAGATTTTGGTATAAATTACCTTTATTTTTCTTATGCTTAACAATCGGTTTGAGATTTTTATGGAATACAATATTAAGTTCTTTAACTTTTACAACGAATAGATTTCCAGTTCCAGACAAAATTAAAGAATTTATAATTAATCTAAATGCTTTGTTATATAATTATCCAGTTGAATATTTTAAAAAAATAATTTATGGGAAAAATAATAGTTTTGAATTACAAAAATTAGATTTACCATCAGGACTTCCTTGGGATTTACCAGGTGTTAAATTGATTAAGTTATTAATTTTAGGTTATACGTATTTAGGTAAAAAAAATAATAAAGAATTAATACATTATCCAAAATCATTGAGTAATGCAGTTAAATATCCAGCATCTAATTTAAGTATTTCATCATATCCATTTAGTTTAATAAATTTATTCAAATAAAATAAGTTTTAAATTAATTAATATATTACAAAAAAAATACTTTTTTCTAATATAATAGTAGATATGGAAAGAGAACAAAGTTTTTTATTTAATAAAGAACAAACTGAAATTCCAAATATTTATTTTAGTAAAACCGGAAATTATTCATCATCACAACAATCAACTGATATGAACCCAAATATTATAGCGGATCAATGTAAAAATATTACAGGTGATGGTATTACAGGAGATATACCTTCAAATGACCCAAATTATGATAGTTATATTAATAATAATACTAATTTTAATAATTTTGTTTATAACTATTCCATAGGAAAACCAAATACAACATCATATTCAAATAAAAAGATTGTAAAAGATCAATTAGATTATTTAACTTGTCAATTATTAAAAAGTAAAAATAAAGAGTTTGATACAAGTAATTATACATTATCAACTATTGATTTATTAGAAAATAGTGTTCCTAGGCTTCTTGCTATTTTAATTTTAATTTGGTTAATATCATCATATTTCATTTTTATTTTTAAAAAAAACTCTCCATTTTATAATAATTTTGAATTTGATAAATTAAAAGGAAAATGGTTTTTTGTAATTCTTAAAATATTATTATTAATGGGTATTGTTTCTGGTATTATTTTTGGTATGAGTATTTTATTGGGTCGAAAAAATCAAAAAACAGATACATCTAACAATATTTTATTTTATGAAAGTATTGAAAATGAGAATATTAAGTATGATATTGACGACTATATGAATAAAGCTAAAACAGGTTTCTGTATATTACTTGGTCTGATTTTTTTTATATTTTTCTTAAAAAATATTCAAATTTTTAATTTCAAAACAAGTAGTAACAGTGTATTTTTTGGAATTATTTTATTTATTATGATTGTTGGATTAATACTTTTATTTTTATATAACAACTTAGATACACAAATTATAAGTACAGAAGAGAATGAATATAATACTACTCGAAATGTTTATCAAAATTTATTAGATGGTATTAAATCTAATTTTACTTTTATAATAGCATTATCGGGTATTTCAATTATTTCATACATATTAATTTTGAAATTAAAAAATTCTAAAAAATCAGAAAAAGGATTTTGGCAATTAGTAACAATATTATTAGGATCATTCGCATACATATTACCTTTAGTAATAACAATAGGCGAAGGCTCATTCGCTATGTTATATCCAATACCATTTATTCTTGGAATAATTTTATTAAGAAGTTTGTTATATGGTATTACATTTTTATTAAAAAAAATAATGCCAAGAGGAGGTAAAAAATTAAATGAAGCATTCGCAGTAATTTACGAATTACCTATTGAATATTTCGAAAAAATGTTTTCTGGAAAAGGTATTCCAGAAAATTTTCCAAAGACAAATCCATCAGGTATGCCTTGGAATTTAGCATCTATAACTATTATAAAAATAATTGTTTTAATATGTAGTTTATTAGGTATTGACACAAGTAATACATATTTCACAAGGATGATACCATTTTCAAATAAAAAAAAAATTAGTCAAGCCAGCAATTCTAACTATGTTTAATCATATTATAAATAATAAAATATTTAATATTATATATGAAAATTTACAAACCAAAAGTTCTTAAAAATGGTGCGATAGGCGGCTATTATAAAAAAAATGGAAAAATGGTTTGGAGATTATTAGCAGGTCCAAAAACAGTTAAAGGTGGTGCGAATGGGTACACCTTTGATGAAGTAAATGAAAGATTAACTTCAAATATAAATTTTTTAAACTTTTCACAATTAATTATTTTAATTAAAAAAACTATTGATAGAATTCGAAAAAAAGAAACAAATAATTAAATAAAAAAAAATTAACTTATTAAATCAAGAAAATTAATATTATTTCAATTTTATAATTTTATCTTTTAATTAATATATAATGAATTATTATTTATTAACTATTTTAATAATTGTATTAGCCATTATAGGTGCGTTTATTTTAAAAAATGTTGATTTAGAAACTTTCGTAACATATGAAACAAAACCCTATAAAGAATGGACAACCGGTTCAACACCTCTCAACTATTACACATTACCTCTTTATAAAAAACCTTATAGACATCCATTTCAATACAGAACATCATATCCAATTTCCAATATGAGATATTATCCAACTCATTTAGGTAATTAAATAATACAAATAAAAAAATAAAAACTAATCTCTCTTTTTTTCTTTTATAAAAATATATAGATGATAATAATTATATTATTATCAATATTGATTTTACTTTTCTTTATTTTCATTAACACAAATAGAATAAAAGATCAAATAATTGAAAACCAAATTATCAATTCACAACAACAAATCGAAAATAATAATCTTATAAATACATGGATACCATTAACATGTGATACATATTATCAACCTTGTTCCGGAAATTATTTTTATAATGATGGTTATTACTATCCTTTATAAAATAAACAAAAAGATGAAAATATTTATTAAAGAACTTAAAAATAAAACCTTGTATATATTATAATGAGTATTAACAAAAGTTTAAAGAAAGTTTTAAGTAAAGATATGGAAAATAATTTACTAATATCCGCGAAAACCGCTATTTATAAAGATAAGAATAAATTCGACCATATTTATTCTTATAGTGATACATTCAAATGTAATCATAATGGTTTTATTGAATTTGAGTTTAATAATGAAAAGGCTTGGTTTTGGAATAAAGATATTGAAGTGAGTTTAAAAATAACTGATAGAGAGATTAAATTAAATGATTTCTTTACTGAATTTGAAAATATTGAATATTTGGGAGATAATAAATTTTTGTTTAAGAAAATTAAGAAAGAATGTTCTTTTATGATAAAAATGGAAAAGGATGAGGTATTAGATTGGTCTTTTTCAGTATGGGATAATAATTCAATTGATTTCAAATTATTTTTTAAAATTGATTATTTGGGTGTTTTAGATAATTTCATTAGATTGAATGATATTTTAGAAGATGAAATTTCTATTAAAAAGTTTTACATAGATGATTTAGAACGAAAGGCAAATAAGAATGAAAAAGTAATTAATTCTCAACAAGGTATTATTGAGGATCTAAATTATAATATAAATAAGGAAGATAAAACAATTAAATCATTGAAAGATAGAATTAAAGATTTAGAAAGTAAATTAGAAGATAAAAAAAATAAAACAAAAGAGAAAAATAATAAAGATATTTTCGATTTTTCAAATTCACAAAATAATCTTTTACATAATTTCTTAAATGCACCTATAAATCCTTGGAATGAATTTAATAGAGAGATCGACTATCCATACAAAAGAACAAGAAGTAATAGATATTTTGGGAAATAAATAAAATAAATTATTTTAGAAAAGATATTTTTGAAAAAATGATTTTTTAAATTTAAATATAGTGTTAATATAAAAAAAAATCTCTTTTTATATTAAAATATGACAAAAACTATTTTTTTGAAAAAATCTTTAGAATCTGAATTGAAAAGTAATGAAAGATTTAATGGAATAAGTACTATCGAGATTCCATTAAAAGAAGAGCAATCTACTCATATTTACCAAAGTAATGGAAATTACATTGCTGACCATTTAGGTCAAATTGTCTTAACTTTTAGTAATGAAACTGCTTGGTATTGGAATAAAAATTTAGAATTAACATTAAATGTTGGTAGTAGAGATGGTGAATTGAAACCGATTACTTTGGATGAAAGTGGTGATTATTCTTTAATAATAAATGGCGATGAAGCAGAAATCTCAAAAAATGGCGATACTTTTTTAATTAAAAATATTAAAAAGAGATTAAACTTAGGAATTAATTTAAATACTGGTGACACCATCTCTTGGACTA
>Ga0209199_1003291_pt1 | contig 16227 bp, 21 predicted proteins | sample COGITO_mtgs_1105_7_FD_184805 | JGI IMG/M metagenome (GOLD analysis project Ga0209199, IMG submission 184805) | Pelagic marine microbial communities from North Sea - COGITO_mtgs_110523 (SPAdes) (version 2) | ecosystem: Environmental > Aquatic > Marine > Epipelagic ...
CCTGCTTGGACCTATCGGAAACATCCCGCCAGCCGAGGCGGAAGAGAACTACTATGCACAGCACGACGTGCTCGATATGGTCGCGTGAAATGAAGCTATAGGTCTCCGGTAAAACTGGGGCGATTCACCCACCCCTTGTAGCGGGGTTCGTGATGGTCTTAGGGCTTGATGAAAGCAAGGACGCCTTTCCGATTTGCGCATCTGCTTTTGGTGAGTCCTGAAGCCTTTTTGATGCTGGCGTGGATTCGCTTTATTGGTGCATAGAGGCGTATATAGGTTATCAGTCGACAAAGCTGATGCTTTTTTAAAGCACTTCAAAGAGCTTTGAGAGAGTTATATAGAGTTAATATAGAGTTACAGGATTCCGTGCGGTCGATAACCGCTTGAAAAACCATGTTGAATCGGGCTGATTTTCCGAAATCGGTGTGTGAAGTGACGAAAGATGGTGTGTGAAGTGACGAATCTTGGTGTGTGAAGTGACGAATGGCATGCAAAGTTATCCACAGGCTGGGACGGTGTGTGAAGTGACGAACCTTGACGTCTGGTGTGTGAAATGACGATAATAGTCTCTGGTGTGTGAAATGACGAACCCTTAGCCGAAAGCCGGTGTGTGAAATGACGAATGAAAGCGCTGCAATCCCTGCCCGCTCGCCGCTTTTGCCGGATCGGCATCCGCAGCGTGATCTGTTCGTCTGCGATATTTTGGACGCTGTGCCAAAAGCTGACATGGCGTCGATGGAGCACCCTGTATTTTCACTTTCAACCAAACCTGACATGGGAATACGCCGCTATGAACGCGGCGAGAACTGGATTCAGATCGCACCATCTCGTCATGGCCTCGCAACCGTGCATGATCGAGACATCCTGATCTACTGCATCAGCCAATGTATTGGCGCGCTGAATGAAGGTCGAAAAGTGAGCCGGCATGTCCGCTTCAAAGCGCATGACTTGCTGGTTGCGACAAACCGACAAACCTCCGGGCGCGGGTATGATCTGCTACGCGATGCGCTACGCCGTCTCAAAGGCACTGAGATTGAGACGAGCATCCGCCAAGGTGGCAATGAGCACCTAAGCGCCTTTGGGTTGATCAGCGCCTTTGAAATTGTGCGTGAAACGCGCGAGGGCCGCATGCTTGATATTGAGATCACCCTCGCTGATTGGGTCTTCGATGCGATTCAGAACAACAATGTTCTGACCCTCAACCGGCAGTATTTCTTTCTGCGAAAACCACTTGAGCGCCGCCTCTATGAGATCGCGCGCAAACATTGCGGGCCGCAGCCCTTGTGGAAGTGCGGCCTTGAACTGCTACGAGACAAATGCGGCTCGGGCTCGACGGTGAAAGAGTTTCGTCGCCTGCTTGGCAAGATTATCGAAGATGATGGTCAACACGACCACATGCCTGACTACGCTTTTGTGATTGAAGACGACATTGTGATCGTTCGGCCAAAGAAGGAAACGCTTCAAAGCGCCCTACCTCTTGTGAGCGCGTCCCTGCGCCTCGCAGCGGATACGCACGAAGATGCGCGGCACCTCGCTCCTGGATGGGATATGCGCAACCTTGAAAATGAATGGCGGTCTTGGGTGCATGCGAAGGGTATCGATGTCAAAAACCCTGATAAGCACTTCCTAAGCTTTTGTAAAAAGCGCGGCGCGTATAAGCGCTAACGCGCAAAGCATGATTGCATGCATTAATGCTTTGTTGAATTTCGTGCTGCGCGGCGCTGTGCTCTGTTTAGCCCACGACACTCCTGCATGTCCGTTGTGGAATTGATCCACTTCAAAATATCGGCCCTGAATTTCTCAATCTTCGCACGTGGTGCTCCAGATTGTGCCAAGATCGCAGTAAGCGCCGTTCCAAGAACGTATAGAATTGTAATGAGTGAGATGTCCTCATTTACCCACTTCTGCACAAGTGCGCTGTGCTCGTCGGTGATGCGTAATGCGGCTTCTCTATCTGCTCCGGTCTCGGGGTCTATTGTAACCATGAAGTCTCCTAAATAAATTAAAACAATATCTTACGCAGATTTTGAGTAATCGTCAAATATGCATGATTGCATGCAAAGCGCTTTTGTGGAAAACCTCCAAACATGATTGGCGCAAAGTGGAAACACGTGTTAGAATATAAGAAAACAACGATTTGGCAGATCGGAGCAGCAGATATGACCTACATTATCGGGATGGTGTCCCAAAAAGGCGGCGTTGGGAAATCCACTCTCGCCCGCATGATGGCGCGAGAATTCGTCGCCGGTGGCCTCACCACCAAGATTGCAGACCTTGATACACAACAGCAAACCTGCACCCATTGGGCAGGACGACGCGCCGAAGGCGGCGTCACACCCGAACTTCAGGTGCAGAGCTTCGCCACGGTAAAGACCGCGCTCGCTGAAGCGCCGCGCTTTGATGCGCTAATCTTAGACGGCAAACCGAACGCCTCGGATCAGACCGCTGAGATTGCGCAAGCCGCCGATCTCGTCGTGATCCCAACCGGACAGACCGTTGACGACCTACATCCTGGCGTCGTTCTGGCGCATGCGTTGCGCAAGAAGGGGGTCTCACCGGACAAGATCGCCTTTGCCATGTTTAAGACGACCGGTAGCGAGCGCGAGAATGCCGCTGCACGGCAATACCTGTCTGAGGCGGGCTATCTGGTGCTTGAAGGTGAAGTCGGGGTCTCCACGGCCTATGGATCAGCCTCCGACGCAGGTAAGGCCATAACCGAAACCTCATTTCGCACCTTGAACGAGCGCGCGTCCAAACTGGCGCAAAGCGTGATCGACAAGATGGCTGAACTTCAAGAAAGGCAGGTGGCGTAATGGCCACAAATATCGCAAAGCTCAAAAGCAGTAAGGGCGCTCCGCCTGCGGCCGAAGCAGCCCCCGATGTGATCACCGAAGATACACGCACCGAAAAAGTTGCTCAGCGACCAATTCAAGTCCGCGTGCCTGTCACCGTGTTCGAGGAATTCAGCGAACAGGCGGGCAGGGAGTATGGCTTCAGCCACGGCGCGAAAAAGCAGCTTTTCCTGAAAATGTGGGAAGCATACAAAGCGCAAAACATGCAATCATGATTGCATGCAATTATGTCAGTAATAACGCTTTGCTCACCAAGCGACATTCAAGAAGCTCCACAGCGTATTGAGGATAGTGCCCTCCGGGCACAGAAAACCCTATCGGCTCTTCCATCCTCTCCGCTGCACGCTTTGCAACAGATGAAGTTCGATCCAATCGGATCGCACCCTTTGGAAGACCGGCCTCTTAATATCATCGAGCAGGTGAACCAGACTTTCACCTACCTTGTCGCCGTGAAAGCCGCGGAACTTTTGATGCAATGACATCCTGAAGCTCAAGGCTTCAGGATCGCACCAGGGGCCCACGTGCCACAGGGGACCCTTGATGTCGCAAGCCTGAAACCTGGCCTCGTGGGCGCTGAGACATTTGCGGCCGTGCGTCCTGAGAACAACCGCAAATTGGCAAATGATCTGAACAAGCTCGCAAATCGACCAGAACTCCATCGGTATGTTTTCTTTATGTCGCCTGCGTTTCCCATATTGGAACGATTGCCCGACAAAGAGCGTGACGGTGTAAAAGTCTACTCCATCGCTCTAAATGCATGAAACCATGCAAGGCGCTTTTGCGCCTTCCGTCAATCCCGCTCAAAGCCTTTGTCTCGATCCTTGTTTCTAGGCCGGTTGCGGCTACGCTTTGCGCCTTCAGCGCGGCGCTTAGCGCGATCAAGGCGTTTGTCCGAAACCTCCCGTGTCTTGCTGCCATCATCAGATTCAGCCTTGCGGGCGGCCTCAGACAGCGCCTTAGCCATGCGGTCGCGTTCCGATGGGGCAGGGGTGTGCTGCGCGGTCTCGGCGTTTGCACGCACACGGAAGGATTTTCGAGCCACCTCACTGGCACGGCCCCGTGATCCTTCGGAGCGTTTGCGCTCGGCCATCCGTTCGTCGCGTATCCGCTCGGCCGCACTTGCAGTTACCCACAAGTCTCCGGTGTTGGTGTTTCAGCGATACGAGCGCCCTCGACAAGATCAGCGAGGCGGGAGAGGCCGCGCCATATAACTGTCGTCCCTGGTGGCGCATCAGAGGCGCGATCAAGATAGCCCCCGAGCCGTGCGACGGCCCTTACATAGAAGTTCAAATCGCGTGGAACTTTTTTTATTCGTTCCGACGTCGCGCGATCGAGCAGGTATTGCTCGGCTTCAGTGAAGACAGTGCCGGGCGATGCTTTGATTGCCTCGCGGCTGAGCATCGTCATCCAGGACACGCGCCAGGCCACGACGCAGCATAGGGCAATGCAGTTTGCCAGTCGATCAGCCGTGGCCAATCGCAGCTCTTCGATCCGGCACCCAGTTTTCAGGGTCCGGAAGAAGGTCTCGATCTTCCATCTCAGTGCATACCATTCAAGTTTGTGAACGGCCTCCGCATGGGTCGCGACTGGCAGGTTTGTGATCAGTTTCCAGAATACAGGCGCCCGACCTTCTGGCGGGTCAAGCTCTTCGGCATAAATGATCTGAAGGTCCTGATGTGCATATTTCTTTTGCTTTCCGATCGGCGGGCGAACCGTCATCGAAGCGTGACGGATCGATAGGACCGCGTGATGGGCTTTCCCCTGCGCGTCGCGGAACTGGATCTCGTGGATGCCGCTGGATTGCACCTGCGCCATCACTTTCCCAATGGTCGTGTCGCCATTCTCCGCCAAGCGGTCGACACAACTGCGCACCAAGAACCCGGTTCCAAGTTCCTCAGCCAGGCAGTAGAGCTCGTAGATGTCGCTTTCCCGATCACCAATATGCACGCAGCGCTCGGGTGCGATCGCCAACTCTGTAGACAGGCGCAGATTATCAAGCCAGCGCATGCTTTCCTTTTGCTCGATCGGCACCCGCGTTGGATTGATCTTGCGTTTAAGGGCACGGGTTCCTTTGAACTTGCTGCGCGACCAGAATTTCGCCGCCGTCAGTCCAAGGGGCAAACCCTCCGGCGTGATAGCCAGGCTGGCATGCATTAGGAGCCCAGAGACCGCATGTTTCTGATAGCGCCCGTCCTTTATCTTGCGTCCGGTCGACACGTGCGTGAACCCCACCTTCTGCGGATCCGCACGCTTGAAAGAGAATTCCGTCGTGTCCTGAAGGATCAGAATGGGACCGTCAGTTGCGCTGATGCGCAAGGCAGAGGCAGCAAAATGGCCCGCCAGGATCTTATCTTCACTGACATTTCCGTTTGAAAAGAAGCGGTAAGCAGCCTTGGTGTTCGACCAATCTTGAAATGCAGTCGGCAGTGATTTACCCGGTCGTTCCCCCAGAGCCTCGAGCATTGCCCCAAGGCGCCGGTTTAGCCGGGAGTCCCCAAGATCGCATTCAGCAGTTTCTGCTTCTACCCAACTCTGCACCATCTGCGCACCTCAATCATTTGGTGCAACATGACGAATCATGATTGGGCCTATTCGGACAAGGCGAAGTCTGCTGGGTGAATCAATTTGCCGCAAGACTTGTGGGTAACTGCAAGCCGATTGGCACCGCCTGCCTGATTTCCGCGCGATGATTTAAGACACGTGCATAGCGACGTCGTTAGTGACGTGTCTTATGTGGAGGGTGTCATGCGAGGCGAGGTTCTTGGTGTTGAGCGGCGGCGGCGATGGAGTGATGATGACAAGATCTCGATCGTTTCGTCTGTCGGGATTGACGGGGCAACGGTGACGCAGGTTGCGCATCGGTGCGATGTGACCCGGCAGCAGATTTACAGATGGCGGCATGAGTTGAAGAAAAAAGGTCTGTGGCCACTGGGCGATGGCACGGTTTTTCTGCCGATTGATTTCCAGGTTGCAGAAATTGCACCACCTGAGCCGAAGCCGGCTCCCGCTGTGCCGCTTGAGCTTCGCTTGCAGTGCGGTCGCTGTCTGCGGTTCGATAGTTCCATCGATGAGGCCGCGCTGACACGATTGATCCGAGCGGTAGACGCGGCGTGATTGGTCCGGGAACTGGGGTCCGAGTTTATCTGGCTTGTGGGGTTACGGATATGAGGAAGGGCATCGCGGGTCTTTCCGCTCTGACCCAGGATGTGCTGCGGCAAAAGCCTGCCAGTGGTGCCGTGTTTGCGTTCCGGGGGCGGCGTGGGGATCGGATCAAGCTGCTGTATTGGGATGGCCAAGGCTTTTGTCTCTATTACAAGGTGCTGGAACGTGGCCGTTTCCCGTGGCCAAGCGCCCAAGACGGGGCTGTGCGGATGACGTCAGCGCAGCTCGCGATGCTCTGGGAGGGGATCGACTGGCGGCGTCCGGATTGGGGAGCTCCGCCAGCGCGTGTGGGGTGATTTTTGATCTGCATGTGCGTTATTTATATGGTGCTTCGGCCTGCTTTTTGGTAATCATGCGCATGTCGAAACCTATCGAAAACCTCCCCGATGATCCCGCTGTTTTGAAGGCGATGATCGCGGAATTGCAGGCAGAGAACGCCAAGATCACAGCGACCTTGCGGGTCCATGATCAACTGGTTCAGGCCCTTCGGCTGCGGATCGCCAAACTCCAGAAACTGGCTTTTGGCAAATCCTCAGAGAAGATCGAACGCGAGATCGAACAGCTGGAACTGGCGCTCGAAGACCTGCTGGTTGCGGTGGCTGAAGACGATGATGCGCCCATCGATGAAGGGCAGACGAACCGTCGCCAGAGGAGCCTTTTGCGCCCGCTTTGCGCCGCCGCCCGCGTGTGTCTGATGCGACCCTGCGTGAACGGCGGGAGCTTGATCCTGGCACATGCTGTCCCGACTGTGGTGGCGATCTGCGCGTGGTGGGTGAGGATGTTAGCGAATTGCTCGATATGATCGCTGCCCAGATGAAAGTCATCCAGATCGCCCGGATCAAGAAATCCTGCCGTCGTTGCGAAAAGATGGTGCAGGAGCCCGCGCCAAGCCGCCCGATCCCGGGCAGCATGGCAGGGCCAAACCTGCTGGCGCATGTGCTGGTCTCGAAGTTCGACGATCATCTTCCCTTGTATCGCCAACATGAGATCTTCGCACGCATGGGGGCCGACATTCCCGAAAGCACGCTGGTTGGCTGGTGCGGCCGGGCCGTGAAAACCCTCCAGCCGCTGATCGAGCGGATCGACGCGGACATCATGGGCAGCGACCTGCTGCACGCTGACGACACGCCTATCCGGGTGCTGGACCGCTCAAGGCGCGACAAAGGATTGGGCAAAGGGGTCAAGCAAGGCCGGATCTGGGCCTATGTGCGCGATCAGCGTCCATGGGCTGGAACTTCACCACCCGGTGCTGTCTATCGGTTCGCACCAAACTGGAAGGAAGAACACGTTCTCGGCCACCTGGAAAACGCTCGCGGCATCCTTCAAGCTGACGGCTACAAAGGCTATGCGAAGCTTTACATGCCTGAACAGGGTGGCGTGCCGCGTTTGCGCGAAGCCGCCTGTTGGGCGCATCTGCGACGCGACTTCCATGATTTTTGGGCCTCGACCAAGTCCGAGATCGCCCGCGAGGCCCTCGACAGGATCGGCAAGCTCTATGATATCGAGCGTGACATTAACGGCCAACCCGCTGACGTCCGCCATGCCGCGCGTCAAAAGCTGAGCCAACCAAAGGTAACGGCCTTCTTTGCCTGGTCCGAACAGCAACTCCTGCGCATTCCGGGCAAGGGCGTTCTCGCCAAAGCCTTCCGCTATGGCCTCAGTCGACAAGACGCCTTCAGCTTGTTCCTGTCCGATGGCCGTGTTGCTATCGACAACAATCCCGCTGAGCGGGCCCTGCGTCCGATTGGTATAGGGCGGAAGAATTGGCTATTTGCAGGGGCGGACACTGGCGCGGAAACCCTCGCGCGCGCCATGACGGTGATCGAAACGGCCAAGCTCAACGGTCTCGACCCGCAGGCCTACCTTGCTGACATTCTCGACCGCATCCATGACCACAAGATCAACCGGCTGGATGAGTTGCTGCCGTGGAATTGGGTGCCGCTTGCCTCCGTCACGGGCAGTCAAGCCGCATAAGCTGCGGTATCAATGGCTTGGTTACGTGCTTTTTCAGCCCAGTGCTGAATGGCGGCGACGTCAACTCTATAAGCCGTGGGTGGACGTATATGGACTTTGCCTAATTGCAACGGTCTGTTTGGGTCTGGTTTCGAGGTCGTGATTTCAATTCGAGGGTGAAAAAACTGGCTTTGGCGAGCGGTCGACGCCAATGGAGACGTACTGGAGATCCTGATGCAAAGCCGCAGAAATGCCCGTACGGCCAGGCGTTTCCTTATAAAGTTGATGAAGCGATAGGGTGTGCCACGCGTTCTCATGATAGACAAGCTTCGCAGTTATGGCGTGGCCGTCCGTGACATTTGCCCAAGTGTAGATCATCGTTCCCACAAGGAGTTGACCAACTGATCCAAGGCGTCGCATCGACACACACGGCGAAGAGAAAAGAGCATCGGCCGTTTCAAATCCCCACAACAATTACGGCCTTTTCTATCCGTCCACGAACAGACTGCCACCATCTTTCGTCCAAAGCGCCACCGCCTTTCCGCAGTATCCTGCCGCCAATCTCGGGCTGACGCGTTCAGCATGTGGAACAACTATGCGGTCGCGCTCCAGCCGAAATTGCTGCCTGAACGGGACGTGGATCTTGGTCACGTCACGACATAACAACCTGACAAAGCCGCTTGATGGCTTCATAAATATCCAACAATGTCTATGCCCCGTCATGCCTACGCACAGTGTAAACGGGAGGTTCCGTGGTTGGGTGGGTGTCGGACGGAACCTCCCTATTCTCCGCGCACTTAGCAGGCGTAGGCGAAGAATATTCTTTATACTAAATCAGCGTGATTTAAGGGGCGCCAACCAGAGCAGTTACGATAGCAGATGTGTTCTCGGTCGTGCCACCCAAGTTGCCGGCAATGGTTGCTTCCATTGCGCCGGACTGCAGGGCACCGATCGCGGTGGTTGCGATACCGCCGGCAATTGTGTTCACATCCGCAAGGATCAACGCAACGGAACCGTCGATGGCGCCGCTGTTCACGGAGATGTTCTGCAACGCTACGGTGTTCGCGATACCTGCGTACTGCTCGGCCATCGCGTTAGCGCTGGTTGTCGAACCGGTTGAAGAAGTTTCGACCCGGGAAACCAGTCCATCGGAATCAAACGAACCGGTCATGTTGCCTGACTGCAGGGTACCGATCGCAGTTGTTGCCAGATCACCCAACGACAGCGTCAGCGGATCAAGCACAGCCAACAGTGTGTCAGGAATGTCACGGCCGAATACGCCGGAACCAGCCTGGCTGTAGGAGCCGAAGCCTTCAGTACCACCAAGTGAGGATATGATGGTGTTCATGTTTGTCAGATCACGAGACGTGGTCACATCAATCGTACCGTCGATGGCGTTAAGGTTCTGCGACACGTTCGAGATGCTTGCTGACAGTTCCGTTGCATCTCCCAGAATGGAATCAAGCAGGGAGGAAGAATCCTGCTGAACTGGATCGGCGGCGGTTTGCGCGAACGCTGCGCCACCAAATGTTACGCTGGTAATCAGCGCCGTTGTAGAAAGAAGATACTTCATTTTCGTTTCCTTGTTGAAATATCCACCGCCTCCTCACGGGGATAAAGTTTACGGGTGATGAGGAGCCCGTTCGTTACCCTAGGTTTTCACCTTGGGATTTCCCCAAAAGACAGGACTTATCCGTCATCTGGGAATTTCTGAAAGGGCATTACAGCCGTTTCGGGGTGTTTCGCCCGCTCCAGCGGGCCGGACAGTTGCTGTGGGCTAATCTGCTGCTGAGTGCCCAGCAGTTCCGGTGCCTCCTCTTCTTCCTGGGTGTCAGCAAAAGGTACGGAAGCAGTTGGCTGCGAAGTCTCATCGGTGGGAGCAGCCAGATTGGATTCGCTCTCAGCAACCGGTTTGGCCTTCGCCTTTGGGGCAGCCCCTTGTTCACCGTCCGCGCTGCGCTCTGCTGCCAAACGGCCTGCTTTCTTGGCGGCCTGCAACGCCTGCTGAACTACGACCGCCGCCACTTCGCCTTCATCCCCGCTAAAGCCCTCAGCTGCCGCAAGTTGAAGGAGACGCAGAGCATCATTGGACTTTTGCAACGCAACTGCTGCCAGTTGCATGGATTCCTTGCTAGTCTGCGCCTTCTCTGACTGATTGGCAGCGCGTATGGCCTGAGTTGCCGAAGTTGTTGCAGCCTTTCCGATCTGTGACGCCCGTGACGGTGTCCCACCTGCCTGCTGCTGTGCTGACTGTTGGCGGGCCACTGCCTGTACCCCACCATTCTGTGCCATTGCCTCCTGCGCGTTTGGTGCGGTCACGGGAATCGCGAGCGCTGGAGCGCTGTCGCCACCGTCCTGGCGCGCTGATTTCAAGGCTTCTGCGAGGGCAAGAGGATCTGCTGTACCGGTTTTTTCAACAACGCCCTTCATTGCTTCAACACGGTCGCGGCATTCGGAAAAGACCGTAGGCTCCATCAATTGGCCCAGTAATTCCAGAGTCGCGAAACTTAACATTTGGCGCTGCGCAAAATGCAACGCCTCGCGCTCCATTCCACCGGCTTCGAACTGCACAAGAGTGCTGCCAAAGAAAGTGTTTGCTGCGCCGCCGTATTCGCGAGTGAATATCTGTTTTTGTAGCGGAACGCTCGCTACTATTCGTCCTGTGTAGGCATCTGTCAGGGTCAGATCAATTGCGATCAGTATACGGTTCTGGCGGTAGCGCGGCCCCATCCCACTCAATTGCGTGGAAAAGCCACCGCCTGGAATGAAATCAAGACTATTAATTGAGCCAGAGACGAAAAAGTTCACTGGCACCTGACGTTTGATGTCCCGGATACCCCAGTTCGCTTCAACCAAAGATATCTGTGGGTCTCGCCGGTTGACCACCGAAACACCCGCACGGAAAAGCGCAGATTGAACCATCTCGCCCGCACCTTGAGATGCAAACTTGCCAGTACCACCGTCCGCGTATGTTTCCTTGCCAGTGGCGTCGATAACCTGACCCACAGCAAAAACAACGCCCTTCGGAATTCTGCCGCGTAAACAGGTCAGTGCATCGTCAAAAGAGGTAATAACATCCTCGATCGGAGGACCTTGGACAAGTGCGGCATTCTGTGACGGAGGCGTCAATATTCCCGGCGTGAATGAACAGCCGGAAAGCATCAAACCAGACAATAGGCAGGTGAGAATCTTCATTTCCGCAATCCAAATGAACCAACCATTACGAACAGCCCGGAATATCTTGTTGAAAGTGGACGGTAGTAGCGTCTTCGGCGGGTACGAACGATCCGTCTGGTGCTGTCATCAGAGGACGCGCAGTGTCCAGCACACTGGAAAGAATGCTTCCGTTCTGGCACCCGACGCTATCAGCAGCGCTGGTTACATCCACGATATTGGATTCACCCTCTACAGAAACGTTTGTATCTCCCGTGTTCATTGCACCGAATGTGTTGGTGCTTGAATCTCCAACCTGAAAGTCGGACACAAACTCAGAGCCCTGCGCAGCGGTATACTCTACATAATTAGCGCGGTTGTCTGTGATCTGGTTCACGATAGACGTAGGCCCGCTGTAGCGCGCGGCTTTGATAGCTTGCGCTGTTTGCAAATTCACACTGCGATCGGTTGCTGAGGAAAAGCCCCATCCTGTCGACCACGTGCCGCCGCTGGATGAATAATTTTGAGCTATCGCGTGGTCAGCAAAGCAAAACATCGTGAAAAATACAGCAATTTTCGTGATATATCCGGCAGGAAACTTCAAACTCATAATCCTAAATTGCCGCGTGAACACCCATACGGAGTAAGGGCAGTTATAAATCAATCTTCGCTTGCAGATGAACCACCGCCGCCAGCGGCTGCTGCAGACCCTCCGCTGGATGCAGATGAGCTACCACCACCCGAGGCCGCTGCAGACCCTTCGCTGGATGCGGATGAGCTACCGCCACCCGAGGCAGCTGCAGACCCTCCGCTGGATGCGGATGAGCTACCGCCACCCGAGGCAGCTGCAGACCCTCCGCTGGATGCGGATGAGCTACCGCCACCAGAGGCCGATGCAGACCCTCCGCTGGATGCTGATGAGCTACCACCACCTGTGGCCGCTGCAGACCCTCCGCTGGGTGCGGATGACCCAGACCTGTTCGGGTGAGACGAAGAACCATTGTCAACCTCGCCAGAAACGCCCGTTGCATAATCCGCGGCAAGAACCTCGCGCTTAACAATTGGTGTACAATGGACAGTTTGGGGCCGAATGCCCCATTTATCAGAGTCGAGGACCATTTGGTTTCGCTCTGCCCAACAAAAAGTATCATCAAGCGGTAGTGCGGCTTCACAAGCACTCAGTGCTATTGATGCCGCAAATAAGCTATAGGAGATAAAAACGTTTTTCAGGTACATACAAAAATCCAACTGACAGATCGGTGGTTTGGAATTATCTTCTCAGCGGATGAACTGCTATTGATCAAAGGACATATTAGCCGATCTTCCGATAGCCAGAGTGATCCTTAGACTCAGGACGGCCTTGTCAGGTGATTGACGCGCCCAAGCTGCACGCATAGCCATTTTTGATGATCCGCAAAGTTTCACGGCGTCGCCTGAAAGGCTTCCGGTTCCCTCGGTCCATCATCTGCCATGCTGTTTGAGCGTACCATCGGTTTGCCCTGAGCCTGCGCGATGTCGAGGATTTGTTGGCTGAACGGGGCGTAATCGTTTTGTATGAAGGCATCCGAGTGTGGAGCCAACAGTTCAGAGCGTAGATTGCGGCCAAAATCCGTCACAACCGCGCAGTTCCTGTCGACAAATGGCACCTCGACGAGGCCGTGATTTAAATTCGAGGGTGAAAACACTGGCTTTGGCGAGCAGTCGACGCCAATGGAGACGTGCTGGAGATCCTGATGCAAAGCCGCAGAAATGCCCGTACTGCCAGGCGTTTCCCTATAAAGTTGATGAAGCGATAGGGTGTGCCACGCTTTCTCATGACAGACAAACTACGCAGTTATGGCGTGGCCGTCCGTGACATTTGCCCAAGTGTCGATCATCGTTTCCACAAGGAGTTGACCAGCCGATCCAAGGCGTCGCATCGACACACACGGCGAAGAGAAAAGAGCATTGGCCGTTTCAAATCCCCACAACAATTGCGGCCTTTTCTATCCGTCCACGAACAGACTGCCACCATCTTTCGTCCAAAGCGCCACCGCCTTTCCGCAGTATCCTGCCGCCAATCTCGGGCTGACGCGTTCAGCATGTGGAGCAACTATGCGGTCGCGCTCCAGCCGAAATTGCTGTCTGAACGGGACGTGGATCTTGGTCACGCCGCGACATAACAACCTGACAAAGCCCATAGCTGAGCCCCAAAGCGAGTTCGAAATACCGGTTCAACGTACTGAGCGGCCTGCTGCGCTTGCGGGTCTGCGATATTTGTCGGCAGGTTGTGCGCAGAACGGCGTCGAGATCATCAAGGGCGTGCTGTCTGCAGACCATGTCCACATGTTCGTGCCCGTCCTACCGAAACTGGTGATCAGCGACCTGATGCTGTTGATAAAAGGCAGGTCGTCCTGCAAAATCTAACAGGAGTTCCCGCAGATCAAAAAGCTATACTGGGGCAAACACTTTTGGGGCCGAGGATACTTTTCAACCAACAACGGTGGCACCACCGAGAACATCGTACTTCAGTACATTTAGCAGCATATCGCTATTTCCACCGACACAAGTCGATAGTCGTTTAGTTTAGCAGCGTTTATTAGATGACGAATTTTCTCGAAAGATATCGTTTTGTGAATAACGATCAAAAGATGATTTTTGAGTGGCTAAGCAAGAGTTTGATCTTGAAGCACGTCGATCAAGGTCTCTAATTTGTGCTGGCGATCATTCGAACCATTATTGTTTAACAATACCTTAAGTAATATTTCGCAAACCTCTGTGGCCCACCAATACCAAAGATAGATATCAAATTGCACGGCATAAGTAGTAAACTGTTTTTGGGCCGTTGAGCCTCGAGCCGTTAGGGGCACGTGGATCTCTAATTTTTAGGAGTTAGTTAATTGGCTGGACATCTACAAAAAAAAGACAGCGGTGTTTTCGGTGTATTAAATTACGCCTCGCAGTTGATCCAGAGTAACCCTATTATGCAGGACTGGCTAAGATTGAAACCTGTAGTCAGAGAGTTAACCAAAGCAGAGGCCACGACATGTGTGTTTGTAGGATCTTCTTCTCTTTGCGCATACGACGAACGTATCGGAGCCCTTCTTGCGGATCGGGATTGCGTCTATTGTCAGACACTTGACAGTCTGAATGTGTATTTGGCTACGATGCGATCTCGACATGTCCATGTGATTTTTGAATTGGATAGCTTTGGCGGGATTACTGAAGTCTATGACGCTTTGCGTAAGGTGCGCGACACTTATCCTAAAGCAGTGGTGATTGCAGTTTCTGGTAGTTTTCTCGTGAATGACTTTGACCTTGAAAGGCTGCCGCTTTGCGATGTGTCGCTGCGTTGGCCAGTTCGCAGCAAGACGTTGGAAGAGGCATTCCATCACGCCGATGCAAATAACAAAGTTTGGAACAAACGGCTTATGGAAAACGCAAATGCTTGATCCGAAAAATTTCTATGGCGACCAAAATAGATCGTTGCTTTCACTCGCAGTAATCGCTTCAGTTGGTGTAGCAGTGATTTCAATGATTATGGCTACAATTGCTGGTGTAGACCTGCTGATGGCTTTAACGACTTATGTTGTCATGGGGGCGACTACGCTGTTGTTTGTGGTTTGTATTCCTCTATTGGTTTTAGCTGCATCTAAAGTTGCCAAGTTATGGCCTTGGACGCATGAAAGCAGCGATGCTCAATCGTACGGGCCGGTAATCTCGTCAATCAAGTCGGAAAAATGGTGCTGTGATGAGAGTTGTTATCGTTGCAATACCATGCAGGGGCGTCACTACCGTAAATCCGTGATGTGAGTTGTTTCGAAGTTCAGGACCCTTTAATCTTGCTAATGTTGTCATGGTTGCATCATTCAAACCCGCAAACTGAGGTGATGTAATGTGGGCAGTCTTTATTGGCGAAGAGATGGGGTGTGCCACGCGTCCTCAAGACAGACAAACCGCGCAGTTATGGCGTGGCCGTCCGTGACCTTTGTCCAAGCGTGGATCTTCAATCCCACAAGGGGTTGAACAACCGATTCAAGGCGTCGAGTCGACACCCACGACGAAGAGAAAAGATCATATTTCGTTTCAAATCCTCACAACAGGCGCAGCGTTTTCGATTGTAGAGGCCTCATTGCGACCAAATATGCGCTTTGTTGAACCGAAGTCGGAAGCCCAGCAAGCGATTGCGGTTCTGTTTCGCTTCCGAGAGAAAATGGTCAAACAGAGAACCGAGCTCATCAACTCGATCCGATGGTATTTGTTCGAGTTTGGGCATGTCGTTCCAAAGGGCACCCGGCATTTGCGCCGCGTGATGGAACTGGTCTCTGACGAAACGATATCGCTGCCTCAGGCGGTCAGAGACATATGCCGTGATCTGCTGCACGAGATTAAGCGCAAGACGCTTCACGTCAATGCCACACTCAAACAGATCAACGCGATGTCGCATGAACAAGCCTCATTGAGGCGCCTTCGGACAATGCCTGGGATTGGACCAATCGCGGCCGTCGCGGTCGAGACTTTCGCGCCACCAATGCAAACCTTCCGGCGCGGCCGAGACTTTGCAGCTTGGTTGCGCTTGGTCCGACGACAGAAATTTACAGTTGGAAAGCAGCGGCTTGGGCGAACGTCGAAGATGGGGCAACGGGACATTCGGCGACTGCTGATCATCGGTGCAATGTCTGTCGTCAACTGGGCCTAGCGTGGCCATGACATGAAAAATCGTTGTGTTGAAGAAATGCCCACCCGCAAGCCGCACATGCTCGTCGCTGTGGCACTCGCCAACAAGATGGCGCGGATGATCTGGGCAATGTTGACGAACAAGGAGGACTACCGGCTGCCAGTTACGGCATCGGCATGAAACACTACGAGGTTTATCTGAGATAACCTGGCAAAACGGAATGTAAGGAAGGCAGGGACCCACATGGGCAAATGATCCAATAGATCAGGATTGGGAAAACCATCGTAAAGTTAAGGGCGTCACAGCCCGTATTATAATTTTGGGGGAGTATCCGAAACTCTGTGTATGAGGCTTAGCCCATGCGGTTTTGACGGGTCATTTATTGAACCGTTCGGGGTATAGGATAGCGAACTGGTTTCGCGCGGCAACCCATTCTCTGACGCAGCGCCC
>Ga0209199_1003293_pt1 | contig 16224 bp, 11 predicted proteins | sample COGITO_mtgs_1105_7_FD_184805 | JGI IMG/M metagenome (GOLD analysis project Ga0209199, IMG submission 184805) | Pelagic marine microbial communities from North Sea - COGITO_mtgs_110523 (SPAdes) (version 2) | ecosystem: Environmental > Aquatic > Marine > Epipelagic ...
AAGTAGATTATGATCGCATTGTTTTTTCGAGTGCCTTTAGAAGTTTACAAGACAAAACTCAGGTCATTCCCTTTTCAAAAACGGATTTTGTTCACACTCGGCTTACTCACAGTTTGGAGGTTTCTGTGGTGGGCAGGAGTTTGGGTAGAATGGCTGGTAAGAATATTCTTGAAAAATACCCTTATTTGTCAGAAGATTTGGGTTATAAAATCAACGACTTTGGCGCTATTGTTGCTGCGGCTGCGCTTTCTCACGATATCGGCAACCCTCCCTTTGGTCATAGTGGTGAAAAGGCCATTGGTCACTTCTTTAAAGAAGGTAATGGCAAAAATTTCAAATCACAACTGACGGATAAAGAATACCAAGATTTATGCACCTTTGAGGGCAATGCTAACGGATTCAAAATCTTAACCGAAAGTAAAGCGGGTACCCCTGGAGGCTTGAGGCTCAGTTATGCCACCCTAGGTGCCTTTATCAAATACCCCAAAGCCAGTCTTCCTCACCGTCCTACCTCCCATGTTGCTCACAAAAAATACGGTTTTTTTCAGGCACAAGAACCTTTCTTTAATGTCCTTGCCCAAGATTTAGGATTGGCCGATCCAAAAACAGTTCACCGCCATCCACTTGCCTATTTGGTTGAGGCAGCCGACGATATTTGCTACACCATCATCGATTTTGAAGATGGGATCCACCTCGGGTGGATTGAAGAAGAGTATGCGCTAGAGTACCTAATCAATCTGGTCAGAGAAGATATGGATACGCTTAAATACTCTAAATTAAAACACCGTACCCAACGACTGGGCTACCTAAGGGCTTTAGCTATTAACAGTCTCATTAAGGATGCCGTTAGAATTTTTACCGAAAATGAAAACGATATTCTCCATGGAAATTTTGGGAATGCCTTACTCGAAAAAAGTCAGTTCAAAGCTCAAATTACGGACATCATCAACCTGAGTGTACAGAAAATCTATTGTTCAAGAGAAGTGGTTCAAAAAGAAATTGTTGGCTACAAGGTAATCACAGCTCTATTGGATGCTTTTGTTTTAGCCGCTTCCAATACTTTTTTCAAAAAGGCCAACAGCTATGACGAATTGCTATTGCAATTGATTCCAGATCATGAGGACCTACCTGCCGAAAACCTATATCAAACCTTGCTAAACGCGACTTGTTTTGTCGCCAGTTTGACCGATGGGAAAGCCAAATTACTGGCAGAAAAAATAGGCTTTAAATAATTTTTCCCAAGACTAATCCATTTTCAGTTTATACCTTTGGATAAAAATTAATTGATGCGCTGGATTCCTTTTGTTGTTTTTTTAATCATTGTACAATGGTATTCCTTTCAAGCCCTCAAAACCGTTACACAAAACAAAGTATGGTGGACCATTTACGGATTGACAGTAGGGCTGGTTTTGGGCAGTATTATATGGCAAACCATAACTTATGATCGAGCGGTGGGTTGGACTCCATTCATTGCCTACACCATTGGCTTATTCATTGCTTTGATCAGTGGACAACTCGTCATGATACTGGTGCTCTTTTTTGAGGATATCGGTAGAGTGATCATGAGTCTTTACCACTATTTCGCCAACGAGCCTAAACTACAGTTTCCTGATCGAAGAAAATTTATTGCCCAAATAGCGCTGGCCATGGGAACCGTTCCTCTTACCTCCCTCCTCTACGGGATGTATAAGGGGAGATACAACTATAGGGTATTAAAATACACCTTGGAATACGACTCCTTGCCTGACAGTTTTGACGGTTTCCAAATCACTCAAATTTCAGATTTGCATTGTGGGAGTTTCGACAATTTTGAAAAGGTAGCCTACGGTATGGACTTGATCAGCCAACAAAAATCCGACCTACTGCTTTTTACGGGAGATATGGTTAACAACAAAGCTTCGGAAGCCCAGCCTTGGGTTGATATAATCTCTAAAATCGAGGCCCCATATGGTAAGTTTTCTGTGCTGGGTAATCACGATTACGGTGACTACAGCGATTGGGAAAGCGAAGCTGAAAAACAAAAAAACCTTGAGGAAATGTATCAAATCCACAAGGATATGGGGTTCGATCTGTTACTGAATGAAAGTCGATATATTGAAAAAAATGGAGAAAAACTTGCCTTGGTAGGTGTTGAAAATTGGGGGGCAGGGAGATTTAAAAAAGCAGGTGACTTGGAAAAATCCATTTCGAAAATCCAATCGGAGGATTTCAAAATACTCCTCAGTCATGATCCTTCCCACTGGGAAGCTGAAGTACTTCCACATTCAAATCCTTTTCATCTTACATTAAGTGGACATACCCATGGTTTTCAATTTGGGATAGAAATTCCAGGCTGGATAAAATGGAGCCCCATCCAGTGGCGCTACAAACAATGGGCAGGCATTTATGAAAATAAGGAACAAAAACTTAATGTGAACAGAGGATTTGGATATTTGGCCTATCCTGGACGTGTGGGGATATGGCCAGAAATCACTGTAATTACCCTGAAAAAGAGGAATTTATTGATTTAATCGCAAAAAAAACTACATTTGCGTAGGTGAAACCCTTGAAATTCTTGAGAAATGTCAAAATTTGGTGAACTCATTGATGACAAATTACCGCTGCTATTGGTTTTCTACAACGCAGAGGAAGAAGTTTCTAATTCAATGCATCCCATATTAAAAGATGTTGCAGCAGCCATGGGCGATAAAGGGAAGGTTATCAAGATTGATGCTGAAAAAAATATCAAACTTTCAGATGCCCTAAGAGTAAAGGTACTTCCAACCTTAATGATCTATAAACTGGGTGAAATGGTATGGAGACAAAGTGGTGAGCAAGATGCCAATACCCTAATCAGTCTGATGCAAGACCACCTGAATTAGTTTTCCAAGCTGTTCTCGTCTAATTCAAATTGTTCCATTGATTGATCAAATCGCTTTTGCAAGCTGTCAGCAAAATCAGCACCGTCCATAAGCTCAACTCGGTATATCAATTCCTGGAAGTCGAGTATCTCTCCCTTGACACGATCAAAGAATAGTTTCTTATTGCTTTTGGAAAACTGAGCAATCATTCCAAAACGCTCTTCATATTGGGATACTATGGATACTGCCAGTTCCTCAGCCTTTTCCTTTTGGCCCGAAAGATAGTATCCTTCAACAAAATCGTTGAGAGAAGTATAATAGTCATAATCTCCATAGAGACTCTTAAAGCGTTGAATTGCATTGGTAAAATGATCTAATTCTGTTTTTAAAAGTTCACGATCTTCATGAATCAAAATGGCTTCCACTAGGGTTCTGTATCGCTCAACCTGTGTGATGATCTCCTCACCCATCATGAATTGCTCACTTGGGGTTAGAGAGGTAAAATACTCCAATTCATCGCTGTATTTGAACGCCACTTGTTTGGCGAGACTCTGTGCAGATTCTATGACTCCCAGACGATAATAGGTGTCTACAAAGGGCACCAGAAGGCTATAGTATCCGAAATAATCCAAAGGCATCTTTTCCATGGCTAAGTCAAGGATTTTTTTGGCTTTGTCTTTTTTATCTTCCTCAATCAACTTTTCGGCCAAGCGCGCCATATTACTTCTAAAAGAAATACTGTTTTTCCTGGTTTCTACATCGTGATAAATATCAGGACTTTCAGAATTTCCCCAGCTCCAATTCATGACAATATCATACATCAAATCGGCATCCAAACGACCCATTATGTATGGGTTGTTTGAATTTTGGGGTGTTTTGATGGGAACCAATTTATACACCAATCCCTCCAATTGAAGGTACTCCTTCATCCAAATGTATTCTGAATCGGCATAACTACCTCCAGTAAAATAGATGGGTCTTTTCCAATCGTTATTGGCCAAAATATCCAACATCATGATCTGATTTTTGGTCATCCCACCCTCTGGTAAATCAATGTCGATATAGGGAATGATGAGCGCTTCGTCTTCGGGTTTTACTACTCCACTTTTCAAAACGTTTTCTTTGTTGACCTCCACCCTGATTTTATTGGTAGGATAAAACACCATTTCCTGAGTTCCTTTGGGCAAACGTCGGGGATCCTCTCCGGCTTGTTCCAAGAGGCTTTTGTATTTTGTTCTGGGGTGATCACTTGCGACCCAATTCATAAAATCTTTGATGTCCCATCGAACAGAATCCAAAAGTGATTCATGCTTGATGTAATCCCGAATGCCATAAGCGTAGAGCGGGTGTGTCATCTGTGATGGGATGGGGTCGCTCTCATAGGTTTTTCTTTTGAGTTGGTCGATGTACCAGTCTGTTGCCAAAAGGGAAGTGTTAATGGTTTTTACATCGGTGCGATAGCCTTCAATCTCTTGGGCATACCACAAGGCAAAAGTATCGTTGTCTCCAATGGTAAAAATCATGGCTCCCACGTCTTTTTGAATGGACTCCAAATAGGATTTGGCCATAGATTGGGCGGTATAACGTCCAGAACGATCGTGATCGTCCCAGTTTTGAAAAGCCATTAATACCGGTACTGCCATTAAACATACTGCAACTACCGTTGGGGCAATTGCCTTTGATTTAATCCATGTCTTGGTCTTTTGTGAGAGATAAAAAGCTCCCAACCCAATCCATAATGCAAAAACATAGAAGGACCCAACCAATGCATAATCTCTTTCGCGGGGTTCAAAAGGACGCTCGTTCAAATAAATCTTGAGTGCCAGTCCAGTAAACAAAAAGAAAAGTAATAATACCCAAAAACGCTTGGGGTCTTGTTGATACACAAAAATTAACCCCATCAATCCCAACAAAAAAGGAAGGAAAAAATAAGTGTTTCTGGCTTTGTTGTTTCGCGCATCATCCGAAATTTCCGATTGATTGCCCAACCTCAAATTATCAATGAAGGGGATTCCACTGATCCAATTCCCATTCAATACGTTGTAGGTCCCGGCAATGTCGTTTTGCCTTCCAGTAAAATTCCACATAAAATACCGCCAATACATATAGCCGATTTGGTATTGAAACAGGAATTGAAGGGAACTCCAAAAACTCGGTTTTTCTATTACCAAATAAGGAGAAAGAGATCTGAAAAACTTATGATAATCGTCTCCGGTAACCACTCCGTCGCGAATGTCTTCTCTAAATTCATCTACTCGACTCTTCAACATTTCGTTGCTCTTATATTCCGGTACTATCGAAAACTCTAATGGGCCAGTAAAATTCATGTAATTTCCTGCGTGTTCGGAACTCCAAAGACGGGGCAAAAAGCCGCGGTGTTTGCTGCTGGAATTGATTTTAGCCCTTTCCCAATGGTTGACAATAATGTATTTTCCTGTTTTGTAGTCTCTTTCGTATTTGGGTTTGTCGTCTATATAAGGTTCGGTTTCATCCTGTCCGGCATATATATCTGAAAAAAGAGGTCCATAGAACAGATGGGTTTCGGGATATTGCTCAAGATTGTAATAAGCCAAAAGTGCCCGTGCATCTGCTGGTGAATTTTCATTGATCACCGTATTGGCATTGGCCCGAATGGGGATCATTAGCCAAGAGGAAAAGCCAACCAATACAAAAAGTACACACAGGATAGCGGTATTGACATTGATCCACTTTTGATTTCGAGTGTATTTCAGACTGTAATAAAAAAAGAGGCCGATACACAATGCTGCTATCAAAGTCCCACTGTTAAAGGGCAATCCCATTTTATTGACAAAGAAAACTTCTGAGTTACCAAAAAAGGCAAGGGTAGTTGGTAGTAGTAGTTTAAAAATAAATAGTAGGATGGCGATGGAGACCACATTGGCCAAAAGAAAACTTTTGACTGTTACTTTGGGGGTGTTTTTAAAGTAATAAATCATCCCAATGGCGGGAATGGTCAATAATCCCATAAAGTGAACACCGAAAGACAAACCGATAATAAATGAAATCAATAACAACCAACGGTCTCCTCTTGGGGAATTCATATCCTGTTCCCACCGAAGTCCCAACCAAAAAAGCAAGGAAAGAATAAAGGTCGCCATCGCATAAACCTCCGCCTCTACAGCATTGAACCAAAAACTATCCGAAAAACAAAAGGCCAATGCGCCTACCATTGCACTTCCAAAAAAGGTCAATCGTTCGGCGTTATTTTCTGGGGATTGAAATGCGGGTAATTTTTTCATTAACAAGGTCAAGGTCCAAAAAAGGAACAGTACTGAAAAAGCACTGGAAAAAACGGACATGTAATTGACCATTAGAGCCGTATTTTCGGGCGAAGTGGAAAAAAGTGCAAAAAAAGCACCTATCATCTGAAATAGAGGAGCTCCCGGTGGGTGCCCCACTTGAAGCTTGGCAGCAGTTGCAATATATTCTCCTGCATCCCAAAAACTAGCGGTGGGTTCGACGGTAAGACCGTAGGTTAAAAGGGCTACAGTGAATACGCCCCAACCAAAACTTCGGTTCCACAATTGAAAAGTGTTGATCGACATGTATAATTTTGTTTCACGAATGTATGAATTATATAAAAAAATAAGGCTTTTAGCCATCATTTTAGTTTAGGAGATTTTTAAATCGATTTGTTTGGCAACAAAAAACTTTAATATAAATTTGCAAAACATTTCTAATGGCCTATGGTGTAACTGGCAACACGTCTGATTTTGGTTCAGAAGAGTCTAGGTTCGAGCCCTAGTAGGCCAACTAGTAAACAAAGGGATTGCAGAAATGTAGTCCTTTTTGGTTTCTTCACTTGCACACTATTTGCACACAAGTCCAATTATCGCCAATTTTTACGCCATTATTTGCAGCTTTGTAAATATATCCACAGCCTTTTTCTTTACTGCCCGATTTGAAAATAGCAACTCCGGCAGCATATTCTACCATGGGATCACAATGATGTCTACAAGCTTCATTGAAATATTTTAAAGCTTCATCGTACTGGTTATTATTTAAATACTTCATTCCAGTTCTATAATAATCATATGATATATTTTCATTTCTTTCTCTGTTGGCTCTTAAATTTTCTCTCTTGACTCTATTTTCTCTTATTGCGTCATCTACAGCTTTACCAACGTATGCATTAATATCAGTAGTTTTATACTTATTAACCTGCGAATTTGATAATATTGGAGCAAGAAGAAACAATAGTAAAATATTTTTCATAGTTCAACATATAGAAAAATTGATTATAAATCTTTAAAACTCGACCTGTTTGTGGAAAAGTTCCACTTTCATAAGTTGTAGTTTTACTTTAATAATAAACAATAGTATTCTATGGAACTGCGCCAGCAGCGTCAATTATGGTTTTAAACAATCGAAACAGGACTGCAAGTTTAGATATATAATTTTAATTGACGTTAATTCTCTCTGAAGCTTCGCTTTTTTCAATGGTTTTTAACTCTAAATTCTGATCTCCAAGCCTCATTGAAACAGAAAATTTAATTTGGGGAGGCACAAAATCTACATTAAAGGTTTGGAAGTACCCGATTTCTTCATTTTTAGATTCAAAACGCCATTTTTGAGTATCGAGAAGATTGGTTCCATTCAATGTAAAAGTGAAGTTTTTATAAATTTTTTGAATCCCGATATTCAAAGCACCATTGGGAAGCGAGATATTTACTCCTGATACTTCTTTAGAGTTAAAATATCCCCAGAGTTGGAAACTGTATCCGTTGCCCAGGGTAATATTGTTGTTGAGATTCAAACGAATACTCTTATTTCGGACAGAATAGTCCTCTTGTAATTCTCTTTTATCTACCAGATAAGTGTTAATCAATGTGGTAAATAACCTCAGATTCCATGCCGAAACAGGATTAAAAGAATAGCTAAAAATAGCTGATAGCGTTTTTTGCATATCAATATTCTTAGGAGTCAAAGTAATTAGAGATGATTCAGGGTCAATATAGGGTTGAAATCTGGAAATCACCTTCTTTACCGATGAGTATTGAATGCTTAAATTGAATGCCTTGAATCGATAATCAAACTGTAAGTTGTCTGTAAATGAGGGTTGCAATGCAACGTTACCTTGAAATACTTGATTTATATCTAGAAAATATATAAACGGTGATAGATTATTCAGTGCAGGACGATTAATTCGCTGACTCGCTGCCAAATTGATATTATTGAAATCATTGATTTTGTAGCTTAGAAAAAGCGTAGGGAAAAAATTTCCGTAGTTCCTGTCCACAAAAACCTCTTTGCCTTCAACTCCTTGGACAATTGTTTTGGTGTGCTCATACCTTAAACCTGCTTGAAAACCAATTTTATCGTTTATTTTGTGTTTCACCTGAATGAAAGCTGCTGCAATATTTTCATCTAGCTTACTATCATTGGAAAAAATTGGATCAATAATTTGATTTCTTTTGATTTCATTTGTATTCCTGAAGTCGTTGGCGACCCATTTAAACCCCGTTGAAAAATTTAATTCACTATCTAAAGTGGTTTCGTATTCCAAACCATAAGCCATAATATTAAATGGGGTGTTTTTATCAGAATTGATTGATAGACTTTCAGGGCTTGAATTTTCATTTAACTCAATATCGTATTGGGGGGTCTGATTGTTGGTAAAATTCAAGAAATCAACATTGAAACTTAATTTACTGATCTCGTTTGGATTGAATTCTATAAAAAAGGAACTTTGAAAATTCCTCCAATTGTTGCTCTCATAAAGGTCGTAAATATCTGGACCAGAAGCCCTATTGAGGAATCCAACTGTTTTGTATTCTTCTCCATCATAGACATTTGTGTATCCAGAAACATTAGCGCCTAAATTGAATTTACTATTCAGCCTATAGTCATAAGCAACCCTTCCATTTTGAATAACTCTATCATTTTGACGAAATCCTAAAATTTGGTTTTCAATCAGTTGATCACCATTTTCTAAACGTCTATTTACCTTTCCATTCCATGGGAGATTGTTCTGTGAAAGGGAATAATTAACCAAAAGGGTGGATTTTTTTTTCATTAAATTATAATTCACACCAAAGTTTTTATTGGTCTTTTGGTCACCATATCCAACATAGGAGTTTAAATTCGCATTGTATCCTTCACCCATCTTTTTTTTGAGTTCAATATTAATATAACCTGCATTGCCTTCGGCATCATACTTGGCGGGAGGTGTGGTGATTAGCTCAATGGCTTTTGCATTTTCGGCATTCATTCCATTTAAAAATTCTAGAAGTGCTTCACTTGGCATGTAATTCATTTTTCCATTGATCATCACCCGTACTCCCGATTTCCCAAGCATAGCAATGGATTGGTTTTGCCGGTCTACAATAACTCCTGGAGTTCTCTCCAAAATATCTAATAAGGTAGATCCAGAGGTAGTAGCATCATCCTCTAAATCAATCACAGTTCTGTCAATTTCTCTCTTGTAGGGAATCTTCTTGGCAGTCACATCTACATCCTGCAATTGAAATGAAGCGACTTTGAGAATAAGTTTTCCCAGGGTTACATTTTGATTTCTTATTATGTTAAATGTGTTGGAATCAAATTGCTCAAACCCAACACTAATAATTGAAATCTTATAAGTGCCCGATTCTTCCGTTATGAGTTTAAATTCACCCGATTCGTTAGATGTTGCTCTGTCAGAGGTCCAATTGCCGGAGGGGTCTTTGAGAAGAATATCAGCATAGGGGATGGGCATTTGAGTATCGTCGAGAACGATTCCTTTTAGCTGACTTTGAGCATAAATATTTGGGGTTGACAAAAGGTAAAATAAACCTAAAAAAAATATTTTTTCCTTTAAGAGCATATAAGGATTAGATTAGAACAGTTTTTAATATTAATAAATCATCACCTGATTGAAACAAAAAAGCCATCCAATTGTGGGGTATTATTTTATAGTACAGGTGTTTTTTTAATAATATTTTTAGAAAATAAAAGTTGCGATATGAATTTATCTTTAGTTTATCTATTTTTTAATAAAATTACTATATTTAATTGTTAATTACAATTTAATGTTTGTGGGTTTTTTATTAAACTAAATTAATCAACTTTAAATTGTTCAATCGGAAAAGTATTGCCATTTTAAGTAATAGAGTAGACAACTTAAACCCCCAACCACTATAAACACTCACATTTAAAGGCATCTCTAAAAGCACTGTTAGATCAATGATGATAGTGATTTACAATGAATTTGCATTGGTCCCAACCTTGTGGGCATGAGGTTATATATAATATCAAGAGCCCTAACCTTCACAGAAAAACCATTCTACAAAACCCACCCCACCGTCAGGTAATCAGATAGGCATAAAAGTTTTTAGCCTATCTCTTTGAATACAATGTCGTAGTCAACGTTCTTTCCAATGTGCTTTGAAACATACTTACAGACATCTTCACCATCATAAATAGGTTGGTAATCTCCAACAGATACTTTAAGATTCTTGAGCTTCACTTTGATTTTTACTTCTCCAGAAAAGACTGCCATAATAATAGCTTTTAGTTAGACATCAATTATGACCAAGAAAAGAATATGATTTCTCGATTAATTTAGACGAGCGTCTCGTATTCTAAACCACCGTGTCTCGAGAGGATCGGTTGGTACGCAAAAGCGATCTGGAAACAGAGAGCAACGGTTTGTCATTCAAACATTCATGTCTTTTGGAGATCAATCTTTGTCAAATTTAAAATATCGCTATTTTATAATCTAATTTTAGGAAATTAATAAAAAAAATGCGCTTTCTGCAGATTATTTTTAAATAATTCTCCATAACGATGTAAATAATAAATTATCAGAAAGTGATTGTTGTATTTTTATTGTAAAATTTAAGATTGGAAAAATTAATCGGACAATACCACCAATACCCCAACACTTGGGATGAGATGTTTGACGCTTCGGGGGGGGTAAGGAGTCTTTATCAAGAGTTTAGTAGTTTTTTGAACAATATAGAGTTTGAAAATCTCAACCAAATGAAAGATTTTTCCAATCAGTTTTTCAGAAACCAAGGTGTTACATTTACTGTTTACAATGACAATAAGGGAGTTGAGAGGATCTTTCCTTTCGATGTCATCCCCCGTATTATAGGTATCAAAGAATGGACATTCATAGAGAAAGGCATAGTCCAGCGCATCAAGACACTCAACCTGTTCTTAAGAGACATTTACCACGAACAATTTATTATCAAAGACAAGATCATCCCCCCACAGCTTGTAATTAACAACAGATATTTTATTCGGGAGATGATCAATCTTTCCGTCCCAAAAAACGTCTATACACACATATCAGGGGTCGATCTCATCAGGGACAAATCAGGTGATTTTCATGTATTAGAAGATAATCTTCGAACCCCTTCTGGGGTCAGTTATATGCTCGAAAATCGAGAAATTACCAGAAGGCTGTACCCCAACTTAATGCCCAAACACAAGGTTCTGGCAGTGGACAATTACCCTCAAATGTTGTACAAGCAGTTGAAAACATTGGTCGACAAAAGTGATCCTGAAATTGTTCTTTTGACACCAGGACTATACAATTCTGCTTACTATGAACACACAACACTGGCCAGGCTCATGGGAGTTGAACTGGTTGAGGGGAGTGATCTGGTACTCGACAATCACGAAGTTTTTATGAAAACCGCAAGTGGTCTCAGAAAAATTGACATCATTTACAGGCGTATAGACGACGATTTTTTAGACCCTTTAAGCTTTAATAGCCAAAGTGTACTTGGACTGGCAGGCATCATGGAATCATTTAGACAAGGTAAGGTTTGTATTGTCAATGCCCCAGGAACGGGAATTGCTGATGATAAAGCTATATATGCCTACGTCCCCAAAATGATACAATATTACTTAAATCAAGAACCCATCCTCAAAAACATACAAACCTATCAAATGGATCATCCTGATCAAAAAGAATATGTTGTGAATAATATTGAGAAGATGGTAATCAAGAAAACAGACGGAAGTGGTGGATACGGTATGCTTATGGGAAATAATGTCTCGGAAAAAGAAATCGATGATTATTTACATCAGCTAAATAAAAATCCGAAAAACTATATTGCTCAGCCCATTTTAAATCTCTCTACAGCACCCTGTATACTCGACAATGAATTGGTTCCACGTTGTGTGGACTTAAGACCATTTGCCATTAGTGGTGCCAATAAAATAGAAGTTTGTCCTGGTGGGCTTACAAGGGTCGCCATGCGGAAGGGATCTCTTGTTGTCAACAGCTCTCAAGGAGGCGGCAGCAAGGACACTTGGATCATCAATAAATCAGAAGATGCTTAGTAGGGTTGCAAATAATTTATTTTGGATGGATCGCTATATGGAGCGAAGCTATGGTCTTTTAAATTTAATAAAAACGACCTATAATGCTACCTTAGATTCCGGTGACTATTCAGATTGGAGCAGGATTTTGACGACCTATTTGGGTAAAACCCCAGAAATAGAGTTTAGAAATCATCAAGACACCATCTCAACCATCCTCTATATTATTTTCGATGATACAAATTCAAACAGTGTCTTGAACATGATCACCAAGGCAAGAGAAAATGCGAGAAGTGTACAAGAACACATATCTCGAGAACTTTGGCTGTCGGTAAATAAATATTACCTGCATCTTTCACAGGACAATATCTCAGCCAAATACAAAAAAGAGGATCCCATCAGCATTGTAAATGAATTGTTGCAATACAATCATATTTATTACAGCGTTGCAGACATATCTCAAGAAAGGGGAAATGCGTATTGCTTTATGAACTTGGGTAAATACTTAGAGCGTGTTGTTCAAAGCATAGATTTTTTGGATGTTAGAATAATCAATTTAGATCAAAATAATGAAAACCTATACGAAAGCTATTTTTTTAAAAATCTATTGATTTCCATTGGAGGTTATCAACTGTACTTAAAAACATTTAAATCAATTTTTAGCATCGAAAACATCATTGAAATGATCGCCATCAATGAAAAATTCCCAAGGTCAATTATTTACAGTGTCAACAAGCTAAACATTCATACCCAGAGGCTCAATAATTTTAATCAGATAAATGATAATAAATTAATTTTTCTACTTGGAAAACTGAGCAGCACCCTAAAATATACCACCATTGAATCCATAAAAATTAAAGGTTTAGAAAATTTTCTAAAAGAAATAAATGTGGACTTAAACAAAATTTCGATCAGTATTGACGAAACATATTTTAATCAAAAGTATTGATATGAAAAGATATTTTCTTTCCCATTCCACCCTCTATAAATATTCCAATTCTGTAATAGAAAGTACCAATAGAATTTATTTGTATCCCTTCAACGATTTACAACAACAATTGGTGAATTTCAAATTAACCGTGACGGGAAACCCAAACATCTACACCTATTTGGATGAGTTTAACAACAGGGTTGGGTTTTTTAATTACGTACCTCCTCATGACTCCATGTTAATCAACGCACAAGCTGAAATCATTGTAAAAGAACTCAGGTTTCCAGACGAACAAACGCCAATCTCCGACCAATGGCAACTCTTGGATCAATTGACCGAGGACATCAATTATTTACCTTTCTTACAGGCTGGCCAGTATTTTAGCTCAATTTATTTTAAAAAGCTATTAAAGGATCTTAAAAGTCATGAAGACTGTGTTTTTAGCTATGCAAAAAAACTGTGCGACTATATTCATAATAATTTCTCCTATCAAAAAGGTATTACAAATGTTTTTTCAACACCGGAACAAATATGGAACTTAAAATCGGGGGTTTGCCAAGATTTTACCAATGTATTGATTGAATTGTTTCGGGCCTCCCAAATTCCTTCGAGATATGTGAGCGGCTATGTATATGCTAAAGATGGCATGGTAGGTGCAGGGGCAACACATGCCTGGGCCGAAGTTTTTATCCCCAATTATGGTTGGCTCGGTTTGGACCCCACCAATAATTGCTTGGCTGGTGAGTATCATATAAGACTGGCAGTGGGGAGAAACTATAACAATTGTTCACCAGTAAAAGGGGTTTTTAAGGGAAATGAAAAACAACACATGCAAGTAAAAGTTCTTTTGGATACCTCCAAAAAAAAGGATTACTTGAATTTAAAATTTGATGATATCAAAACTTCTGAATTATCGAATGATACTGCATTGAGTGACAATACTTATCAAAAAAATCTACAAATCATTCAACAGCAGCAACAGTAGCAGCAGCAGCAGCAGTAGCAGCAGTAGCTATTTTTTTTTAATCCTGAGTTACTAAGCTTAAGTAAAAACTTCTAAACAATAAAATTACATTCAATTAATACAACCGATTCATTTATTTCATTCATTAGCAAAAATTTCTAGATGGACTCAAAAGTTACAATTGGATCAGAAGAATGGATTTCCTTAAATGAACTTAATATTCCCCTTATTAAGGCGCGTGTTGATAGTGGAGCCAAGACCTCTAGCTTACATGCCCTCAATATTCAAACCTACCAATTGGAGTTCGTCTAATTTTTATTTTACAAAATAGTCGATTTCATTTTCTCCCCAAGTAACTTCTGGGGGAATGGGTGCATTGTTTTTTTCAATTGGAATAAAGGACCAATGGGGTTTGTATTGGGCTCCTTGATCAGTCCACCTTAAAATTTTTGCTTTTTCGGTATCCGACAGACTTAAATGAGACTCTGGTTGGGGCATTTGAATTTCGGGATCTTGAGAAAACAAACGATTGGGAATTTCGGATTTTACATCATCGATGGTTAGGACTTCTGCATCGTTTCTCGGTAATTGTTTTTTGTCGAAATCCAATCTTAAGTTGGCTTTTCTCTTGGCGGCATCAGGGCCGTGGCAGGAAAAGCATTTATCAGACAGTATGGGTTTGACGTGGTAGTCATAGTCAATTTTATCGGGTACTTTGAAATTTCTTGTACCACTTGCTCTGGAATACTATTGGTACTCCCAAAGGCCATCATTAGGATCAAGGAAAAACAAATGATTCTTTTAAAAAGTGCACTACTCATTTAAAATTAATTTCACCCTAATTTAAAAAAAACTTTATAGTAAACGATTACTCCGATGGATTAGTGGAAATAAAAAAGCCTGTAATCACTTACAGGCTTTTTTAAATATTTAAAAAAAATATTTATTTCTATTCACTCGCAAACCATAGTCTAGTAGCCATTACGTCCGGACCTTGTTTAGCCACTGCTGCTTCAACATTAGCTTGATTTGAGTTATAAACTCCTGAACCATAACGCAACCTATTGGGATAAGCACCGTTGAGAGGACCTGCTAGGCTGATAATATCATCATCAGATGACGTACTAACGGCTGAACTTGGATATCCTGTATCGCGAACAATTGCCCAGGCTTCTAGACTATTAGTGTAGTTAGCTATCCACCGCTGAGTAGCGATTTTTTCTAACTGTTCTTCCGTAGTTCCTGTCAATGCTGCCATATTACTTTCGTCTAAAGAAACACCGCTGATAGTTTCCCAATGTGCCATGGCCTTCCTTAGGCCTGATTGATAGTATGAAGCAGCATCACCTGAGGCGAGTCCTCTGAGTATTGCTTCTGCTATCATAAAATGAGTATCACCAGCTGACATAATAACTGAAGGTAATACAGGTTTACCTTGATTTACCTTTTGTGTTAGGTTTTCAGCAGGGTCAGAAAACAGGTCAGTATTAAAGTATTTCTGAAGTTTACCATTCATTCGTGAAGGTAATCCTACATAATGAGTACCTTCGGTGATGGTTATGGTCAATTCATCAGCTTTTTCTGTCCATGTATAATCTGTATCCAAAACAAGCCCAGCATCATCCAATGTGCTTTTAAGAAAAGTTAAATGCTTTTGAACAAGTGCATCAGTCTCGCCATCTCTTGGAACGATACTTACAGTGACAGAGCCTCCTTTAATTGGTTCTGACATTATTGCTAATCTTGGATCGTTGTCTGCTTTTAAAACATTTACCAAAGGTTCCGCCATTTTCCAACGGGCAGTAGGCCAAGTGTGCCACACATCTCCATATGAAGTTGATCCACCCCATATATCGGTCTCTTCAGCATAACCCTCTAAAAGTGCATCAGTGTCGGCAAGAACACCTGAAGCAATTGCCTCAGAAGCTACAGTTGCAGAGAAGTCTTCGCCAGGTGAACCGTGGGCACGTAATGCAATCCTTAGCTTTAGACTGTTTGCAAGCTTTTTCCAGTTTTGCATGTTCCCATTAAAAATAACATCGTTTTCACCAAGTAGACTAACCCCCTCGCCAGTAGTTGTATTACTTCCTATAATTGAAATCGCTTTGTCTAAATCTGCAATTATACCTTTATAAACATCAATTTGGTCGTCATAGACAGGTAATTTAATGTCTGGGTCAGAAGCTTGAGAAAATGGGATTGCACCAAATTGA
>Ga0209199_1003297_pt1 | contig 16190 bp, 14 predicted proteins | sample COGITO_mtgs_1105_7_FD_184805 | JGI IMG/M metagenome (GOLD analysis project Ga0209199, IMG submission 184805) | Pelagic marine microbial communities from North Sea - COGITO_mtgs_110523 (SPAdes) (version 2) | ecosystem: Environmental > Aquatic > Marine > Epipelagic ...
GATCCCCAAAAGCCTAACCTTCAGCTGAATAATTTCCTCGGATGCATTCATATCCTGATCGTGACATCAAGAGCTGCCAACGGCAACTGCCCCACACTTTGCGGTACTCTCCTACGTCCCTAGAACAGTACCATTCCCCGGTGGCTAAGATGCGCCCAGAACACTCTGAAAAATTTGGCCTATTTGGACCTGCAGGCGCTGACGTCAGGCATAAAAAAGCTCCAGCAAGTCGCCCAAAACAGTATGCCTTTCGCGTCAAACTCAAACCCGCGTGGCTGTTGAAAACAGCTGCCTGGGCGTCCGCATTGAATGTATCGGTGCTAAAGAGAGTACGACGACCCGCCAATATCGCCAACCCATCCCCAAAGCGCGCAAATCGGGTCTTTTTGGGTCAACATCGTATGCGGCTGATCGGGCTCATGCACAATGATGCTGCCCGGTGCGCGCGGACTTGGATCTGCGTGATCTACGGCCCAAAAGGCAGTGCCTGTGAGAACCAGATACACTTCTTCGGCGGCATGGCGATGCCATGGGTAATGGAAGCCATCCCGCTGGATCAGCAATCCGATGCGGACATCCCTATTGCGGAACATGCCGTCAGGCCCGATCAACTCAACAACGGCGAGCTGATCGCGGGCATCCCCTGGCAGTTTGCCAAACCCGGCTTTGCGCCAATGAAGATCCCCCGCGCAGGCCGCAAGAAGGCGCGTCAGCTCATCGTGTGGATCGCCAAGAATGTCGGGCAAGACCGCACAGGCGGGCATCTGAGCCGCAGGTAACGCAGGCGGTGTCAGGTTTTCGATTGCCAGCGCGCGGCTGATACGTTGTGCGATTGCAGTTTCATCGCGTTCCAACCGCTTGCTTGCGGCCAACATAAAGGCGTTGAGGCGGGAAGTCGCTGTCACGGTTGAAGACCCTCTAGAAATGTTCATGCCATCAGCTGGCCAAGTCATTGAGCGCGTTGTGAATGCGCGTTTGCACTTCAAGTGCCGCTTGCCCGATGGAGTGGCCTTTTGCCGTGATAACGGCAAGGCTAGTATCGATCCGCGGAGCGAAGGGCCGCCAGACCACATCATCCTTCAGGTCAAGCTTACCGTTTACCGGATCAAGGATGGCGAGGTAGCGACCCACAGCAACGAGATTGCGGGCGATGGCGAAATAATAGGCCGTCGCATTGCGCGAAACGGCAATATCAGCTTGCGCAAGAAGCATATCGAGTTGTTGATCGATCTGGTGATTTCCCGTGATATTGATGACGGAGCGTCCAGCCAGAGATTGCGGATGGACTGTTTCGAGGGCCGCCAGCGGATCATCCTTGTGCATGGCGCAGACGCATTTGAACTTAAATATTTTTGCATCTAGGCCGGCGACGGGCACAGGCAGATCGATCAACCCGATTTCAACGTTGTGATCCGCCACCCAAGTCGCGATCTGGCGCGAAGAATGCACCTTAATTTCAATTTTGATATTTGGATTCTCCTGCTGAAAAGACGCCAGCAATTTGGGCAGGAAATTGAACGCCAGCACTCCATTGGTCGCGATACTGACCCGACCTGTCTGCCCAGACAGAATGCCAATCGCGCGCTCTCGCACCCGTGAAATTGCCTGCAACCCATTAAGAACTTCTTTGTGCAAGAGCATCGCCTCAGTCGTCGGCGTGAAAAAGCCACGCTCGCGATGAAACAGGGCAAACCCGAGCTCCGCCTCGAAATTGCTGAGCGCAATACTGACGGCAGGTTGTGTCAGATTAAGCCGCTCCGCCGCACGTGACACCGATCCCGCCTCGATGAGGGCATTGAAGACTTCCATGTGTCGTAGTTTGAGAGAGAAGCTCAAGTCACTGCTCCTTGTATAAAAGTATCGAATACTATGATAAGACCAATTGTATTGATTTAATACGACTTACTTCCTATCGTCCTCATACAATCTGTTTTCGGCCTGATCTGCCAGACTGACCGATACACGCAGGCCAACGGGTTCGGATGCTTGGGGGAGTAGGGAATGGCTCGAAAATCGGTCATCAGACCAGACTGCAAAGACACTTCGTTTTGGCTGGACGGGCTGCCAACACCCCCTGCTCTATCAACCGAGTTGCTAAGTTCGGTTGACGTTGCGATCATCGGATCAGGATACACCGGCTTGCATGCGGCGATTGAAACCGCACGCGGTGGGTGCACCACAATGGTGCTGGATGCGCAAGACCCCGGTTGGGGATGCAGCACGCGTAACGGCGGGCAGATCAGCACAAGTGTTAAGCCGTCGCTGGAAAAGCTGACCGCAAAGTACGGCGCGGCGCGCGCGCAGGCCATCCGCAAGGAAGGGGAAACCGCGCTCGACTGGATTGGTGATTTCATCACCAGTGAAGAATTAAACTGCGATTTTGTGCGCAACGGCAGGTTCCATGCGGCCCATACGCCGGGCCATTACGAAGAGATCGCGCGCGAGGCAGATACAATGACCCGCGCTGAAGGTATCGAAGCATTCGCGGTGCCGCGTGCCGAACAACGGCGCGAATTGGGGTCCGATGCCTATCACGGTGGCGTTGTTTTTGCGCGCCACGCCTCTATTGATCCGGCAAAATACCATCGGGGGCTGCTGTCCTTGGCCTTGTCTGCGGGTGCGCATGTCTTGGGCCAGTGCCCCGTTACCAAACTGAGCCGGGATGCGCAGGGCTTTATGCTCTTCACTGCCAAGGGGACTGTGCGCGCGCGCGAAGTGGTTGTGGCAACCAACGGCTATACCACGGGGCTGACCCCATGGCTGCAACGGCGCGTCATTCCCATTGGCAGTTACATTATCGCCACCGAGCCATTGCCGCAGGATCTTGTAGCAACGCTTTTTCCGACCGCCCGCATCGCCAGCGATACCCGAAAGGTTGTCTATTACTATCGCGCCTCGCCAGATGGTCGCCGTGTACTGTTTGGCGGACGTGTTTCGGCAAACGAGACAAATACTGCACTCAGCGGCCCCAAATTGTTTGCTGACATGTGCGAAATATTTCCGCAATTGGCGTCTTATGGCGTGACGCATTCGTGGATGGGGCGCGTGGCCTATACATTTGACGAACTGGCCCATACCGGCGTGCATAACGGCGTTCACTACGCGATGGGGTATTGTGGCTCCGGCGTGTCGATGGCCAGCTACCTGGGGAAACGGCTTGGCCAAAAAGTATTGGGTCTGGCCGAGGGCATGACCGCTTTTGATGGTCTGCAAAACCCAACGCGACCCTTTTATACCGGCAACCCGTGGTTCTTGCCGGCAACCGTTGCCTGGTACCGTAGGCAAGATCGTCTTCAGACGGAACGCGCGGCAGCGGCCGTCTGACCCTTCAAACCGGGCGGGAAAGCCGCCGAACCACCCGGAAAAATCATCGGCGAGAGCGTTTCCCACAGAGGAAACACACACAGCAACAAGGAGTAAAGTCATGAATAGAGTACTTGGCCTAACACTGGCGGCAACGCTGCTCGGCTCGACCGCATATGCACAGGAACAGACGGTGACAATCGCGTCATGGGGCGGATCCTATCAGGAAGCGCAGAGCAAAGCCCTGTTTGAACCCGCCGCCGCCAATACCGGCATCGTCGTCAAACAAGAAACCTACGGGGGCATGTCGGATGTGCGTCTGCAGGTATCCACGGGTGCCGTTTCGCTTGATATTGTTGCAAGCGGTTCAGGCTCCGCTGCGCGCGCGGCCGCCGAAGGTCTGCTGGAAAAGCTCGATTACAGCGTCATCGACGTTTCGACCTTCTATCCCGGTCTTTACACGGACTACTGCGTAGGGGGCGATGTGTTCTCAACCGTCTATGCGTGGAACACCGCGACCTACGGAGATGACGGCCCGCAAAGCTGGGCGGATTTCTTCGACGTTGAAAAATTCCCCGGCACACGCGCCTATCGCAACAAGGTCGCCGGCGCGCTTGAACCTGCCATGATGGCTTTGGGTGTGGCACACGAAGATGTCTATGCCGAGCTCGATTCAGAAGAGGGTATCGAGCGGGCGCTGGACAAAATCCGCGAACTCAAGCCCAACATCGATGTCTTCTGGTCCTCGGGCGCACAGCACGCGCAGCTGATGAAGGACGGTGAGGTCGATATGACCACCGGCTGGAACGGACGTTTTGACAATGCGGCCAAGGATGGCGCGCAGGTCAAGTACAGCTATGATCAGGCCATGCTGGACTACGATTGCTTTGCAATCCCGAAAGGCGCGCCAAACAAGGATGTGGCGATGGCCTTCCTGAATGAGATTTCAAAGCCGGAGTATCAGGACGATCTGCCCAAATACATCACCTACGGCCCTACGAACAAGGCAGCTTATGAAACAGGTGTGATTACTGCCGAAGTAGCCGCGAGCCTGCCCTCTTCGCCCGAAAACGCCGCTCGGCAATTGCCGATATCGTTGGAATGGTACGCAAAATGGGAAACCATTGCCGATGAGATGTATCAGGAAATGCTGACCGAGTGATCGCTTTTGCCAAAAACACGCTCTGCGGGCGGCATAGGTGCCCGCAGAGACACAGGGGGTATCCAATTTGACCACGCTCTTAGCCAAAGCCCTGCCCATCACTGTGCGCAACATCACCAAGACCTATGGCGCAGTCCACGCGCTTGATGATGTCTCTGTTGATGTCAAAAGCGGGGAGTTCCTGACTCTGCTCGGCCCTTCCGGCTCGGGCAAGACAACCCTGCTGATGGTGCTCGCGGGGTTCACGCGGCCAGATGGCGGCAGCCTCAAGTTTGGCGATGACGAGGTGATCCGCAAACCGCCACACCTGCGCGACGTCGGCATGGTATTTCAGAACTACGCGCTTTTTCCACATATGACGGTGGCCGGAAACGTCGGCTATCCGCTGCGCTTGCGTAAAACGCCCAAGGCTGAAATCGACACACGTGTTGAAGAGGCACTTGAGACTGTGCGATTGGGCGGGTATGGCGCACGGCACATCCATCAGCTGTCGGGTGGGCAGAAACAACGCGTGGCCGTGGCGCGCGCAATCGTGTTCGAGCCGCGCATCCTGCTGATGGATGAGCCGCTGTCAGCGCTGGACAAGAAACTACGCGACCAGATGCAGATCGAATTGCGCCATTTGCATGAAAAGCTTGGTATGACAACAGTTTACGTCACGCATGACCAACGTGAAGCGCTGACGATGTCGGATCGGATCGCCGTGGTCAATCATGGCAGGATCATGCAGTTGGGAACGCCTCAGCAAGTTTACGACAAACCCGCGAACCGTTTTGTCGCGGACTTCATCGGCGATTCAACCTTTCTGCCGGTTGCGCGCGAGGGCAGTCAGATTGCCTTTGCCGGAACGCCACTCAAACTTTCCGGCACCGTTGTACCTTCGGGCAACGTGGTTCTAATGGTGCGTCCTGAACGACTGCGATTGGCCACGGCCGATGTGCCGCAGACGGCCAACCTGTTTGAGGCGACCGTGGCCAATGTCGTCTATCAGGGAGACAGCTATCTGATGTATGCTCACCTGCCCGGTGGCATCGAGGTCAGTCTGCGGGGCGGAATTCGCGGCGACGCGGTGGCTGAACTGCCCATGCCGGGCGACACCGTGACACTCACACTCGACGCTGCCGACACCGTTTTGATTGCAGATGATGATGACTGATACATCAATATCACTGCCACATGGCGCGAGTCTGCGCCGCGATGGCGCTCTGGAAAGGCTACGGCTGTTTGGTCTCAGCTCGCCCGCTTTGCTCCTCGTGCTCGTTGTATTGGTGATCCCTGTAGGCTGGCTGTTTTATGTGTCCTTCATTGGCGCAAACGGGCAGTTCTCGCTGGAAAACTATGAACGCATGATCGCGCGCAAATCCTACACCCGAATATTTATCACAACCTTTCAGGTCAGCTTTCTGACCACCGGTCTGTGCATTTTGATCGGCTATCCGCTGGCCTATTTCATGTCGCAATTGCCCAGTCGCTGGGCCAGTCTGGCGCTGATCACGGTGCTTGTGCCCTTCTGGACCTCGCTGCTGGTGCGGACCTATGCCTGGCTTGTGCTTTTGCAAAAACAGGGGCTGATCAATCAATGGGCCATTTCGCTGGGCGTCTGGGACGAGCCGATCAAGATCGTGCATAACATGACCGGTACGCTGATCGGCATGGTGCATATCATGCTGCCCTTCCTGATACTGCCCGTCTATAACGCGATGAAGGCGATTGATCATGACTACCTCAAGGCCGCGTCAAATCTGGGCGCCAGCCCACGGCGCGCCTTCTGGACCGTGTTCTTTCCGCTGTCGGCCCCGGGCCTGCTTGCCGGGTCGCTCATGGTGTTTATCCTCTGCCTTGGTTTTTTCGTCACGCCCGCAGTACTCGGCGGCGGCAAGGTGATAATGGTGTCGATGAAAATCGTATCCAATATCGAACTCTTCGTGAACTGGGGGGCAGCCAGCGCGCTCGGCGTTGTGCTTCTGGCGCTGACGGTCGCAATCCTCTGGGTCGCGTCACGGTTCATCAATGTGGCGAACTTGAGCGGGGGCGGTCGCTGATGCTGGCTTGGCTCAAAAGTCCCGCCTCCGAAACGCAAGTGACCCATGGCCAGCGCCTTTGGCTTTATCTTTTTGCCGGCCTCGTCATGTTTCTTCTGGTGGTGCCGACGCTGATCGTAATCCCGATGTCCTTCTCGGATTCGCAATATCTGGAATTCCCGCCCGAAACCTGGTCCCTGCGCTGGTATCGCAACTACTTCGGCTCACCAGAATGGATGCAGGCGACCGCGACCTCGCTCAAGGCGGCGTTCTTGACCATGCTGGTGGCCACGCCCATCGGCGTGGTGGCCGCCTATGGGTTGCATAATTGCGGCGTGCGCTTTGTGCAGGTAACCTATCTGGCGTTGATCACCCCGATGATGGTGCCGGTGGTATTGGTGGCGATCGGCGCGTTTTACGTCTTTGTGAAACTCAGCCTGCTCTATTCGCTCACGGGGCTGGTGCTCGCACATAGCGTTCTGGCGCTGCCGCTTGTGGTGATCGTGACCGGATCTGCTCTGAAAAGCTATGACATGAATCAGGAACTTGCCGCGCGCAGTCTGGGTGCGCCGCGATGGAAGGCGTTCCTGACCATCACCGTGCCGCAGATCCGATTTGCCATCGTTACGGCGGCTTTGCTGGCCTTCCTGACGTCCTTTGACGAGGTGGTCGTTGCGATGTTCATATCAGGTGGTGACAATCCAACGCTGACACGCAATATGTTCAATGCCCTGCGCGACCAGATCGATCCGACGATTGCGGCGATCTCCACGATCATGATTCTTGTAACATCCATTATGATGGCCCTTGCGCAGGTTTTTGGGCGTGGCGGGCTGGAGAAGTAGCTTGGAGACATTCGACTATGTGATTGTCGGCGCGGGCTCTGCCGGAGCGGTGCTGGCGAACCGCCTGTCACAGAACGGCGCGCGGCGCGTCTTGGTTCTTGAAGCGGGCGGGTCCGACAACAAAATCTGGATTCAGATACCGCTGGGATATGGCAAGGTTTTCCATGATGCGCGGATCAACTGGAAATACACGACGGAACCGGTGCCGGGACTTGGAAACCGCCAGTCCTACTGGCCACGGGGGAAAGTGCTGGGCGGATCAAGCGCGATCAACGCGATGGTCTATGTGCGAGGTCACCCGCGCGATTACGCCGAATGGAACGCTGTCGCACCCGGCTGGGGATGGGAGGATGTAGCCCCCCTGTTTCACCGCATGGAAGATTGGGACGGACCAGCGAGCGCGGGACGCGGCCAAGGCGGCCCCCTGCCGGTGCATGATGTGGCCGATGAGGTGCATCCCTTGACGCACGTCTACCTCGAAGCAGCTCGCCAAGCAGGTATCCTGACCAACCCCGACTATAACGGCCCTGACATGGAAGGTGCCTGCACCTATCAGATCAACACAAAGGGCGGTCTGCGCGCTTCCACTGCGCGCAGCTATCTCAAACCTGTCCGACGACGCCCCAATCTGGACATCCGGACAAAGGCGCATGTCACGCGGGTCTTGTTTCATGGCAAACGGGCTATTGGCGTTGAATACCGCCACAACGGCCATCGCAAAACCGTCCACGCGCGCGGCGAAGTTATCCTGTCAGGCGGAGCGATAAATTCGCCACAGCTGCTGCAGCTTTCTGGTGTCGGGCCGGGCCGCGTTTTGCAAGACCACGGCATCCCGATGGTACTGGATGCGCCGCATGTCGGCCGCAACCTTCAAGACCATTTGGGCAGCGACAATTACTACATTTCGAAAGTGCCGAGCCTGAACCAAGCGCTGCGCCCACTGCTGGGCAAGGTCAAGGCCGCAGTGCACTATGCGCTGATGCGCAAGGGGCCACTTTCGCTCAGCCTTAATCAGGGAGGCGGGTTTGTGCGGTTGTCAGAGGCATCGCAAGGCCCGGACCTGCAGCTGTATTTTTCGCCCGTCAGCTACACCCGCGCACCCATTGGCGTGCGCCCTTTGATGACACCCGACCCTTTTCGGGGGTTTCTGATGGGGTTCAACCCGTGCAAACCAACAAGTGTCGGGCATTTGCAGATCAAGTCACCAGACCCGTTTGTGGCTCCTGAAATTCACCCGAATTATCTCGATACAGAGCATGACCGCGCGCTGATGATTGCCGGAACACGACTGCTGCGCCAGATCGCGGATACCGACGCGCTGCGCGCCGTGATCGAAAGCGAACTTCTGCCTGGTGCCGACGTGCAAACCGACGCGGCCATCGCAGATTACATCCGACAAGAGGCGTGGACCGTGTTTCACCAATGCGCCACCTGCCGGATGGGCCGCGACCCGGCAACGGCGGTGGTCGACCCTCAATTGAAAGTCCATGGACTGGACGGGTTGCGGGTTGCGGACGCTTCCATTTTTCCCAGCATCCCAACTGGCAATACCAATGCACCCGCCATCATGGTCGGTGAAAAGGCGTCAGACCTTATTCTGCAAAGCACCAAAGTCTGAAAGGACACCTGATGAAGCTGAAATCCATTGAGACCTTCACCACTGCCGATGTTGGCTTCGTGCGCGTCACGGCGGAGGATGGTGCGCAAGGCTGGGGACAGGTATCGACCTATCATTCGGACATCACATGTCAGGTGCTGCACCGTCAGGTCGTACCCTGGACCTTGGGCAAGGATACCACCGATCTGGATGATCTGCTGGATATCGTGACCGAGCGTGAGCACAAGTTTCCCGGATCCTATCTGCGCCGCGCTATGGCCGGGCTAGACACCGCCATCTGGGATCTGCGTGGCAAGCAACAGGGCGTGCCTGTGGCCACCCTTCTGGGCGGCTCGCCGGGCCTGATCCGTGCCTATGCATCCTCGATGAAACGTGACATCTCGCCAATGGGTGAAGCGGACCGACTAAAACGCCTGCGTGACACGCAAGGATTTGACGCATTCAAGGTACGCGCGGGCGCGGAGGTCGGGCGCAACACGGATGAACGGCCCGGTCGTACAGAAGAGATCATCCCAACCATGCGCCGGGAACTCGGGCCGGATGTGGATCTGCTGATTGATGCCAATAGCTGCTATTCCCCGAACCGCGCTATCGAGGTTGGGCATATGTTGCAAGATCATGGCTTTTGTCATTATGAGGAGCCCTGCCCCTATTGGGAACTTGACCAGACCAAGCAGGTGACAGATGCGCTGGACATTGACGTGACAGGCGGCGAACAAGATTGCGACCTGCCCACGTGGCAACGTATGATCGATATGCGGGCGGTGGATATCGTGCAGCCCGACATCCTGTACCTCGGCGGGATCAGTCGCACACTCCGGGTTGCCCAAATGGCCAAGGCCGCCAATTTGCCCGTGACGCCGCATTGCGCCAACTTGTCACTTGTGACGCTGTTCACAATGCACCTGCTGCGCTCACTGCCAAATGCCGGAAAGTATCTGGAATTTTCAATCGAGGGGCCGGATTACTATCCGTGGCAAGAAGGGCTCTTTGTTGAAACACCCTATGGTATCGAAGATGGACATGCGCGTGTTACCGATGCGCCGGGTTGGGGCATAGAGATTGCGCCTGAATGGTTGGCCAGATCAACATATCAGATCAGCGCATTGGACTAGATGTCGAAGACAAATTGACCGCGTTGCAGAAGACGCCACCGAACGAGAAGCGAACCTGATGCCAATTGAACAGCATCAAAACTCACCGGGCCGCCGTTCCACATCAAATCTGGCCGAAACGTTGTGCAAACGGATTGCCACGCTCAATGAACCCGGCGCAGTACGGTCTTAGTGATCCCCACCTCACACAGAAACCACGCTTCGTGATGGACCTTGAAGGGCTGCGCAGCGGCTTGCACCGCACTTGTCGCAATCTCGCCGCGGCTGACAATGCCCCCCTGTAATCGAGGCGCGCAAGACCGTGGGCAGTCAGCTTGGCAGCTGCATTCACGCGCCCCAAGCTGACCGTCAATTCACTAAAGCCTTAGTGGCCCCATCGGAAGGTTTCTTCGTAGAACCACGCTAAGGAAGAACGAAGCCTGAACATGGCTTACGGCGTGGCATTTCTGATCGCCTTGTAAGCTGTTGATCTGCCTATGCCGAGGTGTTTTGCGGCTTGAGCGACGGATTTACCTGCACCGATGAGATCTTGGAGTGCTGAGATTGTCTCGGGTTGCAATGGCGGGCGCCCAGGGGTGCGGCCATGCTTTCGAGCGTTGATCAGGTTGATCTCTCTGGCTTTGAGGTCGTCGACAGTTTCCAGGAGTTCCTTGAGCGAGCGCCCCAAGCGATCGAGACGGATAACGGCGAGAGTATCGTTTGGGCGAGCCTGATCGAGCAAAGCTGCCAAGCCGGGCCGTTTAAAGGTCAACAGCGGCTTTTTGCAAGTCGCGCAATTTCTGCGGCATCTGTTCTGCGGGTAGAGTAAAATCTACGGCTCCACTGGCAATCGCGCTGTCCGGCATTTGCGGGTGGTCAAGCGCGCTGGGTATCGCGAACACCGTAGCCTCGCCTCCTTATCGAAGGGGTTACGAGACTGGCCACACCAGTCTCAAGAACTGGTGCGCGCCTGATAAGGGCGTTGGGCTATGGTGCCAGAGATTGGCAGGCTGTCAAATTGGACTAACTTCCCTGATAAAGGGAATGTCCCATAAAAGGGCTTATGCGCATAGGTCAGTCAGGGACGGACAGGGCGGGCAGCTAAGCTGCTGATCTGACGTGAGGGCAGGGCGGTGTTCCAAAAACCACCGATATCCACCGTTTTTGGAACACCTTGAAGCTGAGCGAACTACGCACACCAAACCGCGAACGTTATTTAACGCGCTTTATGTGAACGTCCTTCAGATTGTACGAGGGTAAGATTGGACATCACGCAGAGGTCGGCTGTGCGGCTTGGCGAACCGTTCAACAAACGGTGGTTTGTGAGCGCTAACGATCGCTCAACCAAGAGGCGATCACCTCAGGGCCGAAGGGTCGAATTCTGCCAGACTGCCGAATGACGGCAGTGCGGACGAAGTGTGCTTTCGCTGCATCCACCCCAAAGACCGCTTCTGGTGCTTTGCATGTCGGTTGGCAGGCCGCACGATCTGAAATGTCAGGATGTTACTTTTCACACTCCCGCCCCAAAATTCTCAAACTGCAAACAACCTTGAATTAAGTAATCTGTCGTGTCACGCTTTGGCCCTGAATAGCGTGTGGGCCAATGCGTCCGCGCAAGACAAAAACTGCGCCCACTGGGCGTCTGGGAGGATCATATGAAAAAATCTATACTCGGGGCGTTGACCGCCGCGACGTTTTTAACGCCCATCGCCGCAATGGCAGAAACCGAAGTTCAATTCTGGCATGCCTTCACTGGACGTCTTGGTGAACTCGTAAAGGCGCAGGTTGCAGACTTTAACGCCAGCCAAAGCGACTATGTGGTCGTTGAGAGCCACAAGGGCAACTATTCCGAAACATTGAATGCTGGCATCGCTGCATTCCGTGCCCAAGAACAACCGCATATCTTGATGGTTTTTGAAGTTGGCACCGCCACTATGATGGCCGCTGAAGGCGCGATCAGACCAATGCATGAGGTCATGACCGAAAGCGGTGCGACCTTTGAGCCGGATAGCTACATCGGTGCGGTCAAAGGCTATTACACCACAACTGATGGCGACATGCTATCATTGCCTTTCAACGCATCAACGCCCGTCTTATGGGTGAACCGCGATGCGATGACAGCAGCTGGCGTTGACCCGGATACAGATCTGTCGACATGGCAGAATGTGGGTACCGTGCTGGATCAGCTAAAGGCTGGCGGCGAAGAATGTCCGCTTGTAACTGCATGGCAGAGCTGGATCCACCTTGAGAACTTCTCGGCGTATCACGACGTTCCTTTTGCGACCAAAGACAACGGTTTTGCAGGTCTCGACACAGAGCTGGCGCTAAATGGTCCAGCCCAAGTGGCGCACCTGACGGCTATGGGTGAATGGGCAAAAGACGGCAAGTTCATCTACACGGGCCGACGCAATGAAGGTGGAGCAAACTTCCGTGCGGGCGATTGTGCACTCTTCACCGAAAGCTCCGCAGGCTATGCCGGGATCAAGTCCGAGGCCGAGTTTGCCTTTGATGTGCGGCCGCTTCCTTATTGGGAAGGCGTTGGAAATTCACCCCAAAACACGATCATTGGTGGTGCATCACTTTGGGTGATGTCCGGACATGAAAAAATGGAATATAAAGGTGCTGGTGAGTTCTTGAGCTACCTGTCGTCCTCTGATGTTCAGGCGAAATGGCATCAGGACACCGGTTATCTACCGATCACGGCAGAAGCGGGTGAAGCAACCAAGGCGGCGGGTTTCTACGACGAAAACCCCGGCACAGACATTGCTGTGATCCAAATGACCACCAACGAGACAACGGCCAATTCCAAGGGTCTGCGTCTTGGGTCCTTTGACCAAATCCGCGGCATCATTGACGAAGAGCTGGAAGGCATCTGGGCGGGCGACAAGACAGCCCAAGAAGCGATGGACAGCGCGAAAGAACGCGGTGACGCATTGCTTCGCCGGTTCGAGACCGCCAACCGCTAAGCGGCAGAAACCAAAGGCAAGCCTGTAATGGGCTTGCCATTTTTCTCGATCGAGGGCGAATAAATGGAAAAGCGCGTAATCTTTAGCGGCTGGCTACTGCCCTTGCTGCTGATTGCACCGCAAGTTGTGATTTCGCTTGTTTTCTTTTTCTACCCTGCGGCTCAGGCGATCTGGCAGTCGTTTTTCATTCCTGATCCATTCGGTCTGTCGTCCCGTTTTGTAGGGTTTGGCAACTTTGAATTTTTGTTCAGCGACCCGTATTACCGCGCCGCGTTCGGCACGACGGCAGTCTTCTCCATCCTCGTCACCCTATGCTCGATGATCCCTGCATTGTTCCTTGCGGTGATAGCGGACCGCTTGATCAAAGGGTCGGGTGTCTACCGGACCATGCTGATTTGGCCCTATGCCGTGGCCCCGGCTGTCGCAGGCGTCTTGTGGTTGTTCATGTTCAACACCCGCGTTGGTGTCGTGTCTTGGTATCTGGGTAATCTGGGTTATGATTGGAACCACGTCTTGAACGGTGGTGAGGCGATGGGCCTTGTTGTTGTGGCCTCTGCATGGGGCCGCATCAGCTACAACTTTCTGTTCTTTTTCGCTGCATTGCAGGCCGTACCCAAATCGGTGATCGAGGCAGCAGCCATTGACGGCGCACATTTCTGGCGCAGGTTCTGGACAATCGTTTTGCCCCTGCTGTCACCCACCACCTTTTTCCTGCTGGTGGTTAATGTCGTCTATTCCTTCTTTGAAACTTTTGGCGTGATCCACACGATCACGGGTGGTGGCCCGCAGCAATCGACCACTGTCCTGGTCTACAAGGTGTTTGCGGATGGCTTTGTGGGCCAAGACCTCGGGTCTTCCTCGGCGCAATCCGTGATCTTGCTGTTCGTTGTCGGTCTACTGACGATCATCCAATTCAAGTTCGTCGAAAAACGGGTGCATTACTGATGGCTAGTGAACGTCACGGCATGGTTGAAAAGCGCGGCGCAGGCTTGTGGCTGACGCACGTCTTTATGATCCTTGGTGTGTTGGTGATCTTCTTTCCGATCTGGCTGGCGTTTGTCGCCTCCACTGTGACCCAGCCCGAGATCGTCAAGCCGCCAATGCCGCTCTGGCCCGGTGACCATTTTTGGGAAAACTACACGAAAGCGCTATTTTCAGGCGTTAACGTTCCCGTTTCAACCATGCTGTTTAACAGCCTTGTCATGGCGATAGGCATCGCAGTCGGCAAGATCGTGATCTCGCTCCTGTCGGCCTTCGCAATAGTCTATTTCCGCTTTCCGGGCCGCACATTCTTTTTCTGGATGATTTTCCTGACGCTCATGTTGCCGGTTGAGGTGCGGATTGTACCAACGTTTGAGGTTGTCGCAGGCTTCGGCATGCTCAACAGCTACGGTGGATTGATTTTCCCACTTATCGCGTCAGCTACCGCGACGTTCCTGTTCCGCCAGTTCTTTCTTACCATCCCCGACGAGTTGGCCGAGGCGGCCCGCGTCGATGGTGCATCACCCATGCGGTTCTTTTGGGACATCGTTGTGCCCATGAGCCGCACAAACGTCGCCGCCCTGTTTGTGATCTTGTTCATCTACGGCTGGAACCAATACCTCTGGCCATTGCTCATCACCACTGACCCAGAAATGAATACCATTGTGATGGGCATCAAACAGATGTTTCCGTCAGGCGATGATGTGGCCGATTGGCCGGTGATCATGGCAACCTCTATCCTTGCGATGATCCCACCTGTGTTCGTCGTAGTCAGTATGCAACGGCTGTTCATTCGCGGCCTCGTAGACAGCGAGAAGTAAAAACATGGCAACCGTTACCCTGCGCGACGTCAAGAAGAGCTTTGGTCCAACTGACGTGATCCATGGCATCAGCACTGAGATTGCGGACGGCGAGTTTATCGTCATTGTCGGCCCGTCGGGGTGCGGCAAATCCACATTGCTGCGAATGGTAGCAGGCCTTGAAACTGTCTCTGATGGGGACGTGTTGATTGGCGGTGAGTTGGCAAATGAAAAGGAGCCGATGGACCGCGACATCGCGATGGTTTTCCAAAACTATGCGCTTTATCCACATATGTCGGTGCGCCAAAACATGGGCTACGGTCTGAAGATCGCAAAGCTGCCAAAGGACCAGATCGAAGCCAAAGTGCAAGAAGCAGCAAAGCTGTTGCAACTTGAGGCTTTATTGGATCGTAAGCCGAAGCAACTTTCAGGCGGTCAACGCCAACGGGTCGCAATGGGCCGCGCAATTGTGCGCGAACCCGCTGTGTTCTTGTTTGATGAACCGCTTTCGAACCTAGATGCCAAGCTGCGTGTTCAGATGCGCCTTGAGATCAAGGAACTGCAGGCAAAACTGGGCATTACCTCGCTCTATGTGACGCATGATCAGGTCGAAGCCATGACCATGGCAGACCGGATGATCGTGATGAACAGCGGCATTGCCGAACAAATTGGCACGCCGCTTGAGGTCTATGAGACACCGCGTACGTTGTTTGCGGCGCAGTTTATTGGTAGCCCTTCGATGAACATCCTTGATGCCGAGGTGAGCAGGGGCAAAGTGATATTGGACGGCATGCCCATTGGAGATGCCGTTGGTTCGGACGGCCCCGTCAAGCTGGGCGTCAGGCCCGAACATCTGGTACCCGACCCCAACGGCCCCTTGATCGTCGCCGTGCAAATGACGGAACCCCTGGGTGCAAATACGCTTTTGCATGGCCGGATCGCGGGCCTATCCCAAACCTTTACGGCAAGTCTGCAAGGGGTGCATTTAATGCAGGGGAAAAGTACTGAAATGCGCTTTTCGGTTGAGCCCGGGAAAATACACCTTTTTGATGCTGATACAGGCTTGCGTAGAGAGCGTTGATTTGCGCTGACGCTCAAAATAATCTTCTAGCGTCGGTTAACTTAGGCATCCCTCTCGGTATCTGCTGCCAAAGGAATAACTGCCATTCGATCAATGTGCACCATCGGTAAAAGTGGGCTCGGAGCCGACCCTCGTCGATTGATGAAGAAACAATCTTAAATGATATCGAAGTTGAAATCGTAAAGTCAGGGACAGTTGCTGACCGAAGAATCGGGGAGTATCCGAAACTCTGTGTATGAGGCTTAGCCCATGCGGTTTTGACGGGTCATTTATTGAACCGTTCGGGGTATAGGATAGCGAACTGGTTTCGCGCGGCAAC
>Ga0209199_1003298_pt1 | contig 16190 bp, 18 predicted proteins | sample COGITO_mtgs_1105_7_FD_184805 | JGI IMG/M metagenome (GOLD analysis project Ga0209199, IMG submission 184805) | Pelagic marine microbial communities from North Sea - COGITO_mtgs_110523 (SPAdes) (version 2) | ecosystem: Environmental > Aquatic > Marine > Epipelagic ...
GGGAGGTAGCCATTCACAAACTGGTGAATGAAAGGCTATCGGTTGAGAAGGTGGCAGATATTGTGGGGTTTTCAGAGCCGCGGTCATTTACCCGGGCGTTTAAGCACTGGACTGGGCTGACGCCGCGAGAATATTGTAAAAGGGAGGGGTCAATATAATCCTACATTAAATCACTTTGACAGCCGTTGGGCCTCAGCCTTTCTCCAAGGCAAGCGTCTACCACCATCTTTCATCTTCTTTAGGGCTATTGCCAACGACTCCTTCGTGACCAAACCATGATTCTCCATCTCAACAAAAAGCCATAACGACCCCATGACCATTACACCCTCACGTTTTGTCGCCGATCTTAGATGCTTATCGCCGGTAAGCAGAGGTAAAGATAAATTTGCAGCTAATGCCAAAGCAAAACAGTCATTGCGGCTGGGCTGTGGATATTTGGTCATCAACTGCTGAGCAGACTGCAATATATCGCTTGATAGTGGCGCCTTTATTAAACCCATTTCCAGCAGATAAGCATGCTGTTCATCCAGCTCTTCCTCAAAAAGAATATCGGGAGTATGAAATTGGTAGGGTAGTTGAAACATAGGCTGAATCAACCTGCCCACCTCCATATCTATAAGAACATTGGCATCACTAATCAGTACTTTCACCCATAGCTCCCAGCATACGTTCCTTGTACAGGCTAGAAAGCGACAAGCTCATTAATTCAGCCGCTTTTGACTCACCGATGTAGCCCTCTCCAAGGGCACGGTAAATCAATTGTTTAAACAGTATAGTTTCCTCTTGTGGGTAGGGTTCGCCTGGCTCGGATTTCTTATAGCCTTTTTTACTAAAATCCACACACCAGCGCTTGTGTAGCTCGCTACCAATAACCGCACACTGATAGGCTCGCATAACGACACCCATCATGCTGAGACCAAACTCATGCTTTAACAAAAACAATTCTTGAAGCTCCAGGTGGCGACGAAAGGTCCCCAAATGTTGCAACACACCAGACTTAGGCAACAAAAATGCACCTGCAAACCGATTACAGGCTTTTTCTTCATCAATGCCCTCCGCCAATCGCCCATGCAGCATTAAATGCCCCAACTCATGAGCAAGAGTGAAACGCTGGCGATCCCCAGTGGAATGCTTAGAAACCACCACCACAGGGGTTTTACCAATAGTGCCAGCCAAACCATCGACCTTATGCCCTGACTCCACCGCCGTGCGAATAATCAACACGCCTTTAGACTCAAGCGTGTCGATCATTTCAGAAATAGGGTTCAGGCCCAGCTCCCACTCAAGGCGCACAAAATCAGCAACCTCTTCGACCTCCTCTAAAGAGGAAACCAACTCTGGCAGCCCAACGGGCAATGCAAATTCTGAAATTGGCTTAATAGAATCTGGGTAAAGATCAAGTACCTCAACCCAGCGCTCTGCCTGCTCAGTCACATCGCCATGCACCATAGCTAACAGCTTTTTGGGCGTGCTTGCACGCTTGCGGTACTCAACCTGCTCCAGCTGCACCTTAGACTCGCGGAAGAAATACTCCACGCGCACACCCAGGGCTTTTGAAAGTTTTAGCAGATTATCTGAGCCGGGCATATTCTCACCGTGCTCATACTTTTTAATCACATTGGCAGACAGGTCAACCATAGCCCCCAGCTTACTCATTGAAAGCCCAGTTGCGGTTCGTGCTCGACGCAATCGTTCACCAAACATAAGGCGGCTCCCTCCCAGCTTAAGGTTTATATTTTTACTGATATTAGAGGAATTATAAACCTTAAGCTGAAACCTGTCTATGACAAATATCGGATGCTTGCGCCCTATAAGCTTCCAGCCCAACCACAGACATCAACACCTCAAGCCCTGACACATGGAAGTTGTCTCGGATTAGGAAAACAATTGCGTACAAGTTTATATCTGCTGCTAAAGATATTTAGATAGCAATAGAAGCTAATGCAGAAATATCAAACGTCGATCATCGGCGATCAATCAAATGATGACCCTGAATCTCACTGATGGAGCTAACACCCAGCAGCGCCATATCGCGTTCAACTTCAGCCTTAAGCAGGCTCAGTGCCCGCTCAACCCCTTTCTGGCCGCCGGCAGCCAAGCCATAAAGGTAGGGCCGCCCAATCGAGCAGGCATCGGCACCCTGAGCCAGCGCTTTAATAATATGCGTGCCGCGCCGAATACCGCCATCCATAATAAGCTCTAGCTGATCGCCTATTGCATCTCTGATTGACGCAATGCAGTCAATGGGCGCCGGGGTGGTATCCAGCTGACGACCGCCATGGTTAGAGACCATAATAGCGCTTGCACCAACATCGACCGCGCGCTTTGCATCAGCCGGTGACTGCAGGCCTTTGATCACAAAAGGGCCGCCCCACTGCTCTATAAGCCATGCCAAGTCGTCCCAGGTCACACTGCGATCAAACTGGCTGTTAACATAATCAATCAGGCCCATTGCGCCACCGCCCAGAGCATCCACTCTGTGGGCAACATTGGCCAGCTTAAAATCTGGATTCAACGCAAGATGGAATAACCAGTTAAAACTTGTGGCATAGCTAAGCAGGTTTTTGGGCGTGATTTTTGGCGGCATGGTCATGCCATTTACCAGGTCTCTTTCACGATTGCCCGCTATCATCGTGTCCACAGTTAGGCACAAAACATTGTAATGACTTGCCTTACAGCGCTGCACAAACTCCCGGGTTAACTCCCGATCTTTCAGCATATAAATCTGAAACATTTTTGGGCTGGCCGTAGCGGCTGCCACCTCTTCGAGGCTAGTCGTCGCCAGCGTCGACAGGCTATAAAGCGCGCCAAACTTTTCAGCTGCGCGGCACACGCCCAATTCTTTTTCATGGTGAAATAAACGGGTCATACCTGTGGGTGCAAGAAAAAAGGGTAAATCTAACTCCAACCCTAAGAGCTTGGTGTTTAGGCTGATATTTTCAATATTATTTAATTGATTGGGCAGCAACTCATAGTCATTAAATGCATCAGTGTTGCGTTGCAGCGACCATTCATCATCAGAACCACCGTCAATATAATCAAACATTGGCCTAGGTAATGCTTTCTTTCCACGCCTGCGCAAATCGGCGATATTGTGGCAATTATTTAATGCAACCAAACTGTAACCTCATTCTCAGAAACTACTTCATATTCAGTATTATCAAGCCACGACACCATCACTGGCAACCCTGCCATTTTCATTATCATTGAACAGACCACCGCAAACACATCCGAATGCATATCCAACCCACAGCGCTGGGCCATCAGGCTGAGCGTTAAACGACTATCAGACATCGCAGATACAGACTCCCCAATCGGTCAGTAAGCTGCTGCAATAAGCACTACCAAACGCAGAATATACCCACTCAACCACCAAAACTTCCATATCAAAAAGCAAAAAACTTGCTTAACGGCCCCAGTCAGACTAAAAATCTACTCGCAACCCACAATTAATTGAGAGACAAAACCACAGACATCAACACCACAAGCCCTGACACATGGAAGTTGTTTCGGATGTTGAAGCACATTAGCGTCAGCAAACTAGTTAAAAGGAGTTAACAATGCCCCAGCATTTTACCCCTGCCGAATGGCAGAAAATCAATGCAGAATTCCACACATCCGCCGCCAGCTATGGCCTGCCCGCCCTAACTTATACGTAATCCAGCTGCGGCGTATTTTCCCTGAGGTAGCTGCGAACACGGGCCTGGTGAGCCAACAGTTCTGGGGCATGCACTGCTACCAGAGTGGTGGGAATATCATCCAAATGACCATTGGTTAGGTCATTGACCATCACATAGACTTTTAGGTCTGCGATGCTCAGATGGTCGTCGGCGAAATAGGTGCCGCCCTCTTCCAGCAAGCTTTGATTTAGGCCTGATAAAAACAGTGGCAAGGTGGTTGCAACCAGCTCTTCCCGCACTGCCTTTTTCTCTTCCTCGGGCATGGTGAATGTATCGACCAGTCGCTTCATGGTGTCATCGACTGTGTCGACTATGGCGTCACAGAGCGCCGCCTCCCATGGGTCCTCTGGGTAATACCCGGTAAGCTGCCCAACATACCGCGCTATGGCATTGGACTGATTGAGCCACCTGCCGTCAACTTCAAACTCCGGTAACTGACGATAGCGAAACTGATCTTTGTATTGGTCCCACTCGGGAATCGGGATTCGGACATCCTCAAATCGAAGACCGCCTAATTTAAGTGCCAACCGGGCGGGTTCTGCCCGACCCCCATCAAAATCAAAGTAGGTGAGTTTGAATCCTCTCATTGTCTGCCTCCTAAAGACGGTTTTCTGAGTTATTAAAAGTTATTGAAATAAGTGTAGACGATGGTTGGCCCTAGTGAGGGCAATTGTGCAATCATGAAACTGTAAAATATTGCCCAATACTGAATAGCTCAACATACTTATGCAAAGCCCCAGTAAAACAAGTAATCTACAACTCTTAATAGTTAGCCTGTAAAAGAGCCCATGTCCGATAACCAAATAAGACTGACCCAATACAGCCACGGCGCTGGCTGTGGCTGCAAAATTGCCCCTGGCGTGCTGGAAACTATCCTTAAAACTGACTTTGTGGCGCCAGCTGATGCCCGCCTGCTGGTGGGCAATAGCACCAGAGATGATGCCGCAGTCTATGATCTGGGGGATGGCACTGGGGTTATTAGTACCACTGATTTCTTTATGCCGATTGTGGATGACCCCTTTGAGTTTGGGCGGGTGGCTGCGGCCAATGCGATCAGTGATATCTATGCCATGGGCGGCACGCCGATGATGGCCATTGCCATTCTTGGTTGGCCGATCAATAGTCTGCCCGCTGAGGTGGCGCAGCAGGTAATTGATGGCGGGCGCCATGCCTGTGGTGAGGCGGGAATTCATCTGGCGGGCGGCCATTCTATTGATTCGCCGGAGCCGATTTTTGGGCTGGCGGTGACTGGGCGGGTGGATTTACAGCAGCTTAAGCAAAACAGTACCGCGGTTGTGGGCGATCAGTTGTTTTTAACCAAGCCGCTGGGCGTGGGTATTCTGACCACAGCGGAGAAACAGGGTAAGTTGCTGCCCCAGCATGCCCGGCTGGCGGTGGATAATATGATGAAGCTTAATAAGGTAGGCACTGAGTTGGCTGCGGTGGATGGTGTGACCGCGATTACCGATGTCACTGGCTTTGGTTTGCTGGGCCATCTGCTGGAGATCTGTCAGGGCAGTGAGTTGTCGGCAGTGGTAAATCTCAGTCAGGTGCCGGTGCTGGACAGTGCTGTATTGGACTATCTGGCCCAGGGCTGTGTGCCCGGTGGCAGTGGACGCAACTGGGAGAGTATTGGTGCGCATATTGAGGGTACGGATAGTCAGAGCCAGACCTTGCTCTGCGATCCGCAAACCAGCGGTGGCTTGCTAGTGGCAGTAAGGCCTGAGGCTGCTGATGAGGTTGCACAGCTACTCGCCCGAGCTGGCTGTTATGCCCAACCCATTGGCGAGTTGGTTAGGGCTGATTCGGCGCCTATGATCCAGGTGAATTCTTGAGCTTGCCGCTGATTAATAATTACCGGCAGCTGCTGCTGGACGATACCCCCATGATTGATGTGCGTGCACCGGTGGAGTTTTTGTCTGGCGCCCTGCCCTCTGCGACTAATCTGCCATTGATAAATGATGATGAGCGTCATCAGGTGGGCATTCATTACAAAAATAATGGTCAGCAATCTGCTATTGAACTGGGGCACGAGCTGGTTAATGGCGAGATTAAGCAGCAGCGGCTGCAGGCCTGGCAGAATTTTATGCAGGCCAATCCCAATGGGGTGCTGTACTGCGCGCGCGGCGGACTGCGCTCGCAGCTTACTCAGGAGTGGCTGGCTGAGGCTGGGATTGACTGTCCCAAAGTTGAGGGCGGCTATAAGGCGCTGCGCGGGTTTCTGCACCAGTATTTGAGTAATTACTGCGCTAATAATATGTTTACTATTCTGTCTGGTATGACCGGCACCGGGAAAACCGAGATTATTCAGGCGCTGCCCACTGGGTTGGATCTTGAGGGTGCCGCCAACCACAAGGGATCGAGTTTTGGGCGACCTCTGGACGAACAGCCGGCGCAGATTGATTTTGAAAACCGCATTGCTATTGACCTGCTAAAGGTCGAAGACCAGCACCCCCAATCCATGGTGGTGCTTGAGGATGAGAGCCGCAATATTGGTGCCCGGCATATTCCCCATTATTTTGCTGACCGCATGGCGGCAAGCCAGTTTGTGGTGATTGAGATGGACTTTGAGGAGCGGCTTGAGCGGCTGTGGCAGGAATATGTGGTGGAGCGTTATTTAAAAACCATGGCGTTTTTTGGCGCTACTGGTGAGCAGGAGTTTGCCAGCTATCTGCGTGAGAGTTTGTTGCGGGTGCAAAAACGGCTGGGGGGTCAGCGCACCAAGGAGCTGTTGGCGTCGATGGATGCGGCGATTGAGGTGCAGCATGGGGATAATTTTGCCAGTCATCGCGATTGGTTAGCCGGGATTACCAGAGATTATTACGACCCTATGTATAGCTATCAGCTGAAAAAGAAGAAAGAGCTGGTGGTGTTTAGGGGGCCCCGGGAAGAGGTTGTGGAATGGTTGCAGCGGGGTTAGGGAGACTCTTGTGCCAACCACTTATACATCACCAGCGCATCCACATTACCTTCCACAGGATGTTTAAATGCCTTGGGCAATCGCCCTACGGTTGCAAAGCCCAGTTTCTCCCATAGCCTTATCGCTCCCTGGTTAGTCGAAGCCACAAAATTAAACTGCATGGCACTGAAACCCATTTCCATGGCGATTTTTTGCGAGTGTTCGCACATAGCTGAAGCCAGGCCCTGGCCGCGAGCGGCGCGAGCCACCATATAGCCGCAGTTGCACACATGGGCGCCGGGGCCCTGCTGATTGGCTTTAATATAGTAGGTGCCCAAAATCTGGCCATCTTGCTCGACCACATAGGTTGCGGCTGGCACCGCCATCCACAGATGCCGGGCTTGGGTCTGATTGGTGTCTGGCGGGTAGGCATAGCTGTCGCCCACCGATACTATCTGGTGAAAAATCGGCCAGATAGCATCGAAGTCGGCGTCAGTTGCTTGACGGATAAGCACTAGCGGGGCTGCATTCTCACCGCGCCATCCAGGCGGATGGTCTCGCCATTGAGATAGCTATTCTCCACCATATGCACCACTAGCTGGCCAAACTCTGAGGGTTCGCCCAGACGCTTGGGGAAAGGTATGCCAGAGACAATACCGTCCTGTACCTGCTGAGGGGCACCGAGCATTAATGGTGTGGCCATTACGCCGGGAGCAATGGTATTGATGCGGATGCCTACAGCGGCCAGGTCTCTGGCCATGGGTAATGTCATGCCAACAATACCGCCTTTGGTTGCTGAGTAAGCCACCTGGCCCATCTGGCCATCAAAGGCGGCAATGGATGCGGTGTGCACAATCACACCGCGCTCGGTTTTCTCATCTGGCTCGTTACGCGCCATAGCGGCGGCTGCGCAGCGGGAAATATTAAAGGTACCAATAAGGTTAACTTCGATAACCTTGCGGTAATGGTCTAGGTTGTGGGGGTTGCCTTCGCGGTCAATGGTCTTGGCTGCTATGCCAATACCAGCGCAGTTTACACAGACATCAACCCGGCCCAGATCGGCGAGTATTTTATCAAAGGCCGCCTCAACATCCGGGCCATTGGATACATCCAGTGCTATAAAATGGGTTTTGCTGGCACCCAGCTCCTCTACTGCAGTGGCGCCGGCGTCGGCGTTCATATCGATAATCACCAAAATCGCACCGCGATCCGAAAGCTCCTGAGCGGCTGCGCGACCCAGACCTGATGCTCCACCAGTAACTACTGCAACTTTATTATTTAAATCCACGTTTCACCTCTTCCTGTTTTTTATTCTGTTTCCTGCACCAGCACAAAGGGCGGAATAACAAGTGCCCAGAGTAGCTTATTGTTGTCGTACCAGTCCATGGCCTGTTGATCTTGCACTCGCCCCACAGAGCCGTCGTCCAACCACTGCTGCACCTGATCTCTGTCGTCTCTGTGTAATGCTATCGCCACTTTAATCAGGTCTGCCCCTGTGGCCACGGCCAGCACATTGCCTGAGGCATAGTGCTTTTGCAGCTCGTGCCAGGCAATTTTGGCGGTTTCGCTATTAAGCCGGGCGATTAGAGTTTGGTGGTCTGTGGTTTCTGTCATATTTGTGTTTGGGAGTTGGTGGGTTGGGGCGGAGTCATCCTGAGCATAGCGAAGGATCTAACCCATCCATCCACAAAAATTACGCAACAATTGCAGCCCGGCTTCGGCGCTTTTTTCCGGGTGGAACTGGGCGGCGAAAAGGTTTTTATGGCTGAGTGCGGCGGCAAATGGCGAACCATAGTCACAGGTGCCGGCAATATGGGGATTATTTTCAGCAGTCACATAGTAGCTGTGCACAAAGTAAAAGCGACTGTCCTGCTCTATACCCTGCCATAGCGGGTGGTCGATAGTCTGATGAACATTGTTCCAGCCCATATGGGGCACTTTAAGCTTGCTGCCCTGACTGTCCTGCAAGGTATCGCCAAAGAATTTGACCTTACCGGGCAACAGGCCAAGGCAGTTGACGCCGCCATTTTCTTCGCTGTGCTCCATTAGCGCCTGCATACCCACACAGATAGCCAGCACAGGTTTTTCCTTTATGGCATTGCTGACCACATCGCCCACATTGAGGCGCTGAATTTCACCCATGCAGTCGCGGATAGCGCCGACACCGGGAAACACAACCCGGTCGGCATCTTCAACCAGAGCTGGATCTGAGGTAATGGATACTTTGGCGCCTGGGCACACGTGCTCCAATGCTTTGCCCACAGAATGGAGGTTGCCCATTCCATAATCAATCACCGCAATATGGCTGCGAAAATCACTCATAGTTTAAACCGTGCTAAAAGACAGGGTACGCTTACAACGTACCCTTGGTAGAGGGCATTACGCCGGCCATGCGCTCGTCGGCAGTGGCTGCCATGCGCAGGGCGCGACCAAAGGCCTTAAAAATAGTCTCCACCTGGTGGTGTGCATTGGCGCCGCGCAGATTATCTATATGCAGGCTGACCAGAGCGTGGTTAACAAAGCCCTGAAAAAATTCACGGGTAAGATCGACATCAAAGCCGCCTACATGGCTGCGCACAAAGTCGGCTTTCATAATAAGTCCGGGACGGCCTGAAAAGTCCATAACCACGCGAGACAGAGCTTCATCCAGAGGCACATAGGCGTGGCCATAACGGGCCAGACCTTTTTTGTCACCAATAGCCTCAGCGACAGCCATACCCAGGGTGATACCAACATCTTCCACGGTGTGGTGATCGTCAATCTCGGTGTCGCCGGTGGCCTGAATATCCAGATCCACTAAACCATGACGGGCAATTTGATCCAGCATATGGTTCAGAAAGGGTACCGGCGTCTGCAGGTTTGCCTGCCCGGTGCCATCCAGGTTTACACTGATGGTAATTTGCGATTCGAGGGTATTGCGCGTCACTGTGGCTGTACGATCGGCCATGGCTTTCTCCATGCTGTCCATGTTGAGGCGGCATTATACTGCAAATTAACTCTTGCTACAGTACAAAAAAAGGCTAGAATATCCGGCTCATTTTGCTGGCTCAGACAGTCTGAGCGTGATTAAATTTATGAAGCAGTTTCACTCAATATTCGCCTTCGCACTGTGCCTGATTATTGGTCTCGGGTCAGTGACGGCGTCTGCTCATAATCATGACGACCACCAGGAAAGTAGCTGCTCGGTCTCTGTGCTGCAGCATTCAGCGACAGCAGTTGCAGCTGAAAACAGCAAAACCTATGTAACCAGAGTTACAGCACCCAGTATTGTCCATAACGACCAGGCTGCAACAAGCCATATCACTGGTCGCCAGCTCGCCAGGGCGCCCCCACAGATCCTCTAAATAGTTTGCATTCCCCCTGTGGGACGAATTCGCGTCGAGTTTTTGGCGTGGACATTATTTTTAGAGGAAAAAATTATGAATACCAAAAAGCCTATTGCTTTTAAGTTATCCCTGTCGGCCTGTCTGATTGGTTTGTCCTGCAGTGCTGCCGCTCAGGAAATTGAAGAAATTATTGTTAGATCATCGTTAATCGATTCCACAGTGGATGAGATTTCAAACCCACTGCATATTATTTCTGGTGAGTCCATTGCTAATGACGGAAGTCAGAGCCTGGGTTCCAGTCTCGATGATCTGGTTGGACTCTCCACCAGCGATTATGGTGCGGCTGTAGGCCAACCTATTATCCGGGGCATGTCTGGAAGCCGAGTAAAGATACTTAATAATGGCATTGTTGTCAGAGATGTATCCGGCCTAGGACCTGATCATATCAATGAGGTTGATATGAACGATATCCAGCAAATTGAAGTGATTAGAGGGCCATCTTCTCTGCTGTATTCCAACGGCACTATCGGCGGTATCGTGAATATTGTTGATAATACTATTGCTCGGGAAGATATTTTACAGTCTGAGTTTAAACTGGGGTTAGAGGCTCAGTCAGTTAACGACGGCGACTCTCACAACCTATCTTATCGCAACAATATTGGCGGGCTTAACCTGTCGTTTTCCTATAAAGATTCGCAGTTTGAAAACTTTGAAATTCCCGACGGTGCTGTGCTGCATGCTGAAGAAGACCATGAGGAACATGAAGACGAGCACGATGAGGACCATCATGACGATGATCATGACGAGCACGAAGATGAGGCGCACGAAGAGGATCTGGGATACCTGGCTAATTCTGACACAGCATCTACCTCAACAAGATTAGGGCTGTCTAAGGCTGGCGACTGGGGTTTCTTTGGAATTTCCTATTCCGATACTGAATCTGTCTATGGCATTCCTTTCCATGGCGAAGGTCATGGCGGTCACGATGAGCATGAGGGTGACGACCATGAAGACGAGGAACATGAGGACGAAGCCCACGAAGGTGAAGAATCCCATGAAGGCGAAAGAATATTTGCCCGCACAGAGTCCAAGGTTTTTAATTTAGAAGGTTCTTATAAACTGGGTGGATCTCTGTTAAAGAAAGTAGATTACTTCTTTAGAGACACTGACTATTCCCTGATTGAACAACATGCTGAGATGGAAGAAGAGCATGAAGGTGAGCATGAAGGCGAAGAGGGGCACGACGACGAGCATCATGCGGAAGGGCCCACTGAGTTTAAAAATGATAGCCAAGAATACGGTGCCATATTTGATCTAGGCAACGATAGTCTCTCTCAAAAGCTGGTTGTTAATTTTGTAGAAGAGGATATTTCGGTGATTGGTGAAGAGGCCTTTATCAACCCAACTGAAAATGAAGAAATCACTCTGGGCTATTATATAAGCAAAGAGTTTGATCTTTTTCACCTCGACTTTGGTGTTAGGCATGATCAAATCTCGCGCAGTGGCTCTATTAGGCATGACGAGGACCATGATGGGGATCATGAAGACGAGCACGATGAGGACCACCATGACGAAGATCATGCTGAAGAAGAGCATGGAGATGAGCACGATGAAGACATGGAGTACTTTAACAAGGATATTAACAACACCAGCTTTGCACTGAGCCTTGGTAAAGATATCAATGATGCATTCGATATCAGCCTGGGCCTTGCCCGCGTGGAACGAGCACCCACAGCTGTAGAGTTATTGATGAATGGCCCTCACCTGGCTACAGGGCGAGAAGAAGTAGGCAATATCAATTTAGCGTCTGAGCAGTCCAATAATATTGATCTGACTTTGAACTATGAAAACGATGGCTTCTACGCGACTCTGGCCTTCTTCCAAAATGATGTAGATAACTACATATACCTGTTAGATGAAACCGAAGAAGACCATGATGAGCATGGTGATGAAGAACATGGTGGGTTAATTTTGGCCAATTATGTTCAGCGGAACGCCGAATTTGATGGCTATGAATTAGAGATAGGTAAAATCTTTACCCTTGCTCGCGGTTCGCTAGCGATGTCATTTGCTCAGGATTCTATCTCAGCCAAGTTCTCGGATGGATCCTATGTTCCGCGTATCACGCCAAAGAGAAATCTAATTAAGGTTGCGTACACCGAAGATGACTTAAAGCTGGCACTGTCTTTCAAAGATGCGAAGAGACAAAATGATATCGCAGACAATGAAACTGTCACTGACGGATTCCAGGTATTAAATGTCAATCTATCCAAAACCATTGAATTGGGCGGAAGGCACAACCTGACGCTGTCAGTTTTCGGCAAGAATCTGCTGGATGAAGTGGCCAGAAACCACAGCTCATTTGTTAAAAACGAAGTACCCATGGCGGGAAGAAATCTGGGCATAAGAGCTAATTACTCTTTCTAAAACCCCAGCCGTCCATCAATGTTTAAGGGTTGTTCTGTTTCAGGTAATATAAGCCTCCGCAGAGCAACCCTTGAACGATGGTCATAGTGAAAAAATTATTGAAATGGCTGGCCGTTGGCCTGCTCCCAGTGGTGACGTTATTTGCAATCGCAGTAATCTATGTCACATTTGTCGTCGATATCAATGGCTATAAGTCGGACATTGAGTCTCTGGCCCGAGAACAGGGTTGGGATGTCTCTATCAGAGGCGATCTCGTCTGGCAGTTCTTTCCTAAACCCGGTATCTCCATAGCTGATATTTCTGTTAGCGATCAGACCTCAGTCTCTGGCTCTGCCAAGAGCCTGGTGCTGGCCACTAACTGGACTCAGCTGCTAAGTCTCGGTGGCGGTATAGAGCAACTTCAGCTTAGCTCTGTGCGGATTGTGGATGGCGGCCTGCAATGGTTTCCAGCCAATAGCGCAAGGCTGCAATTTAATAATATTCAGCTGTCTACCAAAAACCTGTCACTGCAGGGCAATACATTTCCTATATCTGCATCGGCCAGCGCATTTGGCGGACGCAAGTTTGTTCTGGATACAGACATGGCTGTGCAACTGGATGGCCGGAATATGCAACGGCTTAGCCTGGATGATCTGGAACTGCGCCTAGACAGCATAAGGCTGTATGGCGAGCTGAGTGCCAGCGATAATGGCGCCTTTATGCAGGGTAACCTAAAGACCAATAGCTTTGACTTAAAGCAGCTAATGGCATCATTACAACCTATGGTACCCCTGCTAACTCCGCCCAAAACTCTGGTGCCAGCTGCGCTCACTGACCTGAGTCTGGAGACCAGCTTTACTCTGGATACTGAGGCTGCATCAAAATTTATTGGTCAATTATCTGTGGATGGCCAGACATTTGATGTGGATGTGACCATAGATCACTCCATTAATAGCCTGACTACATTGGTGTCAGGCGATGTGCTGCGCGCCGGGGACTATTTACCCGCGGCAAATAGCGATGGCAATAACAGTGGCCTGTTTGCCCCTCTGGCTATTCCATTTGCAATCTGGCAGGGCAGCAGTCAGGTTGAGGTCAACCTGGGCAGAATTGAATTTAATGATTTCAGTATTGAGAACTTTTATAGCAATGTATTTGGCAATCAGCGGGTATTAAGACTGACATCCCTAAATGCGGATGTTTTTGATGGTCAGGTCAATGCTATCGCCAAATTAGATATGCGCTCATCAACACCCAGCTTTGCCTTGCAACCTTCGTTGAGTGGCATAGATATGGCTCAGGCACTGCCTGCTTTGGCTGACTCTGCTGCGCTTACCGGGCTGTTAAATATGGATGTTAATGTCCAGGGTTCCGGTAACTCTTTAAACAGTATGCTTAAGTCTCTCACTGGGGCTGGCCAGTTTGAACTGCGCTCGCCCAGCTACGCCGATTTAAATATTGAGCAAACGTTTTGTAATGCGGCGGCGCTTTTTGGCCGCTCCCCGCAGGACCGCCAGGATTGGCCTCCAGGCACTCAACTGGAGGATCTGCGCGGCAAATTTCAGCTGAGCCAGGGTAACCTGGAGATTACTGAGTACAGCACTGCTACCGGCAATCTGAATATTCTTGGCCGCGGAACCATTGGGCTGGCTAAACAGAACTACAGTATCAAAGCCAATGCCAGACTGGATGCAGAGACCACCAGTAGCAATGGTTGCTCGGTTAATAAACGATTACAGAATCGTCAAATACCCTTTGTCTGTAAGGGCACACTGGATGGTAGCTCTGCTAACTGCAAGCCCGATGAGCGAGTGCTTAAAGACCTGCTGAAAAATACTGCCTTTGAAAAACTGGGTGAGCAACTGCTGCGCAACTCAGACAAGGAGCAGGATCCCTTAAAGAACCTGTTCAATGACCTACTTAAGCGCAAGCTTAACTAATGCAACCAGCAGATTTTCAGCAGGCGGTTCTCAGCTGGTTTGATGAGCATGGCCGCAGCAATCTGCCCTGGCAGCGGGATATAAATCCCTATCGGGTTTGGGTCTCTGAGATTATGCTGCAGCAAACCCAGGTCAGCACTGTTATTCCCTATTTTGAACGTTTTATGGACAGCTTTCCCAATGTCCAGGCACTGGCGGCCGCACCTCTGGATGATGTACTGCATCACTGGACCGGGCTTGGTTACTACGCCCGCGCACGCAATCTGCACAAGACAGCACAGCTGCTGACTGATAAGTCTAAGGGCGAGTTTCCAAGCACCATTGATGGCCTCTGTGAGCTGCCCGGTATAGGTCGCTCCACTGCTGGTGCCATCAGTTCTATCGCCTTTAAAATTCCTGCGACCATATTGGATGGCAATGTAAAGCGCGTGCTGGCAAGATTTTCTGCCACCGAGGGTTGGCCCGGAAAGAGCGCGGTGGTGGAAAAGCTATGGCTGATTGCGGAGACCTACACGCCTGTGACGCGCATTGCAGATTACACCCAGGCCATGATGGATCTGGGCGCAACCCTGTGCACCAGATCATCGCCCAGCTGTGGCCAGTGTCCATTGGCTGCTGGCTGTGTTGCCTTTGCTCAGGGCAGGCAAACTGAGTATCCAGGTAAAAAGCCGAAGAAGAAAATACCGGTGAGAACAACCTGCTTTTTATTAATTCACAATGAGCGGGGGGAATTGCTGCTGCAGCAGAACCCTCCCTCTGGTCTCTGGGGTGGTCTGTGGGTGTTGCCTCAGGTCGAATCCCTGGAGCATATTGCAGACAGCTGTGCCAAACTTGGACTGGAGTTGGTGGATCAACAGGTTCAACCGGCTAAACGGCATACCTTTAGTCATTTTCATCTTGATTATCAGCCTGTGGTGGTCAATGCTCGTGATCGCAGCTGTGGTGTTGCAGAGGGCAGTCATCAGGTCTGGTATAACCCGCAGAATCCACTATCATTAGGCATGCCAGCGCCAATTGTGGCGCTGTTGCACCCTTAAGCACTGAACTTTAAAGCACTGAATTTCAAACTGGAGATCAAGGTATGGCGCGTATGGTTTTATGTCGCAAACTTAAGCAAGAATTGCCCGGGCTGGATACACCGCCATTTCCAGGTCCTAAAGGTGAGGAAATCTTTAACAATATTTCCAAGCAGGCCTGGGCCGACTGGATGACCCATCAGACTACTTTAATTAATGAAATGCGATTGAATATGATGGATTTAACAGCCCGAACCTATCTCTCTGAGCAGCGCGAAAAGTTCTTTGCTGGCGAACAGGTCGATCAGGCTGAAGGATACGTCCCGCCTACCGAATAACCCTTGACGAACTGCTATTCAAACGCTTTAATACGCGCCTCTCGCAAGTTGGCTACAAACAGTTTGCGACGCCCGGTTAGCTCAGTTGGTAGAGCAGAGGATTGAAAATCCTCGTGTCCTTGGTTCGATTCCGAGACCGGGCACCATATTTTAAAGAAGCCTCGGTGTTTGCCGGGGCTTTTTTGCGTCTGTAAGAGAGTCATCGAACGTTCGATGGATTCGCGCGCTGCGCTCAGGGCTCCGCCCCGCCCTCGCGAGCGAGTGCGCCCAAAACGCTCTGCGTTTAGTCCGAGACCGGGCACCATAATTTTAAAAGCCTCAGTGTAAACTGGGGCTTTTTAGTATTTGCTCCAGGTGGATTCGCCTGCTCCGATATTGCCGCTATTGTCTGCGTCCCAGGACTTGGTGAAGTTGCTGGGGGCATTAGTAGCCACCGCGACCAGGGAACTGCCACCGGCCAGGGGCTCCCACTGCAGCAGAATATCGGCCGCGTCGAGATAGTCGCCATCGTTATTGGTATCGGCCTGAATATGCCAGCCATTGCTCCAATTGCCATTGACCGCTGCAACCCGAGTCTGGGCTCCG
>Ga0209199_1003304_pt1 | contig 16162 bp, 13 predicted proteins | sample COGITO_mtgs_1105_7_FD_184805 | JGI IMG/M metagenome (GOLD analysis project Ga0209199, IMG submission 184805) | Pelagic marine microbial communities from North Sea - COGITO_mtgs_110523 (SPAdes) (version 2) | ecosystem: Environmental > Aquatic > Marine > Epipelagic ...
CTTTAAAATCACCAAATTGCTTGGTGATCGCAGCTGTCAAGGTTGTCTTGCCATGGTCAACGTGACCAATCGTGCCGATGTTAACGTGGGGTTTCGAGCGTTCAAACTTTTCCTTAGCCATGGGTGGCTCCTCTTGTTGTTCGTGGCGGTGGGCACAATGCCCACCCTACGGGTTGGTGTAGGGTGGGCCAGTGGCCCACCACGTTTATGCAAATTTCGCTTGGATCTCTTCAGAGATATTCGACGGAACAGGTTCGTAGTGACCGAACTGCATGGTAAAATTGGCGCGGCCCGAAGACATGGAACGCAAAGTATTGATGTAACCAAACATATTCGCCAAAGGCACAAAGGCATCAATCGCAATCGCGTTGCCGCGATTTTCTTGACCCTGAACTTGACCCCGACGCGATGTCAAATCGCCGATGATGCCACCTGTATACTCTTCAGGTGTGATCACTTCGACCTTCATCACAGGCTCAAGCAGTTTCGCGCCAGCCAGACGCATGCCTTCGCGCATACACATCCGCGATGCGATCTCAAAGGCCAGAACAGAGGAGTCAACATCGTGATATTTACCCTCAAGCAAAGCCACTTTGAAGTCGATCACAGGGAAGCCAGCCAGAGGACCGCTGTCCATAACGGAGCGAATACCCTTTTCAACACCTGGGATATATTCCTTTGGAACCGAGCCGCCAACGACGCGAGATTCGAAAGAATAACCTTCACCCGGCTCGGTCGGTGTGATGGTCAGCTTGACCTCACCGTATTGACCAGAACCACCCGATTGTTTTTTGTGGGTGTAAGTGTGGGTGACTTCATGGCCGATGGTCTCACGATAGGCCACCTGTGGCGCACCGATATTGGCTTCGACTTTAAACTCACGGCGCATACGATCCACAAGGATATCCAAATGCAGCTCGCCCATGCCTTTCATGATGGTCTGGCCTGATTCAAGGTCAGTTTCCACGCGGAAGGATGGATCTTCAGCAGACAGACGCTGCAGCGCCAGGCCCATTTTCTCTTGGTCGCCCTTGGTTTTTGGCTCAACCGCAATTTCGATCACAGGCTCTGGGAAAGTCATTGTTTCCAGAACCACCGGAGCATTCACCGCACAAAGTGTATCCCCAGTTGTTGTGTCCTTCAGGCCACCCAAAGCGATGATGTCGCCAGAAAATGCTTCTGAGATTTCATCACGGTCATTGGAGTGCATGATCATCATACGGCCCACGCGCTCTTTCTTACCCTTTGTGGAGTTCAAGAAAGAATCGCCTTTTTCCAATTTGCCAGAATAAATCCGTGTGAAGGTCAAAGACCCAACAAAGGGGTCATTCCAGATTTTGAACGCCAGCGCAGAGAAGGGCATGTCATCATCCGCACGGCGGGCGATGTCACGAGTTTCTGTCTCATCGCCAGGTTTAAAGCCCATATAGTCGACAACATCGAGAGGGCTCGGCAAGTAATCTACAACCGCGTTCAGCAAGGGCTGAACACCTTTGTTTTTAAACGCAGATCCACCAAGCACAGGCACGAATGCCATCGCCAATGTACCCTTGCGGATCAATTTGCGCAGCGTCGGAACGTCGGGCTCATTGCCTTCCAAATATTCCATCATGGCTTCATCATCTTGCTCGACAGCAGATTCAACCAATTTGGCGCGCCATTTATCAGCTGTTTCTTGCAGCTCAGCACGGATTGGAGCTTTGATCCAAGAGGCGCCAAGGTCTTCACCCTGCCATAGCCACTCTTCCATCGTCACAAGATCAACCAAACCTTCCAGTTCAGTCTCTGCGCCAATTGGGAAAGCGATTGGCACGGCCACCGCACCTGTACGATCTTCGATCATCTCAACACAGTTGAAAAAATCCGCGCCGATTTTGTCCATTTTGTTGACAAAAACCATCCGTGGAACCTTGTAGCGGTCCGCTTGACGCCAAACTGTTTCGGTTTGAGGCTCAACACCAGCATTCGCATCGAGCACGCAGACCGCGCCATCAAGAACCGCCAAGGACCGCTCAACTTCAATTGTGAAGTCAACGTGGCCTGGAGTGTCAATAATGTTCAAGCGGTGCTTGGGGCTGTCTGGGGACACACCGTCTTCTGTGCGCTCCCAAAAAGTGGTGGTCGCAGCAGAAGTGATCGTGATGCCACGCTCTTGCTCTTGCTCCATGTGATCCATGGTTGCAGCGCCATCATGCACTTCACCGATGTTATGCTCTTTACCTGTATAATACAGGATCCGCTCGGAGCAGGTTGTTTTACCCGCATCGATGTGCGCCATGATACCGAAGTTGCGGTACAGCTCTAGTGGATATTCGCGTGCCATATCTGTTCAGCCTCTGTGGGATTACCAGCGATAATGGCTGAACGCTTTGTTTGCGTCGGCCATCTTGTGAGTGTCTTCGCGCTTCTTGACGGCGGAACCACGGGATTGCACCGCGTCCAACAATTCGCCAGCAAGACGCTCTTCCATTGTGTTTTCGTTGCGCTTGCGGCTGGCTGTAATCAACCAACGGATTGCAAGAGCTTCGCGCCGCTCGGGACGTACTTCAACAGGCACCTGGTAGGTTGCACCACCGACGCGGCGTGAGCGCACTTCGACGGAAGGTTTGATGTTTTCCAAAGCTTCGTGGAACATCTCAACAGGTGCGCGCTTGACCTTGGCTTCGACACGCTCCAGCGCACCGTAGACGATGCGTTCTGCAACGGATTTTTTACCATCGAGCATCAAGTTGTTCATGAATTTTGTCAGCACCAAATCACCATATTTGGCATCGGGCAGGACAGAGCGCTTCTCAGCGGCGTGACGACGTGACATATCTTGATTCCCTTACTTCGGACGCTTCGCGCCGTATTTCGAACGACGTTGCTTACGATCTTTGACGCCCTGAGTATCCAGAACACCGCGCAGGATGTGATAACGCACACCAGGAAGATCTTTTACCCGGCCCCCGCGGATCAAAACAACAGAGTGTTCTTGCAGGTTGTGGCTTTCACCTGGGATGTAGCTGATCACCTCAAAACCATTGGTCAAACGGACTTTTGCAACTTTCCGCATCGCCGAGTTCGGTTTCTTAGGCGTTGTTGTATAAACGCGTGTGCAGACACCGCGTTTTTGTGGACATTCTTGCAAGTGCATGGACTTGCTGCGTTTTACTTTAGGCTGCCGGGGTTTCCGGATCAGCTGTTGGATCGTTGGCATTGGCGGTTCTCTTCCCGTCTAGACAAATAAGGTGATGGGAATAGTCCCCACCGGTTCCAATGTTAAGCGCCAGGTCAGTTACCCATCGCCGGTTTCCGCGTCTGATCGCGGTAATTTTTCGCCAAAGCACAACCAAAACCGCATCCCTTCCCGTAGTCGGAGGGGGCGGCGGGGGTTCCAGAGGAACAGCAAGCTGTTCTTGACCACTTCAAATTTTGATGTTGCGCAATGAGGTATCCCCCATGGCAGATGAGGGGCGTATATGCAGAGTCGCTTTTGCTGTCAACAGGTAGCAGGCGTAAGGCGACAACTTCTCATGCTCCTTTTGATTGAACGGATTTAAAGTGCGCGCGGCTGCGATTTCTCACAGCACCACATCGGCGCGAAGCGCCGTCTGCCCCACCAGTCGGGCGTTGGGCAGGTCATTGCTTTGAGCACGGATGCGCGCGGCCTCTGGCGTCAATCCATGATCCAGCCAGCGCTGTATCAGCCGCGCCTCAAGCTCAGCGTCAGAGCAGGTCAGCTGGATGGACAAATCCCAATAGCCCGCCATATCGCGCCAGATCGGCGCGTCCATCAAAAGATAGTTCCCTTCGATGACGATTGTATCACAGTCCGGAGCAATATGCCCTGCGCCCGCAATAGAGAGATCGCGGGCCCGGTCGAACACCGGGTAATATAACTCCTGCGCCGCGCCGAGCACCTGCACCAATCGCAAAAGCCCGATTGCATCAAAACTCGGCGGGCTACCCTTGCGGTCTAAGATCCCGCGATCGCCCAGAATACGATTGTCCAGATGAAACCCATCCATGGGCACCAGCTGACTGTGAACGCCAGCCCCCCGCATGGCCTCGACCAACCCTGCCGCAAGCGTGGACTTCCCGCTGGCTGGAGGTCCGGCAATGGCGACCACCCGCCGCGCTTGGCGTCTAGGGCTTTTGAGCACCTGCTCCAGCAGGGCAGTGATCTGCGCGCTCATGCCGCCCCCTTACCGATTTAATGCCCGAAGGACATAGGGGCCCATATCCGCCACCACAGCCGCGACGCCACCTGCATTTGGATGCAATCCGTCGGCTTGGAAATAATTTTGTAAATCTGGCGTCACCCCGTCAGACGCCATGAGCGTTTCGAAGTAAAAGGGGTAGAATTCGACATCATAGCGCGCGGCCAGCTCTTGAAACGCGCTGTCATACCGCTCCTTATACTCGGCGCCATAATTCAGCGGCCCGACATGCCCAACCAAAAGCGTTGTGATGCGCCGAGCTTCCAGTCTCTCCAATATTTGTTCCAAATTGTCATGCGCCAACCCCGGATCCAAACCCCGCAGCATGTCATTTGAGCCAAGATTGACAATCACCAGATCCACCGGCTCGACCAGCGTCCAATCCAGCCGGGCCAATCCCCCCGCTGTGGTGTCCCCAGATACACCGGCGTTGATCATACGCACCTGTGCGCCCTGCTCGGCCAACCAAGCGCCCAACTGTGGAACAAAGCCACTCTCTGCCGGCAAACCATAGCCCTGGGTTAAGCTGTCTCCAAATGCAACAACGGTCTTGCCGGACGTTTCGGCCGGGGTCTGCGAATGCACCCCTGTCTGAAACATTATGAAAAAAATAATTAACGCCAAGGCGTTGCAATAGCGGGAAATCAGACCATATCCAAAAGAAGAAAATATCATAGGACGGCTCCTTTGGACAATAAATTTGCGATCGACCTCCAGCAGGTTCATCTCTCGCTTGAGGGCAACGCTGGTCCGGTAGACATTCTACATAGTATTGACTTGCAAGTTACTCAAGGGAGCAGCTGCGCCTTGGTCGGCCCATCCGGATCCGGCAAATCCAGCCTGCTGATGGTTATGGCTGGGCTTGAGCAGGCCACAAGCGGCCGTGTGACCGTTCTGCAAGAGGATATCAGTGCGATGTCGGAGGCTGAGCTGGCGCAGTTTCGCCGCGGGCGGGTCGGTGTGGTGTTCCAATCATTCCACCTTATTCCCTCGATGACGGCCCTCCAAAACGTCGCAACAGCGCTTGAATTGGCGGGGCAACCCGATCCTTTCGACCGCGCGCGCGACAAACTGACTGCGCTGGGTTTAGCCCACCGCTGTGACCATTTCCCGAAACAAATGTCCGGCGGCGAGCAGCAGCGCGTGGCGCTGGCACGCGCCTTGGCTCCCAATCCCAAACTTGTTTTTGCCGATGAACCCACGGGCAATCTGGACGTTGCCAATGGCGCCAGCATCGTTGATAGCCTATTCACCCTCACCCGCGAACAGGCCGAGACAACTTTGATCCTCGTCACCCATGATATCCAATTGGCACAGCGCTGTGATCGGATCATTGATCTGCGCGATGGTAAAATCTGTGAAAGCAATGGCGCATGATTGCTCTCAAAATTGCCAAGCGTGAATTGACCGCCGCCTGGCGCGAGCGCCTGCACGGCTTTCGCATTCTCATGCTTTGCTTAATCTTTGGCATCGCCTCCATCTCGGCCATTGGCTCATTGCGCGGAGCAATTGACGCAGGACTGAACAGCAATGGAAGGGTGTTTCTTGGAGGCGACGCCGAAATTGAGCTCACCTACCGCCAGGCTAATGCGCAGGAGGTGGCCTGGATGACCGGTCAAAGCCTTGCGCAGTCACAGATCATTGATTTTCGCTCCATGGCCGTTGCCCCAGCCACGAACAAACGCCTTCTCACACAGATCAAAGCCGTAGACTCGGCCTATCCTTTGGTCGGAGCCGTCACCCTGTCGAACGATCTTAGCTTACCGGAGGCCTTTGCCGGCCGGGACGGCCTGCCGGGTGCAATACTCGCCCCCGCGCTCCTGCAGCGTCTCACGATCAACTTGGGTGATCAGGTGCAGTTTGGGCAAAAGAATTTTGTCGTCATGGCAACCCTCCTCAAAGAGCCTGACAATTTTGGAAATTTCGCATTGGGACCGCGCAGCCTTGTCTTGACCAAAGACCTAGAAGGCTCAGGGCTGCTGGCCGCGGGCACGCTCTTTTCCAGTAAATATCGGCTGCTTTTTGAGGATGGCAGTCAGTTAGGTAAGGCCCAACAAAGATTTGACAAGGATTGGCCCGGCACAGGCGCCAAATGGAAAGATGCCCGCAAAGCCTCTCCCGGCGCCGATCGGGTAATCGAACGCATGAGCCGCTTTTTGATCCTGATCGGCCTGTCGGGCCTGGTTGTTGGCGGTATCGGGGTGAGCGCGGCTGTGCGGGCCTTTGTTGCCAAGAAAACCGGACACATCGCCGTGCTTAAGACGCTTGGCGCCACACCAGGTCAAATTTTCTGGATCTACACGATACAAATCACCGTCTATACTGGCCTTTCAGTCGTGCTTGGCCTTTTGCTTGGCGCCCTCACGCCCTTTGCCGCCCGGCCATTTTTGCCGGGCAATCTCGCAGAGGTGGCGCTCATATCCATTTATCCGTCAGCTCTTATCGAAGCCGCGGTCTACGGCTGTTTAGCGGCGGCGATCTTCTCGATTTGGCCCTTGGCACAGACCGAGCATATCCGCCCAGCCAATCTCTTCCGCGGAGGCGCGACTGCTCAGTGGCCCGCGCGGCGCTATCTCATTGTGCAAGGCGCATTATTGGCCGCGGCGCTCTTTGGCGCAGTCCAATTTTCCGGTTCGTGGTCCATGACGTTCTGGCTCTTGGGCGGCATAGCCTTGTCACTGCTTATCTTAGCTTTGATCTCTGGCGCATTTCAATTCGCCCTGAGACGCATCATGCGGGGCTCCGCTTTTCAGCGCCGATTGCCGCTGCGCGCTGCATTCAGCGCCCTAGCCAGCGGTTCAGAGCGGACGGGATCAGTGGTTATGGGAATCGGTCTCGGACTCACAGTTCTAGCTGCGGTTGGCCAAATTGACGGCAACCTCAGACGCTCCATCACGCAATCTTTACCCGACAAAGCTCCAAGCTTCTTTTTCCTCGACATTCAATCCACCCAGCTGCCGGAATTCAACCAGCGCCTAGCGGAAAATCCAGCGGTGCGGAACGTTGAAACAGCCCCCATGCTGCGCGGTCTCGTCACAAGAATTAACGACCAGCCTGCCGCAGAAATTGGCGGCGATCATTGGGTGCTGCGGGGGGACCGCGGGATCAGCTACGCAGATGGTTTGCCCGAAAAAACGAAAATTACGGCTGGGCAATGGTGGGGTGCCGGTTACAGCGGGTCGCCTCAAATCAGCTTTGCCGCCGAAGAGGCCGAAGAGATTGGCATTGGAATCGGAGATCAATTGACGCTCAACGTCCTGGGCCGCGATATCACCGCCACGATCACAAGCCTCCGCGAGGTGGATTTTTCCACGGCAGGCATGGGATTTGTGATCTTGTTGAATGAGGCGGCTTTGAGAGGCGCGCCACATTCTCATATCGCGACTGTCTATGCCGAAGCCTCTGCTGAAATTCCAATATTGGATGAATTGAACCAAGCCTTCCCCAATGTCACGGGCATTCAAATTCGAGAAGCCGCAGCTTTGGTCACAGGGGTGGTGTCATCAATCGCCTCCGCCGCTTCGATCGGTGCGCTTGCCACGCTCATCACCGGATTTTTGATCCTGATCGGGGCCGCCGCGGCCGGCACGGCCCAGCGCGCCTATGAAAGCGCGATTTTGAAGACACTCGGGGCCACACAGCGCGAAATCTTGACCTCTTTCGCCCTCCGCTCCGCCATGATCGGGGCGCTTGCCGCGGGCGTGGCACTTGGTGCAGGGCTTCTGGGCGGCTGGGCGGTCAGTCATTTTGTATTTGAAAATCAATTCAACATCATATGGGGGAACGCCGCATTGGTAATCCTTGGCGGTGTCAGCCTCACGTTAATCACAGGCATGCTCTTTGCCCTGGGCCCGCTGTCGAAATCCGCCGCATCGGAGCTCGGGCACCGCGATTGACATCAGGGCGATCTTCCCGTGCAAGCGGGTTTTTTCTATGCGCGTTGGACAAAACAATTCACCTTATCGCCGCAAACCGCTTTGGTCGCAGGCGTAACCATAGTGCATTGGGCTATCGCCCGCCTGCGCCAGAAGCCACCATCCAGGTGGATCAAAGGCCAGTCATGCACTTACTTTCAAATTGGACCACTTAAGTGGGGCTGCTCAAGCGCAAGAGATCAAAAGTGGGGTATTTCGGCGAACTAGTCAGTCGCAAAGTTGCGCCTCTGCCCTGATCATGGTTTCTAGTTGACAAGCTTTTCCAATATAGATGCAACAATTGGAATAGCGACCTTTTCAGAACCATAAACTGATAAGTGATTACCGTCAGAAAACATTATCTCCCCATTCATAATTACTTTACAAACGTCACTGTTGCAAAGAACTGATTCAGGATAAACTATGCTTACTTTTTGAGCAGAATAATTAGCTGCAGCGTCTCGCATTATGGAGTATGATAAATCTACTTGGGACTCGAAATATGTGCGATCGTATCCGTATTCTTCCGGGAATTCCTCACCACTGTTAACCTTTCTAGCAAACAAACGTGGAATATTTATGTTTGGTCTAGGGTTTGACTGCACGATTATGATGCTTTTGCCTCGTTCTACCAATTGCCTCAATAACATCGAAACAGCGCTTCGTACCGACTTTTGTCTTTCATCTTCAGCGATATAGGGTGATCCAGTAGTCGGATACGAATAAAAGCTGTCTTCTCCCACCTCTCCTAACATATTCGGGTGATCTTCAGACATAAAATAGTTGTCCCAAGTCGCTACTAAGACGACTACTTTGATTGTGTCATCTGCCGTGATTTGCGCCAGAACTCTTTGGTTAAATTCGGCACATCGTGCTGCTCGCTTCTGACCGTGGTTCAACAGGCCCGGCACTGGCAAGCAGCTAGAAAGTAGGTAAGCGCGAGTGGCAACATCATCCTTTGCTAACTGATCCGCCACTGCATCTAAAATCGCAGCCCCATGGCTGTCGCCCCAAACTGCAACTGCCTGAGGTTTGTCAGGACCGAGTTCGCATGTGGCATCTAAGTCAACTTGAGGTACGTTTTTTCTTACATTTAGGCATCTTTTGTAATTTGTACTGAAAGTGTTCTCTACAGCTAATATTTCACCAATTTGGCCAGTAAACCTCTGAGGGATACCATCTGTTTTGTCTCCTACAATAGCAAAACCAACGATTCCGATTGCAGCGGCAGACAAAAGACCACGACCCACATATTTAGGTATTCTCTGGTGTCTAAACGGCGTTTCTATTAATCGCCATGATAAGTAAGCCAAGATAAATGTTGTTAGCAAAAGAATGAGCTTAACTAGCAAGGTTTTTGGCGCAATATCTAAATACGACATAAAACCAATAAAAGGTTGATGAATCAGATACGCTGAGTAACTCATCAATCCAATCATGCGCAGCGGCTGAGATGACAGAATACGCTTTGCAATCGATGTTTTGCTTCCATATGACAGTACACCAGCAGTAGCTATTACTGGGACTAACGTAAATGCGCCTGGCCAAACTACACCCTTGGGTAGCAGTACAAGGGCTGCAATTAGGATCAAAAGGCTCAAGTTGCCGATGATTGCTGCCTGTAAATCTGATACTAAGTCTCGAAGTTGTTTGTCACGCAAAGCAATAATCACACCGACTAATAATTCCCATGCTCGACTTGGTAGCATGTAAAAAGATAGTTGCGGGTGCTTGTCGCTCATCCAAACAGCAAGCAGAAAACTTGCGATCGCAAGAAAGATAAGCGTCAATAACAGGTAGCGACGGAAGAACTTCCAAAAAAATACGATTAATATTGGAACTATTAAATAAAATTGTTCTTCAACACCAAGTGACCAAGTGTGTAGAAGAGGATCTTGCTCTGCTTCAGGGTTGAAATAGTCGATGCGAAAAGCAAACCAAATATTTGATAATGAAAGTACTGCAGTCGCTCCTCCTCCCAAAAAGTATTGATAGTCTTTGGGGAGCATAATTATCCAGCCTGCAGCAAATGTTATCAAAATGACTGCAAAAAGTGCTGGGAATATGCGTCTAGCTCGACGTGCGAAGAAGTTACTAAAATGAAAGTCGCCAGATTCACATTCATTCAGGATTAGACCACCAATCAAATACCCTGAAATGACAAAGAATACATCAACACCAGCAAAACCAGCACCGATCGTTATAAGGCCCAGATGATAGAAAATAACTGAAAGTACAGCGATGGCTCGCAATCCATCGATTTCTGTTCTGTATTTCATAATCTTCAATCCAGTTAATCTAAAATGCCCGGGCATGTACTACTTGCTGCAAACTTCTCCATGTGAGCCAGCGGTTACTGCTCGGATAATCTTTAATAATGCACTAAACAATAGTGCATCGCGAAACCGTTTAATTAAACTATTTGATAATCAATTATGTCTAACTGTTGAAGTTGTAAGTTCGCTTTCCGTTGTCAGAGTTTTTTGGTGAGCTGAGAGTGGATCAAAGCGTGTCTGCAGTTCGATTGAGGGCTGGCTGGGTCGTCGGGGTGCAAGATATGCGCGACGGTACCGTTTAATCTGGCGTGCCGATAGTGTCGCAACACATACGAAAAGTCTAAGTCAAGATTAATAGTATTTGCACAACGCTTAAGCATAAAGATGTGTCTCAAGAAATGGAACTTGAGCACACGAGGATTGAATTTCAGCTTCTGCTGGACTAGTAAAGCCCAGAGAAGGAAGGCTTTCGATAAAAGACCGGCTGCACCAATAGTAAGTTTTGAAAGTCAGTTTGAAAATGGTAAGGAAAGTATAGTGATTGGCCGCAAAAAATTTTGTTTTCACAGACATCCCGAAAATAGCCGACCTGAGCGTGACAAAAGCATCGAATCCGCTCTCATTGCATTTTCATCAGCGGTTCATACAATGACTTGGACTTCACATCGGACGCCGTTTTAAGTATGAACGACAAAATAGTCATTGTTACGATGAAATGGGGCACGTTGTTTGGCCCCGATTACGTGAACGTCTTATACCGCGCGTGCAAATCGGCATCATCTATACCTTTTGATTTCGTGTGTTTTACGGACGACCCTTCGGGACTAGACGCCGATATTGCAGTTAAAACGCTGCCAGAGATTGGTTTACGTGAAGAAGAATGGTATCAAACTGGCGTATGGCCAAAACTCGCGCTTTACAAGAAAAACTTACAAGGGTTGAAAGGCCGGTGCCTCTTCATCGATCTCGACATGATTGTTTTGCGTGATCTAGATGACTTTTTATCTCATCCAGCCGCCTTCATCTCTATTGACGTCGGCGAAAGCTGGCGCCCTTACGCTCCACGAGCAAACTCCGAAGTAGGAACAGGTATATTTGCATTTAACATTGGGCAGGAAGCTCAGATTCTTGATGCTTTTTTGGCTGATCGTGAAGCTGCGAAGGTCAAATTCAATAATGAGCAATCTTTTGTAGAAGAATACGCAAAATCAATGCATTTTTGGCCAGAGGGTTGGGTCATCAGCTTTAAAAGATGGCTCCGACGTCCTTTAGGAGTTGATTTATTCTTGCCACCTAAAAAACCACCAGAATACGCCAAAATTGTAGCGTTCCACGGCGACCCTCGTCCCGCTCAATTAATGCGTCAAGGGATAAATTTCTGGGATAAATTTCCACATATGGGCCATGGCCAAGTAGGCTGGATGCTGGATTACTGGAAGCGATTTGGCGGTACAATAAAAACATAACCAACCCTAACGACAGCAGGCAGCCATATTTTCGCAATGCAGCAGAGCAAAAACTTTCGATATTTTATATGTCTGTCTGCTGTTTAGCGAAGAAAACCCCAAACGCCATAAAGGAAGTTAATGATATGCTGGAACGCCGCCGCTTTTTAACTAAAGCTTTCTCAAAAATGCTTCACAATAACCACAAGGTCTGACGTTAACAATTCGTCTGTGCGCATCATGCGCACAGACGCAATCGACCACACCTTAAGTCTACGTTCGACCGGACAACAACAACGAGCTACCTTTAGTCCTCTTTTTGAAAAGCATTAATGACCAAGACTACCGAGGGTCTCCTTAAGCCCGCATGGGGCCCATTTCAAAAGCCACCACAGAGGCCACCAATTCTATCGTAGACACAGAGTCTCGCCGGGTGCTAACCTTTTTAAATCGCGTGATACGATGATTGACGTGTGTCCCACTGAAGGAACCATTGGCTGTGTGGGGGCACCATAATCCTAAGACAGCTGCAGTTACACACCGGATATCAAGCGATTTTCATTGTCGTCCGATCCTACCTAGTGCACCTTTGTAAGAATGTTGACCCGAACAAATGGCTCTTAAAATACCTATCATTATCGTCTGTGTTCTAACTGTCTTAGCTTTGGGCGGATGGTACCTAGTGCCGAAGTTTCTCGAACAGCCATCGTACAAAGTGCTGCTTAAAGACGGCAATATTGAGATCCGTCAATACGATAGAATTTTGTTGCAATCAGTTAAGGTGCGAGGCGACCAGTATCAGTCTATTCGGCAAGGCTTCCGTCCTTTGGTTCGCTTTATTGGAGGTAAAGACAGAGATGGCGACAAGATCTCCATGACTGCGCCAGTCATCCAGTCTGCAGGAGACCATGAAGGCGATTGGGTAATTTCTTTCTCAATGCCATCAAAATACGATAAGGCCGATTTACCTGCACCACGGGACTCTTCAATCTACACAGAAGACCTGGAGCCGATGACAGCAGCGGTCATTAGGTTCAGCGGTAAAGCCGATGAGCAAATGCTACGCGATAAAACTAAAACTCTTCTGCAGTGGCTTGAGCAAGCAAGTTACAAAGTGCAGTCCAAACCCAAGTACCTATTCTATAATGATCCCAGCACTCCAGGGTTTTTGCGTAGAAACGAGGTTATGGTTCAGGTCAATTAGTGCAGTGCAGTACGGCAAAGGAACAATCAAACAAGCGCCTTTGCTCTTCGCCCTACCCTAAAACCTTAGCCAACCAACCCCACAACTGCTCCACCTGGTAGCCTCGACCATAGCTCTCCCCGACACCCTTCTTGCTCCAGCCGCCTATCTGGTCGATGATGTCTGCAGGGCATTCTACATCCCGCAGCCGGTCTCTCATGGCATGCCTTAGTGAGTGGACTACGATATCCTTAGAGACATGGACCTTGAGCCACTTGTTTAGGGCAGCACTGGCTGAGTTAGCTTTGGTGGTCTATACATAGTGATCACGGTAAACGATGATATCGGAAGGCTCAATAAAACAGACGTGCAGCGCGCCATAAGCATCTAGTCCCCGCACATACTAAATTGAAGCGCCTTCCAGAGGCAGTATCGCACATTGGTGCACATAAAATGACCAGCCGTCATGTCCAATCTACCAATTCATAATCGACCAATACGACACAATCAGCAGATCAACCCCGCGCCTCTGCATTTCTTGGCGGGTTTTGAGCAGGCGCTGTTCAAATTCAGCGCGTGAAAAATTGAGCTTGGCTTGTGACATCTCAGGCACTCCTTTTTGGCATGCTGTGCGAAAAAATTATCAGAACCAGCTGCGCTGTATATCTTAAGTGCGACATATTTTTGGAGTGACACGCAAATGGCCTAGGCGGGTCAATCTGGCGCTTGAATTCTAACCGCCGACCTGCGCCTATGGCTCATGAGCAGATTGTTTTCAACAGGCATCCATCCCAAACCCGAGCGCGCCCTGTGACGGCGTTGCGCAGCCAAAAGACCATTGGTCTCACGCTGGCCATTTTTGGCGCGCTGCTGTTAACGCCCGATACTTTGTTTATGCGGCTTTCACAGCTCAACGGGCTTAATATGTTGCTTTGGCGCGGCGGTCTCAGCGGCCTAGCTTATTTTATGATCTGGCTATGGATGCGCAGCCCGCGCGATATGTCCAATATCTGGACCGGCAATTTTGCCATAATTGTCGCTTGTCAAATCGGTAATGCGGCGTTGTTTAGTCTCGCCATTGCCATCGCGCCCGTCACCGTGGTTTTGATAGGCGTGGCCACCGTGCCAATCTTCGCCGCGATTTTGTCACGCTTGATTTTGGGCGAAGCCCTCTCAAGCCGCACGCTTATCACCTCAGCCTTAGTCGTTTTAGGCCTATTTATCTCTGTGCTGGGCGGTGACAACGGGCAAATTCAGTTCGACACCAGCACGCTCATCGGTGCAGGACTGGGACTGGGGGTCGCCTTTAGCCTGGGGATGAATTTCACAGTGATCCGCAAAGACAAAGACGTGCCCTTTGTTCTGGCCATTGCCGTTGGCGCCATTGCCGCCGCCGTGCTAGCGGCTTGTTTTGCAACCACTATCGCCTGGCCGCCTCTCCCACAGATGGCCGCCATTGCTTTGACCGGAATTTTCATCCTCCCGCTGTCATTTGTCACCCTCTCTTATGCGGCCCGATTTGTCCCCTCCTCCACCGTGAGCCTCATCATGTTGCTGGAAACAGTTTTGGGCCCTTTATGGGTTTGGTGGGGCATTGATGAAGCGCCAAGCGCCACGATGTTGATTGGCGGTGGCATCGTTCTAACCTGTTTAGCCGTATTTTTGATCCTTGAGGGCCGCAGCGCTGATTGAAACATCTGCGGAACAGGCGCCTGCGATCCCGAAACCACAATAATTAAATGATCGACAACGCGGATATTGGGTCCTAGCTTCTGTGCAAGGAGATTTACCATGACCCATTATGAAACGGCCGCATCAGACCTTCCCCTCAGCACCCTGACCGTCACAGAGCGCGTCTTCGAAGGTCTCACCTCCAGACCGGAAGATGTGGTTATAATTGATGGGATGGATGGACGACAATTTACCGCCGGTGACGTGATTGATCACGTCAAACGTCTGGCAGGTGGCTTGCACGCGGCCGGCCATGTGGCACAAAAGCCTGTTGCCCTTATGGCGCCAAATTCACCGGAATATTGTATTATTTTTCATGCTGTCGCTTGGGCTGGCGGCGCGATCACAACATTAAATCCCACCTATACAGCCCATGAAATCCGCCATCAGCTGCACGATTCCGGAGCAGGCCTGCTGATCACCGTCCCCGAAACCCTCGCCGTCGCCAAAGAGGCACTGAAAGAGCTGCCAGAGGTACAGCTTTGCGTCATTGGTGGCGTCGACGGCTGCCAGAGCCTGTCCGAGCTATACGGCGAGGCGCAAGAGCAGCAGTGCCCGGTAGATTTAGACCGCCACAACGTTGCGCTGCCCTATTCCTCTGGAACTACCGGCTTGCCCAAGGGGGTGTGCCTGTCGCATCGCAACCTGTCGATGAATATCGATCAAACCGCACTGGGCGCTGAGTTTCGTGCCGGTGAGACCGCCGCCGCTTTCCTGCCTTTCTTTCACATTTATGGTATGACCGTGATGATGAATATGCATCTGGCCTGCGGCGGTGTTTTGGTCACCATGCCACGGTTCGACCTGGAGCTGTTTCTGCGCATTTGCCAAGACCACCGCTCCCGGCGCATGTGGATTGTGCCGCCGGTCGCTCTTGCATTGGCCAAGCATCCCTTGGTTGATGCCTATGATCTCAGCGCGTTGGAGCAAGTTTTCTCCGGCGCCGCCCCAATGGGCAGCGCCCTGTCTGACGCAGTGGCCAGTCGCCTCAATTGCGCCATGCTGCAAGGCTACGGCATGACCGAACTGGCCCCTGTATCCCATATCACCCCCCTGAGCACCCCACGGTCCGGCGCCTCCGGGCTTGCGATACCAAACACCCGCTGCCGCATTGTTAGCCCTGAGACTGGAGCCGACTTGCCACCGGGGGAGGAAGGCGAGCTTTGGATCAAAGGGCCACAAGTCATGATTGGCTATCTAAACAATGAAACAGCCACCCAAGACACGCTCACCTCGGATGGCTGGCTGAAAACCGGCGATGTGGCAATCATTGATGCGGATGGTTACATGTTCATCGTGGATCGTCTCAAAGAGCTGATAAAATACAAAGGGTTCCAAGTGGCCCCGGCGGAACTGGAGGCCTGTTTGGTCGCCCATCCACAGATTCAAGATGCAGCCGTGATTGGCCTGC
>Ga0209199_1003311_pt1 | contig 16152 bp, 13 predicted proteins | sample COGITO_mtgs_1105_7_FD_184805 | JGI IMG/M metagenome (GOLD analysis project Ga0209199, IMG submission 184805) | Pelagic marine microbial communities from North Sea - COGITO_mtgs_110523 (SPAdes) (version 2) | ecosystem: Environmental > Aquatic > Marine > Epipelagic ...
AGCAAAAGTAATTGAAAAAACAATGATTATAAATTTTTTAATCTTTTTCATTTTAATTTTTAATATACCAAATAATAACAAAGCCAATAACTGCAAAAATTAATCCACCACTTCTCAATTGTGAGTCGCTTATTAACTCAATTTTTTTTATCATATTTTTCATTTTTGATGGAAATAAGGCATACATAATACCTTCAATAAAAAGGAAGAGACCAAAAGCTATGATCAATTCTTTCATGTTTAATTATTATTGAGATTTAGGTTTTATATTTCCAAAAAATTTAAAAAATTCACTGTCAGGAGATAAAATTAAAGATGTCTCTCCGCCGATTAAAGCTGTTTCATATGCCTGCATAGCTCTGTAAAATGCAAAAAATTCAGGGTCTCTTCCAAAGGCTTCTGCAAATATTCTATTTCTTTCACCATCACCTTCACCCTTCATGATCTCAGAGTTTTTATTGGCATCTGCTAAAATTATTGAAACTTCTTTATCAGCCGTTGATGTAATTGTGACTGCCATTTCCGCACCTCGTGCTCTAAATTCCTTAGCTTCTCTTTCTCTTTCAGTTTGCATTCTTCTAAAAATTGCTTCACTGTTTGCTTGTGGAAGGTCTGCTCTTTTAATTCTTACATCTACAATTTCAATTCCAAATTTTTGAGCCTCTGCATTAACCCCTACTTGAATTAAAGACATTTGTTTTGATCTATCTTTAGATAATAATGTTTGTAGTTCTTGTTGACCTAAAACATTTCTAATTCTTGAGTTAATAACTGTTGCCAATCTTGATCTTGCAACTCTTTCATTTCCAACTGAAATATAAAATTTTAATGGATCTACAATTTTAAATCTTGCAAATGCATCTACAATCAATCTTTTTTGATCTGAGGCAATAACCTCTGCTGGTGGAGTATCTAAATTTAATATTCTTTTATCTAGATAAACTACGTTTTGAATAAATGGGATCTTAAAGTTTAAACCTGGTTCTACTATAATTCTTTTTGGATCACCGAATTGCAAAACTATTGCTTGATTAACTTCTTTAACAATAAATACTGAAAAGAAAACTGCAGCTCCTAAGACTGCTATAATGGGTAATAAAATTTTTTGTACTTTCATTTAATTAGTTACCTTCTTTTTTCCTAGTTCAGGTAGTGGTAAATAAGGAACGACCCCTGATCCAGCATTTTTCTCAATAATTACTTTATCAATATCAGCTAAAACTTTTTCCATAGTTTCAAGATACATTCTCTCTTGTGTCACTTCTTTTGCTTTATCATATTCATTGAAGATTGATATAAATCTACTTGCTTCACCTTCTGATTGAGCAACTACTTTTTGTTTGTAAGCTTCTGCTGCTTGCATAATTTTTGCAGCTTCCCCTCTTGCTCTTGGGATAACATCATTTGCATATGCTTCAGCTTCATTTTTAGATCTTTCCATATCAGCTCTTGCAGCTTGAACATCTCTGAATGCATCAATTACTTGATCTGGTGGATCAGCTTTTTGAGTTTGAACTTGTGTAATTTGAATTCCACTTTGATACTCATCTAAAATGGATTGAATAATTTCTTGTGTTTCAATTTCAATTTCAGCTCTTCCTTCAGTTAGAATTGGTTGAATTTCACTTTTAGCAATTACTTCTCTCATTGCAGTCTCAGCTGCAGCTTTTACAGATCCTTCAGGATCTTGAATTTCAAATAAGAATTTACCAGCATCTTTAATTACCCAAAATACTGAAAAGTCTATGTTCACAATATTTTCATCTCCTGTTAACATTAAACTTTCTTGAGGAACATCAGCTACTCCTCCACCTTGAGAAAAACCACTGTCTCTTTCTGATCTAAAACCAATATCAATTCTATTAACTTTTGTAACTTTAGGAGTTTCAACTGTCTCAATTGGAACTGGAATATGATAATGCAATCCCGGTTGGGTAGTTTTTATAAACTTACCAAATCTAAGGACGACACCTTGTTCATCAGGTCCCACTCTATAAAGTCCGCTTGCAAGCCAAACAAAAAGTAAAATAATTAAGATTAGACCAATTGGTTTCCCACCTGATTTACTTCCACCAGGTAAAAATTTATTAATTTTATTTTGAATGTCTTTAATAATTGCATCTATGTCTGGTGGTGTTGGGCCTCTACCTGAGCCATTTCCACCTCCTCCAGGAGGTGTTCCCCATGGACTTCCGCCTCTACCTTTAAAATCGTCTGACATATGACAAAGTATATAGTGTCTTTATTATAAAAAACAAGTAATGATAAAAAAATGACTGATAAAAAGCCAGAACTTAGTGACGCAATGAAAAAAAAATTGGAGCCCAGAAAGTTCATTAAAAATCCAATTTTAGGAACAAAATTTACCATTGCAATTTCAAGTGCAAAGGGAGGAGTTGGAAAATCGACATTTGCAACAAATCTTGCATTAGCTTTAAAACAAGTTGGCTGTAAAGTTGGTCTACTCGATGCTGATATTTACGGTCCATCAGTTCCAAAGATGTTTGATATAAATGAAAAACCTAAAAGCGATGGTCAAAAACTAGAACCAATAATTAAATATGACATTCAATGTATGTCCATAGGTTTTTTAGCCGATCAACAAACGCCTATGATTTGGCGTGGCCCTATGGTGACCAGTGCAATTAAAACTTTTACTCAAAAAGTTAATTGGAAAGATTTAGATTTTATAATTGTCGATATGCCTCCAGGAACTGGTGATACACAGTTAACTTTTTCTCAAGAAATAAAAATGGATGGTGCAATTATAGTCTCAACTCCTCAAGAAGTAGCTTTATTAGATGTTAAAAGAGGTATTAAAATGTTTGATAAACTAGGAGTAAAAATTTTAGGATTGGTGGACAACATGAGTTATTTCACTGGAGATGATGGCAAGAAATATAAAATTTTTGGTGAAGGTGGTGTTAAAAAAACTGCAGAAGAATTTGAAAAAGAATTTCTAGGCGAGATACCTATTAATCCTGAAGTTGGAAAATGTGGTGATGAAGGAAAGCCTATTGTTGAGGCTAATCCTGAACATGAAATTTCAAAAATATATTTAGATTTTGCAAATAAAATTAAATCAACTTATCTTTAAGATCAAAAGCAGTCATCAATTCGTTCCATTCTCTTTTGGAAAGGCCAGAACTCTCAACATCAACATTTTCACCTTTAATTAGTTTTTGAATAATTGTTTTTCCTTTAGCTGAAACTTCAGTTCCTCCAACTCTATAATCCATAAATGCATCATAAGTAATTGGAACCCATTTTTTAACAGTATCCAACATGATATCAGCATAAACTCTAATTTCATATTGTGCATGACTATCAGCTCTAAGTCTTAAAAAATTCATTAAGTTTAATAAATCAGTTTTCCAATACCACTGGGTATAAGTATTTAATGTTAAATTCATTCTTGCAAGTTCTCTGGCTAGTCCTTTTTTATTTTCATCAATAGTTGATCCATCAAATCTTTCATTCAACATTGTTTCATAATTATCATAAGTTCTCTCAGCATCATTTTTCAAAAGTTCTAAAACTTCTTTGGCTTGTTCACCCTCTAGAACATCTCCTCTACCCTGTCTATTGCTTGTAGATTGAGCAGCCAAATTATCTTGTGATGGTAGATAAAATTCTTTATCAAGTATTGAATATCTTGCAGAGTATTCATTAACATTTGCTGTTCTATGTCTGATCCATTGTCTTGCAATGAATATAGGAAGTTTAATGTGGTATTTGATTTCACACATTTCAAATGGCGTGCTATGCCAATGCCTCATTAAATATTTTATCAAACCTTTATCAGTTGATACTTGCTTAGTTCCTTTACCGTAAGAAACTCTAGCGGATTGGACTATAGATGTGTCATCACCCATATAATCAACTACTCTTACAAAACCATGGTCTAAAGCTGGAATTGCTTCGTATAAAATCTTTTCAAGTTCTGGAGCAGTTACCCTTTTTGTTGGATTGCTCTGACTTTGTTGATTTTTTATTTCGTCTGCCTGTTCTTTAGTTAATTTCATGATTGTTATTGAATCTGTTGTAATTCCTTTTATATTAATAATGTTGGTTTTCCAACTACGACGATAAACGAATTTCGTAATAACCATTGCGGACGTGGGGGCAGTACCCACCACCTCCACCATTACAACTTATGGGGGTGAACTAGATTCGACGGGTGACTAAAGGCTATTCTTTCGTTCGGGATTGTTCCACCGTGACGGGCAAATTTATAATTGCTAACGAAAGTTACGCACTTGCTGCCTAATTAACTTTGTTAATTAAGTAGACGGGGTCCGGGGCACCTGGCAACAGAACGCCCCTTTTCAATATTTAAATATATTTATTTTTTTAATTCTGCTTGAGCAGCAGCTAGTCTTGCAATAGGGACTCTGTAAGGTGAACAAGAAACATAATTTAGACCTACTCTAGAGCAAAATTCAATACTTTTAGGGTCACCACCATGTTCTCCACAAATTCCAAGTTTCAATTTTTTATTTTGGCTTTTTCCCTTTTCAACAGCGATTTCAACTAAATCTGCAACCCCATCATCTATTGAAACAAATGGGTCAATTGAAAATATTTTATTATCTATATAATCATTTAAAAATTTTCCACTATCATCTCTACTAATTCCAAATGTTGTTTGCGTTAAATCATTAGTTCCAAAACTAAAAAACTCTGCATGTTTTGCAATTTCTTTTGCTTTTATTGCGGCTCTTGGAAGTTCAATCATTGTTCCAACCATAAATTTTATTTTGATTTTATGTTCTTTTTGAACTTCACTAGCAATGTTAATTACTAGATCTTTCATTATTTTAATTTCAGCTTCAGTAGACACTAAAGGGATCATAATTTCTGGAAATGCTGATTTAATTTTTTTCTTTTTAAGTTCAGCTAATGCTTCAAAAATAGCTCTACATTGCATTTCATAAATCTCTGGAAAAGATATACCAAGTCTACAACCTCTATGACCTAACATTGGGTTTTGTTCATGCAATTCCTCTATTCTAGACTCAACTTCCTTTACTGGAAGACTTACAACATTTGCCACTTCATTTATTTCTTTTGCAGTACGAGGTAAAAATTCATGAAGAGGTGGATCTAACAAACGAACTGTAACAGGTAGCCCACTCATAATTTTAAAAATTTCTACAAAATCTTTTTTTTGGTGAGGTAAAAGTTTTTCAAGTGCTTTGGCTCTATCTTCTTTAGTTTTAGATAAAATCATTTCACGAACAGATAAAATTCTTTCTTCATCAAAAAACATATGTTCTGTTCTACAAAGACCAATACCTTCTGCTCCAAAATCTTTAGCAGTTTTTGTGTCTTTTGGTGTCTCTGAATTGGTTCTAATATTTAATTTTCTAAAGCTATCTGCCCATGACATTAACTTTGAAAAATCACCAGAAATCTCTGGTTTAACTGTCGCAACACTTCCTGATATAATTCTACCTGTAGATCCGTCAATCGTTATAACTTCACCTTCTTTTATTTCAATTGATGAAGTTTTAAATGATTTGTTCTCATAGTTTATATCAATTTCACTCGAACCAGAAACGCATGGTCTACCCATTCCTCTTGCAACAACAGCGGCATGACTTGTCATTCCACCTCTTGCAGTCAAAATCCCTTTAGCTGCATGCATACCTTGAATATCTTCTGGTGATGTCTCTACTCTAACTAAAATTGTATCTTGCATCATCCCAGTTAATCTTTCAGCTTCTTCTGAAGTAAATACTACTTTTCCACTAGCTGCACCTGGAGAAGCTGGCAAACCATTAGCTATTACATTTATTGAGCTTTTTTCATCCAAAGTTGGGTGAAGTAAAGTATCTAAAGAATTAGGATCAATTCTTAGAACAGCTTCTTTTTTTGAAATTAATTTTTCTTTAACCATATCAACAGCAATCTTTACTGCTGACTTAGCTGTTCTTTTTCCTGATCTTGTTTGAAGCATCCACAGTTTTTTATTTTCAACTGTAAATTCAACATCTTGCATGTCTCTGTAATGGTTTTCTAATTTTTTTAAAATTTTATGAAGTTGCTTGTAAACATTTGGCATAACTTCTTCCATTGATGGAGCTTTTACTTTTGCCTGTTGTCTAGCTTTTTTTGTTATGTATTGAGGGGTTCTTGTTCCCGCTACAACATCTTCACCTTGGGCATTAATTAAATATTCTCCATAAATTTCGTTTAATCCATCTGAAGGATTTCTAGTAAATACAACACCTGTTGCACAATCTTCACCCATGTTACCAAAAACCATTGATTGAACATTTACTGCTGTGCCCCACTCAGCAGGAATTTGATTTAATTTTCTGTAAACTTTTGCTCTGTTGCTTTCCCAAGATAAAAATACTGCGCTAATTGCTCCAAGTAATTGCTGGTAAACATCTTGTGGAAAATCTTTTTTAGCTTTTTCTTTAACGGTTCTTTTAAAATCAACTATTAAACCATCCCAGTCACTCTCATCTAAATCGGTATCTAAAAGAACTCCTTTTGTAAGTTTATAATTTTCGATTAATTCCTCAAAATGATAACCTTCAACTCCCATAACTACATTGCCATACATTTGAATAAATCTTCTGTAACTATCTTTAGCAAATCTTCCATTTGAGGTTTTTAACGCTAAGGCATTAACAGTTTTATCGTTTAAACCTAGGTTTAAAATTGTATCCATCATTCCTGGCATTGACACTCTAGCTCCTGATCTTACTGAAAGTAATAAAGGGTTTTTTAAATCACCAAATTTTTTACCAACATCTTTTTCAATAATCTTTAATTCTTTTTTTATCTGAGCAACTAAGTTTTTATTTAATTTTTTTTTATCTTTATAAAAAAGTTCACATACCTTTGTTGAAATAGTAAATCCTGGTGGAACTGGTAGGCCCATTCTTCCCATTTCAGATAAATTTGCACCTTTGCCCCCTAAAAAATTTTTAGGATTTTTTATTTTTTTACTATCTTTAGATTTAAAATTTAGAATTAGTTTTTTCATTGAAGGGAATCGATTAAAGAAAAATTAACATAATAATCAAACGTTTTACATAACATTTGAATTAGTTCCAGCCTGTTTTTTTTAATTGTGATGTCCTCATCGTTTACAATCACATTGTCAAAAAAATCAAAAATTACTTTTTTGGACTCAGCTAAATTATTGATAGATTGTTCAAAATCCTCATCTTTATTAATACTTTGAAAATACTTACTAAGTTCATTAATCTTTTTATATAAGTTTTTCTCAAACTCAGTTTTAAAAATACCAGGGTCAGTTGTATTTGATAATTCAAGGTTTTTGTCTTTTAATTCACTCTCTAATATATTTGAAGCTCTTTTGTAACTTGAGATCAAATCGATCCCATTAGGTTTATTAACAAACTTGTTTAAACTTTTGGCCTTACCAAAAATAACCACTGATCGATCTAAATTAAACGAACTTGTTGAAGCTAAAATAATATCACTTCGAATTTTCTCTTCTTTCATATAAAATTTCAATCTATCCATCAAAAAACTAATTAATTCGTTTTGAAGAGATTTATTTTCAAATTCAAAACCTTGATCCAAGTACAAGCCTGTAGAATAACTAATTAAATCTCTTATTTTAAAATCTTTTTTATTTTCAACTATTGTTTTAATTACTCCCAAAGCCAATCTTCTTAGAGCAAATGGGTCTTTGGAACTTGTTGGTTTCTGATTTATTCCAAAAAAACCAACTAAGGTGTCTATTTTATCAGCTAATGATAATGCCACACTATATGGCTTTTTGGGTACTTTTGAATTTAATCCAGCTGGCAAATATTGTTCACTTATTGCTTTACAAACATCTTTCTCAAAGCCTTGTGCTTCTGCAAAATAACCACCCATAATTCCTTGAAGCTCAGGAAATTCTCCAACAAGTTCAGAGACTAAATCAACTTTACAGATGGATGCAGAAAGTTCAACCTTGTCTTTACTTATTAACAATTCATCGGAAAGCATACCACCAAGCTTTCTCATTCTTTGAACTTTATCAAAATATGTTCCCAGTCCTTTAAAGTAATTCATAGATTTTAGACTTGAAACTCTTTTCACTAAATTTTGTGATTTATCTTTTTGCCAAAAAAACTCAGCATCACTTAATCTAGCTTCCACAACTCTTTCATTTCCAAGTTTTATTAAACCGCTCTTATCATGCTTATTAGTTACAACTAAAAATTCATTAGTAATATTTCCCTTTTTATCAAAAGTTGGAAAATATTTTTGGTGGTGTTGCATAGTAATCATTAAAATTTCTTTAGGAATATTTAGAAATTTTCTATCAAATTCACACAATATAACGTTAGGTTGATCTGTTAGGTCAACAACTTCATCAAGTAACTTGGAATTATCTTCAATTAATATATTTTTCTTCTTTGAAATTTCATTTAATTTTTTTTCTATTAAATTTTTTCTTTGATTATGATCAATGATAATATTTAATTTTTTAAAAAAGTTATTATAATCTTTGAAATCAATAAATATTTTTTTCTTTTCCTCAAATTCTTTATCTATAAATGTTGAATTTGAAGAAGTTAAATGATGAAAATTAAAAGTTAATTTTTTTCTATCAAAAATTGCGAGAATTGATTTTAACGGTCTACCCCAATTTAAACTAAAATCACTCCATCTCATTGATTTTTTCCACTGAATTTTTTGTAATATTAAAGGCACCAATTCCTCTAATAAATCTTGAGTATTAAGCTTTTTTGATTTTGTTTTAAAAAAATAAAACTCTCCTTTATCTGTTGCTTTCTTAAAAAGATCTTTTTTAGAAATATTATTTGATCTGATAAAACCTTCTAACGCTAGTTCTGGAGCTTTTATACTTGGGCCCTTGATTTCTTCAGATTTTAAAATTATTTGTTTTTGCAGGCCTTCAAATAAAATGATTAGTCTATTAGGTGTTGAAAATGACGAGCTTTTTTTAAATAAAATAAACTTTTCATTAAATGATTTAATAAAACTATTTAATAAATCTTCTCTTAAATTCTTTTGAAGGGTCGAAGGTATTTCTTCACTAAATAATTCTAAAAAAAATTCTGACATCTAGCTTTGACTATTTAACCAAATACCTGCAGCAGCTTTAGTAATATCTCTAATTCTGCCTATATATCCGGCCCTTTGAGCAACACTAATTGCTCCTCTAGCGTCTAAAATATTAAATATGTGACTTGCCTTAAGGCATTGATCATACGCTGGTAGTGATACATTTTTTTCTACAAGAGATTTAGCTTCAAGCTCAATCATATCAAACATTTTAAATAAACTATCAATATTTGCATGTTCAAAGTTATATGCAGAAAATTCTTTTTCTGCTTGATGAAAAACATCGTGATATTTTACTCCTTCATCATTCCAAACAAGGTCATAAACATTTTTTTGTTGTTGGGTAAACATACATATTCTTTCTAATCCATATGTAATTTCAACAGATACAGGTTTACATTCAAATCCTGCCATTTGCTGAAAGTATGTGAATTGTGTAATCTCCATACCATCACACCAAACCTCCCAACCTAAACCTGCGGCACCGAGAGTTGGGCTTTCCCAATCGTCTTCTACAAATCTAATGTCATGTTCATTATGATCAATACCAATTACCGACAAGCTATTTAAATATAATTTTTTTATATTATCTGGTGAAGGTTTAATCAAAACTTGAAACTGATAATAGTGCTGTAGTCGATTTGGATTATCACCATACCTTCCATCTGTTGGTCTTCTTGATGGCTGAACATAAGCAGCCTTCCAATGTTTTGGACCTAGCGATCTAAGCGTAGTTGCTGGATGAAAAGTACCAGCCCCAACTTCCATATCGTATGGCTGTAAAATAATACAACCATGTTTACTCCAGAATTTTTGAAGATTTAGAATTGTATCTTGAAATGATTGAAATTTTTGTTTTGGTTTTTTTAATTTAGAAGCCATATCTTTGCCAGATTGACCTTTCATCTAAAATGTTGGCTAATTGATCCACTTGGTTATTAGAAGAAGAAAGTTTTTGACTTAACCACCCTTTAGTTTTTTCAAATTTTTTAATAACAACATCATTTCCAAATTTTTCTTTTAGAATTTGATGAGCATCACCTACCCCATCTATTAATCCTAGTTCTTTAGCTTTACTACCTGACCAAAATTCTCCTGAAAAAAGCTCTACTTCAGATTTGTTTAATTTAGTTCCTCTGCTTTTTTCTACTACATCTATAAAATCTTTGTGTAAATCTAACTGAATTTTTTTTAATCTTTCTATATCTTCGTTTTTTTCTTCTAAAAATGGATCTAAAGTACTTTTATTCTTACCAGCTGTGTGAACTCTTCTTTCAACACCAATTTTCTTAATCAATTCTGTAAATCCAAATGAAGAATAAATAACTCCAATAGAGCCAATGATTGAGCTTGAATTTGCATAAATTTCATCTCCAGCACATGAGATTAAGTATCCACCCGATGCAGCAACATCTTCAGCAAATACAATTACTTTTTTTTTACTGTTTTTAGCTTCCTGTCTAATAAAATTATAAATTAAATGTGATTGAACTGGTGATCCTCCAGGAGAATTAATAGTTATTGCAACACAAGATGCTTTTTTAAGAGAAAAAGCCTTTTTTATAATTTCTTCTTGGCCAGCAAAATCTATACCTTGTTTAAATTTTCCAGCATTTCCTATAACTCCACTCAGTTTTATATGGGCTACAGTCTTTTTCTTTTTAAAAAAAGAGAACATTTTTAATCCTTATAGAATTATTAATTGAATATATTAATTACTTATAAATGAAGAAATAGGTGCGTCAATTGATAAGTAATATATAAAACCCAAATATATTAATTTAATTTAATTATGGGAACTGTAGTTCAGCTTAAAAATCAGATAAACGACTCATACTTTCAGCTTAAAGATTCTGTTGAAGATAAATTGGTTCTTACTGAAGAAAAGATAAAATCAAAGTTGGCCAGTGATGTTGAGTTAGTCCAAAAAATGACTGACTACCACATTCAAACTGGTGGGAAGAGATTACGTGCCCTATTAACTCTTGGATCAGCAAAATTATGTGGGTACTCCAAAGGCTCAAGAGATATTAATTTAGCGGCTTGTGTTGAATTAATACACAGTGCAACTCTAATGCATGATGATGTAATTGATGAGGGAACCATAAGAAGAGGTAAGGATACATTAAATAAAGTTTGGGATAATCATTCTTCAGTTTTAATTGGAGACTATTTATTAAGTAGATGTTTTGAAATGATGGTAGAAGATGGAAATTTGGAAGTTTTAAAATTGTTGTCATCAACTTCCTCAAAAATTGCTCAAGGAGAAGTTTTGCAACTTCAACACAAAGGTGAGGTTGATATGCTAGAGGAAACTTACCTAAAAATTATATCAGCAAAAACTGCTGAGCTTTTTGCAGCTGCAACAAAAGTAGGAGCAATTTTATCTGATGTTGACTCTAAAGAAAAAGATGCTCTTGAGTTCTATGGAAGAAATCTTGGACTAACCTTTCAAATTGCTGATGATACTCTCGACTACAATTCTGATTTAAAATTATTTGGTAAAAAGATAGGTCAAGATTTTTTTGAAGGTAAAATTACTTTACCTATTATTTTACTATTTCAAAAAATAGATATTGATGAAAAAAAATTATTAACTGAATTTTTTAAAAAAGATTTTAGAGAAAAAAATGATTTTAACAAAATAATTGTTTTGATAAAAAAATATGACATTATAAATGAGTGCTATCAAAAAGCTCAACATTACATTAATCTTGCTTCAAACTCTCTTACAGTATTTAAAGATTCAAAAGAAAAAACTATTTTAAGAAGCCTTACTTCGTTTAGTTTAGCTAGAAATTTTTAAGGACTTAATAAAGATCTTATCCAATTGCCACTTTTATCAATAGTGTAATTTAATCTTTCATGAATTCTGCTGTCTCCATCTAACCAAAATTCAATTCTTGTTGGTGATAAATTCCAACCAGACCAATGATTGGGTCTTGGTACATTGTTTTTATCATCAAATTTTTGCTTAAACTCTTTAATTGAGTTTTCAAGCTCCTCTCTATTTTTTAATTCTTTACTTTGTTTTGATGCCCATGCTCCAATCCTACTGTCATAGCCTCGTGAATTATAATACTGATCGGCTATACTATCTTCTACTTGAGTTATAGTTCCACTAATTCTTATTTGTCTTAAAAGACTTTTCCAATGAAAACACATTGCAGCATTTGGATTTTCTTTAAGTTCATTTCCTTTTTGACTATTTAAATTAGTGTAAAATACAAAACCATTTTGATTAAACTCTTTTAACAAAACCATTCTTACTGATGGTATGTTATTCTTATTAGATGTTGCTAATGAAAGAGCATTAGGATCATTGGGTTCTGATTTTTTTGCTTCATCCATCCAAACTTTAAACAATTCAATGGGATCGTCTAGATCTAAGAAGCAGTTATTGAGGCCAAGTGAGTTTTTTTCATTCATAATTTAAACAAAATAATCTATACAATATAAATAATGTCATTTAATACTTTTGGAAAGCTATTTCGTTTCTCAACTTGGGGAGAGTCTCATGGACCTGCAATAGGTTGTGTAGTCGACGGATGTCCTCCCAATATAAGTATTAAAGAACAAGATATACAAATTGAACTAGATAAAAGAAAACCTGGACAATCAAAATTTACAACTCAGCGTAAAGAAGACGATAAAGTGCAAATTTTATCTGGTGTGTTTGAAGGAAAGACAACTGGGACTCCTATATCACTAATAATTTACAACAAAGATATGAGGTCAAAAGATTATGGAAACATTAAAGATAAATTTAGACCAGGACATGCTGATTTAACTTATTTTAAGAAATATGGAATTAGAGATTATAGGGGTGGAGGAAGATCCTCTGCAAGGGAAACTGCGGCTCGTGTTGCTGCTGGAGCAATAGCTAAATTAGTTTTGCAAAATAAATTAGGGAAAAAGTTCAAAGTTATTGGGGCCGTGACCCAATTAGGAATATTAGGATGTGATGTAAATCAATGGAACGATAAAGTAATAACTAAAAATCCATTTTTCTGCCCAGATAAATCGATGATTAAACTTTGGGAAAAATATTTATTAGGTGTAAGAAAATCTGGATCTTCTTGCGGAGCTGTGATTGAAATAAGAGCAAGAGGAATACCTGCGGGATTAGGTGCTCCCATATATTCAAAACTAGACTCTGATATTGCTTCTGGTTTAATGAGTATTAACGCTGTCAAAGGGGTAAACATTGGATCTGGAATGAACTCAGCACAATTAAGTGGTGAACAAAACTCAGACGAAATTTCTCAAAAGGGTAAAAAGTTAAAATTTAACTCTAATAATGCTGGAGGAATCTTGGGTGGAATATCAAGTGGTCAAGAAATTATTGCCTCCTTTGCTGTAAAACCCACTTCATCAATTTTAACCACTAGAAAAACAATTAATAAATTTGGAAAAAATACAACTATATCAGTTAAAGGAAGACATGACCCGTGTGTAGGGATAAGAGCTGTACCCGTAGGTGAAGCTATGATGAATTGCGTTTTATTAGATCATTACTTAATGCACAAAGCTCAGTGCAGTTAAGCCAAATTAGTTTTTTACTACTTTAATAGAGTCTTTTGTAAACAAGACATCTAAAATTTTCTTTGAAATTTGTGAAGCATTTAGCCCTGCCACATCATACATTTTTTTAGGATTGTCTTGTTCAATAAAAGTATCAGGTAACATCATTGCTCTAAACTTTAATCCTTTGTCAAATATCCCTTTCTCAGCTAATAAATTTTTAACATGAGAACCAAAACCTCCAATCGATCCTTCTTCTACAGTAATTACAACCTCGTGTTCTCTAGCACATTTTAAAATAAGTTCTTGATCTAAAGGTTTTGCAAATCTTGCATCAACAATTGTTACTGACACACCTTTATTTTTTAATTCTTCTGCAGCTAATTTACATTCTTCAAGCCTTGTTCCTAAACTTAAAATACAAACTTGTTTTCCTTCTTGAATTACTTTTCCTTTTCCAATTTCAATTTTTTCATCAATTGAAGGCAAATCAAGACCCACACCTGTTCCACGTGGGTATCTAATTGCACTTGGTTTATCGTTAATATCAACTGAAGTGTTTATCATTTTTACTAACTCAACTTCATCACTTGCAGCCATAACAATAAAATTAGGTAGTGTTGATAAATAAGTAATATCAAACGAACCAGCGTGTGTAGATCCATCTGCCCCAACTAGGCCAGCTCTATCTATTGCAAATCTTACAGGTAAACTTTGAATGGCCACATCATGAACAACCTGGTCATAAGCTCTTTGTAAAAAAGTAGAATAAATTGCAGCATAAGGTTTATAACCCTCTGTTGCTAGACCAGCTGCAAAAGTTACGGCGTGTTGTTCAGCTATACCTACATCAAACATTCTTTTTGGAAATTCCTTCCCAAAAATATCCATACCCGTTCCACCAGGCATCGCAGCTGTTATTCCTACAATTTTGCTATCTTTTTGAGCATGCTTAACTAAGGTATTAGCAAATACTTTTGTATAAGCTGGGAGATTGCTTCCACTTTTTGCTTGCTCACCTGTTTTCACATTAAATTTTGAGACACCATGGTAATGATCAGATGCTTTTTCAGCATAAGAATAACCTTTTCCTTTTTGTGTTTTAATATGGATCATAATTGGACCTTCATGTTTCAGGTCCCTTGCATTCTTAAGAATCGGAATAAGACTTGTTAGATCATGACCATCTATTGGACCCGCATAATAAAAACCTAATGAGTTAAATAATGTGCCACCTGTAACTGCAGACCTTAGAAAATCTTCAGCCTTACCAGCTTTATCACTAAACCGTTTTGAGAATGAAGACATTAACAATTTAATTGTTTCCCTTAGACTAAAATAAATTTTCCCAGTAAATAACTTTGCCAGATAAGTTCTCATAGCCCCTACTGGTTTTGCAATTGACATATCGTTATCATTCAAAATAACAATCATTTTAGTTTTTGATGCTCCTGCATTATTCATAGCCTCATAAGCCATGCCCGCACTTATTGCGCCATCACCAATTACAGCAATTACATTTGAGGATTTATTTGCTAATTTATTTGCTTCAGCAATTCCTAGTGCTGAGGATATAGATGTTGAGCTGTGAGCAGCTCCAAAAGGATCATACTCACTTTCTGATCTTTTTGTAAATCCTGATAATCCATTTCCTTGTCTTAAAGATCTAATCTTGTTTTTTCTTCCAGTTAAAATTTTATGTGGATAAGATTGATGTCCTACATCCCAAATTAATTTATCATTAGGAGTATCAAAAACATAATGTAGAGCAACTGTTAGCTCAACCACTCCTAAACCTGCACCTAAATGTCCTCCAGTTTCAGACACTGCACTAATCATCTCTTCTCTAACTTCATCAGAAACTTTTTGCAAATCATGTTCTGATAATTTTCTTAAATCAGATGGAAAGTTGATATCGTTTAAAAATTTATAATTTTGCATTACTTTTCTCTGTGTAAAATGTAATTCAATGTTTCTTTAATATTTGTAGAATTTGAACCATATTTTTTTAAATTCTTATTTATTTTTAAAATAATTCTATCACAATATTTAATTGCATTCATATATCCTAGTAAGCTTATTAGTGTAGCTTTGCCTTTTTTTTGATCTTTTCCTGTTTTTTTTCCAGCAATTTTAGAGCTACCTTTGAAATCAATTAAATCATCAGCTATTTGAAATAATAAACCAATATCAGATCCCATATTTTCAAAAAATTTGATTTCTCTAGTATTTTTTTTCTTAATAATTGCTGGTACAGCACAGCAAAAACTAAATAATTTTCCTGTTTTTTTAATTTCCATTTCTATGATCTTGTTTTTAGATATCTTTTTTTTTTCGTAACTTAAATCTAGATATTGACCACCCGCTATACCTAAGTGACCTGAACATTGAGATAATTTCTTAATCAGATTAATTTTAATTGTTTCACTTATTTTTAAAGTAGGACTTGCTAAAATTTCAAATGCCATTGTAAGTAATGAATTTCCAGCAAGCACTGCCGTAGACTCTCCAAACTTAATATGTGTAGATGGTTTTCCTCTTCTGAGTTTATCATTATCC
>Ga0209199_1003312_pt1 | contig 16147 bp, 15 predicted proteins | sample COGITO_mtgs_1105_7_FD_184805 | JGI IMG/M metagenome (GOLD analysis project Ga0209199, IMG submission 184805) | Pelagic marine microbial communities from North Sea - COGITO_mtgs_110523 (SPAdes) (version 2) | ecosystem: Environmental > Aquatic > Marine > Epipelagic ...
GCTTAAAGAAGAGCTCAATCGTGGTGTCAATCAGGCCTCATTTAATGGCAATAAAATATTAAATGGCACCAATGCAAGCTTTACCTTTCAGGTTGGCCACATGAGTGGCGACAATGTAGTGGTCACCCTGGGTGACATGAGAGGAAGCATGATTGGTACCCAAAGTTGGGATCCTAAGGCAAGTGTCACAGCACCAACTGTTGTTGTAGATGTGGTGGGTGTTACCACAGCCATTCCGGCTACGGGTACAGTAACCCTTAGTGCAGATCCAACCGCTAGTGACGGTACTGACTCCATGACGGTCACTATTGGCGATGCAGTCTTTTCGTATGCTGCCGATGCTGCTGACGTGTCGGGCGACAAAGATACTTATGCGGCCTCGTTCGCTGAGGCGTGGAACGCATCGACCGATGTTGACGTTGCAAAGTATGAAGCGTCTTCCTCTGGTGCAGTGATCACCTTCACTCAGGACACAGCATCTGCTGGTGCCTTGACCATAACTGAATCCGTGACCGGTGCACTGGCTGCAGCTGCAGCTCCTGTTACCACTGGTGCGGCACTCTTAGCTAAACAAGAAAGCTACGACTACAGTGCTATTACTTTGGTGACGGGTGATCGTGTGAGCCTGACCATTGGCGGTATAGAATACGTCCAAGAGTTTACCACCAACCAAGCTAGCACACTGAGTGCCTTAGGTGCTTTAGTAGTCAATGCTGATGCGAGTTATGTCAGTAAAACAGTGAATGATGCTGGCAAGCTAGTGTTTACTGGGGCAGCAGCAGGCACTGCGTTGGCTGCGGCGACCGCAGCGGTAGAAACATCAAGCGTTTCTGAGGCTAATAGTGTGGATGATATTCTTGTCACTGACACTACTAGCGCCAAAGCAGCTCTTGCAGTAATTGATGGAGCGCTCGACATGATGTCTGACTTCCGTGCCAGACTTGGTGCGTCATCCAACCGCATGTTCATTACCGTGGATAACCTGATGAGCATGTCAGAAAACACAGGGGCAGCTCGTTCACGCATTATAGATGCCGACTTTGCTGCGGAATCAGCCAGTTTAGCCAAGAGCCAAGTGTTACAAAAAGCAGGCACTGCGATGTTGTCTCAGGCTAATGCTTCAACACAAGACATCTTGAGCTTGTTAAAATAGGTTAACTGACTGAACTGAACTAAACTTAAACTAAAGGGTCGAAGCTGTTCGCTAGGGTTAATGCCTAGCTACTAGCTAAACTCGACCCACCCCTTTCTTGAAGTACCCCATTACCCCTAGCAACTAGCGCTAGGGGGATTTTTTCTGTGTGTGCTACTAAAAAACTCTGCAGCATTAGTATTTATGCTCTTAGTTAAAATAGCTGTGTTATTTATTATTTAGAAAGCAAAGTTTAAACCTTCAAACCCCGCAAAAACTCAGCAAACTCTTCACCAATGCCTTCATGCCTTAGAGCATGCTCCACATAAGCCATGGCTAAGCCTAACTTATCACCACAATCAAACGTGCGATCAGCAATATGATAGGCCTCAATAGCACCCCCTGCCGTTAAATACGCTGCAATGGCATCAGTGAGTTGAATTTCATTACCCACCCCAGGCAAGGTTGCCGCCAACTGCTTCCACACATTTTTGTGCAACACATAACGCCCAGTAATGGCTAAATTACTGGGTGCGTCCGCTAAGGCAGGTTTTTCAACTAAAGCTTGAATGCGCGCAAACTGCCCACTAGTCAGGCCATTACCATTAACATCCACTACACCAAAACTAGACACCTGCTCCTCAGGCACTGGGTTAACCATAATCTGACAGGCCGCATTTTCATGAAAACGCTGCACCATCGCCGCTAGGTTATCTTGGGCAGGGTTAGAGTTAAGGTTATCAATTAACACATCAGGCAACACCACCACAAAATCATCGTCACCGATCACCGGTTTAGCACTTAAAATAGCATGGCCCAAACCCAAGGCTTTACCTTGGCGAATGTGCATAATATTCACTCCCTTGGGAGTGATGGAGCGCACCTCATCTAATAACTGCCGCTTTACCCGAGTTTCAAGGGTTGATTCCAGCTCAAACTGAGTGTCAAAGTGATTTTCAATGGAGTTCTTACTGCCATGGGTCACCAGCACAATGTCCTTAATACCCGCCGCTGCAATTTCATTCACAATGTATTGAATCATGGGCTTGTCCACAATGGGCAGCATTTCTTTAGGAATGGCCTTAGTGGCAGGTAACATACGGGTACCCAAACCCGCGACAGGTATAATCGCTTTCATAATTCCCTTATAGCGCATACGCTATTATTGTGTTTTAAATCAGATGCTTTTGACCAGTGCCATCGTTACTAAAATGTTTGCCATCGCTAGCAACTAGTCACAGTCTAAAACTTTCTCATGCCCATAGAGCTAAATTAGACATATTCAAACCAGAGTTTAACCACTACAATGGCCCCTGCCAACATAAATAGCTGCCTAATCTCAAAGACCCCATGAGCCAATTCTTTCAAATTCACCCAGAATCTCCCCAACCTCGGCTTATCAAGCAAGCCGCAGAAATTATTCAACAAGGTGGCGTTGTGGCGTATCCCACAGATTGCGCCTACGCCATTGCGTGTCACTTAGGTGACAAAAAAGCCGTAGATCGCATTAAGCAAATCCGTCAATTGGACGACAAGCACCACCTTACCTTAGTGTGTGAAGACCTCAGCCAAATCGCCACCTATGCCAAAGTGGATAACGAAGCCTATCGCATTCTAAAATCCCACACCCCAGGCGCTTACACCTTTATTTTAAAGGCCAGTAAAGAAGTACCAAAAAAACTCCTCCACCCCAAAAAGAAAACCATTGGTCTACGAGTGCCAGACAACGCCATTGCCTTAGCGCTCTTAAAAGAGCTGGGTGAGCCCATGCTCAGTAGTTCGTTAATACTGCCCAATGAAGAACTGCCTTTAACTGATCCCTACGATATCAGGGCCACCTTAGAGAAAAGCTTAGACTTAATCATAGATGGCGGTTACTGCGGTATGGAAGTTACTTCAATGGTGAGCTTAGTAGACGGTGAAGTTGAAGTACACCGCCAAGGCATGGGCGATACGGCGGCATTCCAGTGAGTTCCTGCGTCTAAGTTTTCCAATTGCCATAAACCTCAAATGCTGTCTTTAACCAGTGTTTAATGCTTTAAAACTGATAGATAATGGCGCTAATTAAAAAACATTAATTTTGACTATTTATTTGCGGTAACGTTTTTAAAGTGAAAATTTAGATCATCTTATTTCATGATTGATAAATCATGTTTAAGTGTTATTTGCCTTGCTTAGTTGTTGGCTAGTGTTTACAAATACAGGGTTTGCAAAAAACTGTGCTTCAGATTATTCTTTTGAGTATAAATACCTACAGACATGGGTGATTGTATTTAAGGATAATTACCATTAAGTTAGGTGAAAATAATTGATAATTTAAGAAAAATTCTTAGAATATTAAATGTATAATCAAAACAACGAAAAAATTTTAGAGTTCATGCACTCATGCCCGTTATAGCAGAAGTTTGGCAACCCAATCTAATTGCATTGGTGAGTGCGTTTTGGACAATTAAAGTGCTACGTGCTGAGTTCAATTATGACCACATCTAACTGGCTACTGCTGCAGGTAAAGCCTCGACAAGAAATGCGTGCCTTAGAAAACCTAGAGCGCCAGCAGGCCCAGTGTTATTGCCCATTAATTCAGGTTGAAAAACTTAGTCGTGGCAAACGAATTCACGTTGAAGAGGCTCTATTTCCTGGGTATTTCTTCATCAACTTTGACCCAGAAAAAAGCAACTTGACCTATACAGCCATCCGTTCTAGCCGTGGCGTAAGTAAAATTGTAAGATTTGGTGAGGAACCGGCAAAGGTGCCAGAAGCCCTTGTTTCACAAATCAAAGATTGTGAAAAAGCTAGCGTGTCATCTTTGAACGCTCCAAACTTACCCCAAAAAGGTGACACGCTTATTATCGTAGAGGGTCCACTTAAGGGCTTACAGGCAGTTTATAGTCAAACAGACGGGCAACAAAGGTCGATTGTGTTGATCAGTTTGCTACACCAGCAAGCACCCACTTCACTAGCCAATACCCAAATACAAAAAATCGCCTAGTTTGCTTTGGAAGCCATTCCATTGCGAATTTTGTGTTAATATTTAATCACCTTTCAGCAGTTGAACGCAGTTTTTGCAAATGCCATAAGTAACCGGGTAGGGCGGTAGCGTGTCTGTCTCTTGTTTATTTTTGTTCGCTCCTTATTACTTGCTGCTTCTTATTCTCTACTCACCTTCTAATCACCCAACCCTAAGCGGGATCATGCCCACAGAAACCTATCTTAAAATACTCAAACACATCGAGTCTAACCCACACATATCACAGCGGCAATTGGCTCAAGAGTTAGGTGTAAGCGTTGGAAAAATCAACTACTGTATGCAGGCATTAATCACTAAGGGCTGGGTAAAGGCAGGTAACTTTAAGCTCAGCGCCAATAAAGTGAGTTACCTCTATTTATTAACCCCTGCCGGCATTGACGAAAAAACCAAATTAACAGCCAGCTTTTTAAAGCGAAAAATTGCCGAGCATGAAATAATTACCCAACAAATAGAGCAGCTTAAACGCGACGCTCAATAAATTTTAACTTTGTGATTGCGGCTCAGTCACCACCATTCGCAACCTTTAGCTACCTAACCTTAGAGTGATCACATGAAAAAGTACCAAATATATGGTGTAGGCGCCGCCCTAGTCGATACCGAAGTTGTAGTGACTAACGAATTTTTAAGCACCCATAAAATTGACAAAGGCATCATGACCTTAGTTGATGAAGAGCGGCAGTTTGAATTGTTAGCGGCGTTAGACTCGCATCACGTTAAACGCAGTTGTGGCGGTTCAGCATGCAACACCATCGTGGCGGCAAGCTGCTTTGGCTCAACGGGTTTCTACTCGGCTAAAGTGGCAGAAGACAACGATGGCCGATTCTTTATCGAAGACCTGCAGGCCACAGGTGTTGATTTCCATAACCCAGCTGCCAGTGCTAATACCAGAGCTAGTGCTGCCAGTCCGAGTGACAGTATTACTGGCAAGTGCCTAGTCATGGTGACCAATGATGCAGAACGCACCATGAACACCTTTTTAGGTGCCAACCTAGAATTAACCTCTAATGAAATCGATGAAACCAGCCTAATCAACTCAGAATGGTTATACCTAGAAGGGTATTTAGTCACCGATGAGACTAGAACAAATGTAGCGGTAAAAGCCATGGAGCTTGCCAAAGCCAACCAAGTAAAAACCTCGCTTAGCCTATCAGATCCATTTGTGGTTCAAGTGTTTGGAGATAATCTGCACAAGGTCATTGGCAATGGCATTGATTTACTATTTTGCAATTCACACGAAGCAAGAAGCTTTACCAATACCCACAGCACCAAAGCTGCAGCCGAGCAGCTAAAAAAGTACGCCAAAACCTTTGTTATTACCCGTGGTGCAGGGGGTTCATTATCCTATGACGGCACAGACCTAGTGCAGACTGCGGGCGTTACGGCTAACGCAGTCGATACCAATGGCGCAGGTGACATGTTCGCAGGGGCTTTTTTATATGCAATTAACGAAGGCCACGATTATGCATGGGCCGCTAAGTTTTCTAACGCCGCCTCATCCAGAGTAGTGAGTCAATTTGGCCCACGAATAGAAGTGGTTGAATATGAGCAAATTAAACATCTATTTAACATATGATTAGCCACCTATGAGTAACTTAGCAGATATAAAAATTCTATTAAGTTTTTAATCAAGAGAAGATGAGACTTTAACGTTAGAGTAGCCAGCTTGGGCTACCCATAGAGCGGCCAGTCAACTGTCATTACGAGAGAACAAGGTGATTGCGGTAATCTTATGTAAAAGGGGTCTGTGCTGAAGTTAAAAGTCCAGACTTGCTTTTAAGAACAATAGGGTTAAATTGTGTTTAAAGCTATTAAAATTTAATTAACATATTGATAGAATATAAAAAATGAATGTAACAGTATTTGGAATTGGATATGTCGGTTTAGTTCAGGCGGCTGTATTTGCTGATGTGGGTCACCACGTAATATGTGTTGATGTTGATAAAAATAAAGTCGAAAACCTTAAAAAAGGTATTATTCCAATCTATGAACCTGGGTTAACTCTGATAGTTGAAGAAAATTATAAAGAGGGACGACTTGAATTCACTACCGACGCCAAAATTGGTATTGAACATGCTGATATTCAATTTATTGCAGTAGGCACGCCTGCAGATGAAGATGGCTCAGCAGATTTAAAATATGTACTAGCTGTAGCAGAAACAATTGCGACTCTCATGGAGAGCTCTAAAATAATCATTGATAAAAGTACGGTTCCTGTAGGGACGGCTGACAAGGTAAATAAAAAAGTTGCAAAAGTATTAGAAAGCCGAGGCATTTCGTTTGACTACCATGTTGTTTCTAACCCTGAGTTCTTGAAAGAAGGTTCTGCTATTCAAGACTGTCAAAAACCTGATCGAATTGTTGTAGGCACAGACAACGATAAAGTTGTAGATGTTATGCGTGAACTTTACGCACCATTTAACCGCAATCACGACCGCATGATCTTCATGGATGTTAAAAGTGCTGAATTAACAAAATATGCAGCTAATTGCATGCTTGCAACAAAAATTAGTTTTATGAATGAAATGTCGAATATAGCAGAAAAACTAGGAGCGGATATCGAAGCTGTAAGACATGGAATTGGATCCGATATCCGTATTGGCTACCAATTTATTTATCCCGGCTGTGGTTATGGTGGGTCTTGTTTTCCTAAGGATGTACAAGCCTTAATTACAGCATCTGATTCCATTGGTTATAATGCAGAAATTCTAAAATCAGTAGAAGCAGTTAATTATAGACAAAAAGAAAAGTTATTTGAAAAAATAAATAAACATTTTAATTATGAACTTGATGGAAAGACCTTTGCTCTATGGGGCTTGAGTTTTAAGCCTAATACTGACGATATGCGAGAGGCCACCAGTCGTGTACTCATGGAGTCACTTTGGAAAGCTGGTGCGAAAGTACAAGCATACGATCCAGAAGCAATAGAAGAGTGCAGCCGTATATATGGGCAACGTGATGATCTTATATTGATGGAGACACAGCAGTTAGCTCTCAAAGATGCTGATGCTCTTATTATTGTTACTGAATGGCAACATTTTAAAGCACCAGATTTTCAATATATCAAGCAGTCATTAAAAGAATCAGTTATTTTTGATGGTCGTAATTTATTTGAACCTCAATTACTGGAAAATCATGGTATTACTTACTATTCTATAGGACGTGGAAATTGAAAGTATTGGTGACTGGAGGTGCAGGTTTTATTGGTTCGCATTTATGCCAACGCTTATCTTTGAACAACAACGAAGTATATTCCCTAGATAATTACTCGACAGGCAGTGTAAATAATCACGTAGAAAATGTTACATACATACGCGGCGACACTAGTGATATTCAAAAAATTATAAGCTTTAAGCCTGACTATGTTTATCATTTAGGGGAGTACTCTAGGGTAGAACAAAGCTTTGATGACATTGAAAAGGTTTGGAAATCTAATAAAGACGGAATATTTGCTGTGTTGCAATTCTGCAGAAATGTTGGGTCTAAAATTATTTATGCAGGCTCTAGCACTAAATTTGGAGACGGCGGCCTAGGTAGGTCACAAAGCCCATATGCATGGACTAAAGCATCAAATACAGAATTAGTTGAAAATTATGGGCAATGGTTTGATGTTCCTTTTGCAATAACATATTTTTACAATGTATATGGAGAAAGGGAAATTTCAGAAGGAAAGTATGCAACTTTAATTGCTTTATTTAAAAATAAATATCTAGCTGGTAAAAAATTAACAGTTGTATCACCTGGTACCCAGAAGCGAAACTTTACCCATATTGATGATATTGTCGATGGGCTCATTTTGGTTGGTGAGAATGGCTATGGTGATGAGTTTGGAATTGGAAACCCTGACTCATACTCTATAATTGAAATTGCTAGAATGTTTGGCTCTGACGTAGAAATGTTACCGGAGAGAAAAGGGAATAGAATGACTGCTGAAGTGGTTACTTTGAAAACAGAAGAATTGGGTTGGACACCAAAATTTTCAGTTGTTAACTACATTAGAGACATAGTTTGCGTAAACAAAGCTAAATAAAATTACTTTTTATACGCGATAGATCAATGATTTTATTTTTATATGAATATCCTATTAGTAAAAATCATACACTTTATTTTAGTTTAACCACCAAATAATCGTCTAAGAAAATATAAAAATATGAAAGTACTAGTAACAGGCTCTGCTGGTTTTATAGGTTCAGCATTATCACTTAGATTATTAGAGCGTGGTGATGAAGTTGTAGGTATTGATAATCATAATGACTATTATGACCCAGCATTAAAAGAATCGCGTTTGGCTCGGCATATTGATAATCCAAAATATACTCATTGTCGTGGTGATCTTGCTGATAGAGGGTTTATTGAAAAATTATTCAAAGCACATAAGCCTAATCGAGTCGTAAATTTAGCAGCACAGGCAGGAGTGCGTTATTCACTAGAAAATCCACTTGCATATGTTGATTCAAATCTTGTGGGTTTTGCCCATATATTAGAAGGTTGTCGACATAACAGTGTAGAACATTTGGTTTATGCGTCATCTAGCTCGGTATACGGCAGCAACGCAAAGATGCCATTTTCAGTTCATGATAACGTCAACCATCCAATTAGTTTATATGCTGCAACAAAAAAAGCAAATGAATTAATGGCCCACAGTTATAGTCATCTCTATAAGTTACCAACAACAGGGTTACGGTTCTTTACTGTATACGGTCCGTGGGATAGACCGGATATGGCGTTACAAAAATTTGCAAAAGCAATCGTTAATGACGAGCCCATTCAATTATTTAATTATGGTAACCACAGACGAGATTTCACTTATATAGATGATATTATAGAGGGTGTTATTCGTGTGCTTGATAAGCCTGCTGAGCCTAATCCAAGCTGGAGTGGAACAACTCCTGATTCAGCTACGAGTCATACACCTTGGCGTATTTATAATATAGGTAATAATAACCCCGTTGAGCTGAAAGAGTATATATCAGTTTTAGAAAGTACACTTGGTAAAGAAGCAAATAAAGAATTATTACCATTACAACCTGGTGATGTACCAGATACTTATGCCAATGTAGATGATTTAGTTAGAGATTTTGATTATAAGCCTAAGACCGAGCTTGAAAGTGGTATTAAAAATTTTGTTAAATGGTTTAATTCTTATTATTCATAGAAATGAATTTAATTATAAATATCTATCTGTTTTACGCTGGGATTTTTGTAGCAATATAAAAGGTTAGTATTAATCATGAATAAAAAAATTGTTGCACTTTTACCTATGAAATTCAACAGTGAGAGAGTTAAAGGAAAGAATTTTAAATATTTCAATGGGAAACCATTATTTAAATGGATTCTAGATACCTTACTAAGTATCAAAGAAATAGAACAGGTTGTTATAAATACTGATGCAAGAAACATACTTTATGAAAACGGGTTAATCGAAAGTGATAGGGTTGTAATTCGTGATCGACTGCCTGAAATGTGTGGTGACTTAGTGTCGATGAATAAAATAATTGAAGATGATATAAAAAATATACAGTCTGATATATTTATTATGTCTCATGTGACAAATCCACTACTAAGTTTGACTACGATAAAAAAAGCACTAAATAAGTTTCAAGGAGAGCTAATGCAGGGAAATGCTGATTCATTATTTACTGTTAATAATATACAAACTCGTTTTTATCGAAAAGATTGTAGCCCCGTTAACCATAATGCAAATAAATTGTGTAGGACGCAGGACTTAGAAACTTGGTATGAGGAAAATTCTAATTTATATATTTTCACACAAGATAGTTTTATGTTAAAAAAAGACCGAATCGGCCAACTTCCTATCATGTTCGAAACTTCTAAAATTGAGTCAATTGATATAGATACCCAAGAAGATTGGGATCTTGCTTTAATTGCGTCAAAATACTTAAGTGGAAAAGTATAGCTTTTAATAATCTAGAATTATAAAAAATATCAATGATGTTAAGGAATACCTAGGATAATGAAAAAAGTATTAATAACAACAATACCATTTGGTGATAAAAATAAATTGCCATTAGACTTATTGGAAAAAAATGGGTGTGAATATGTTATTAATCCATTAAATAAAAAATTAACAGAATCTGAACTTGTAGATTTAGTTGGTGATTTTGACATTATTATTGCTGGCACTGAACCAATAACAAAAAAAGTCATGGATAAAGGAAAAAAATTAAAATTAATATCTAGGGTTGGAATTGGGTTAGACAGTGTAGATTTGGTTGCAGCTGATAGAAAAGGTATTAAAGTTTCATATACGCCTGACGTGCCTGCACCTGCTGTCGCTGAATTGACTATAGGTTTAATGTTAAGTCTATTACGATCTGTCCATTTATCAAATCTGCGAATGCATCAAGGATTGTGGAATAGATATTTTGGAAGACGATTGTCTGAAGTTAAGATTGGAATTATTGGGGCTGGCAGAATTGGTTCTCGTGTATTAGAACATTTAACTGGTTTTGGTAAACCACAAATCCTTGTCAACGATCAGATCGTCAAAAAGGATTTAGAAAGTAAATATGCAATTACATGGGCTGAAAAAGAAGAGATTTATGAAAGCTGTGACATTATCACGTTACATTTGCCTTTAACAAAACTTACTAAAAATATGATCAGGAAAAAACATCTAAACAAAATGAAACATGATGCAATCATTATCAATACCTCGAGAGGAGGAATTATTAACGAAAGTGATTTATTTGATGTTATGAAAAGTGGTCATTTGAGTGGTGCTGCAATCGATGTATTTGAACAGGAACCTTACGCAGGTAACCTAAGGCAAATTGAAAACTGTATTTTGACTTCACATATGGGTTCAATGTCAGTTGATTGCAGAACAAAAATGGAAATTGAAGCTACAGAAGAAGTGATTCGGTTTTTAAAGGGGGAACCACTTGAAGGTCTGGTTCCGGCTGCTGAGTACTCGGTACAAAGTGAAGGGTTATAAGTATGGATAAAGTGCTCGTAATAGGTGGTTCTGGCTTTATGGGTAGTCATACTGCAGACGCACTTAGTGAAAGTGGGTATCAAGTTACCATTTATGATTGTGTTGTCTCAAAATGGTTACGTAGTGATCAATATATGTTGCTTGGCGATTTGATGGATTCAACAAAGTTATCTGTGGCCATTAATAATACTGATATCGTATATCATTTTGCCGGAATAGCAGATATTGGTGAGGCAAAAGACCGACCATATGAAACAATCGATGCAAATGTTATGGGAGTTACAAAGATTCTTGATCTTGCAGTAAAAAGCAATGTTAAGAAGTTGATTTATGCTTCTTCTATGTACGTTTACAGTAAACATGGCTCTTTTTATCGAGCAAGTAAACAAGCAGCAGAAATAATCATTGAAGCATACCATGAGCAATTCAACTTAGACTTTACTTTATTGAGATATGGATCACTTTATGGGCCTAGATCTCAGAAGTGGAATGGTTTGAAACACTTTGCTACAGAGTTAATTACAAATAATAAATTAGATTATAATGGAAACGGCAAAGAAGTCAGGGAATATATACATGTTCATGACGCAGCAAGGTTGAGTGTTGATATACTGGATGATAAACATAATAATTCTGCAATTACGATTACTGGTCAACAGTCAATTAAAATGGAAGATCTTTTTTTGATGCTGATAGAGATCGAAGGAAACAATAAAGCGGTAACATATCATGGTGATGATATAAGAGTTGATCACTATGGCAATACACCGTATCGATACACTCCTAAAACAGCAAAAAAGCTCGTTCCTTTTGAGTTTGTAGACTTAGGGCAAGGCTTACTTGACTTAATCGAAGAAATTCATATTGAAATAGAAAACAATGAATATTAAAAGGTTTAGCATCGTTTTTTGGGATTTTGATGGGGTTATTAAAGAATCAAATGCCGCCAAAACTGAATCTTTTCTTGAATTATTTAAACATTACAATAACGTACTGTTAGATAAAATTCATCATCACCATATCAATAATGGTGGCATGTCTCGATTCAACAAAATCCCATTGTATATGGAATGGGGTGATGAACCAGTGTCACAATATACAGTGGGTAATTATTGTAAAAAATTTAGTGCTCTAGTATTTCAAAAAGTCATAGAGTCCGACTGGGTTCCTGGTGTAGTGCAATATCTAAGTGAAAACCAGCATAGTCAACAACATATTTTGGTATCAGCGACACCTGAAGATGAACTAAGAGAAATTGTCAGTGCACTAGATATCAATAAATATTTTAAATCAATATATGGAGCTCCCAGTGAAAAAAAAGCGATCATTTGTGCATACATAAAAAAGAAAGAGTTTTCCTTAGATGAATATTTGATGATAGGTGATGCCAACTCTGATAAGTTGGCGGCGCAAGAAAATAACATCGCTTTTCTCCTCAGAATACATAAAGAGAATAAGTTTATCTTTAAAAATTATAGTGATCCTTTAATTGAAAGTTTTGAAAAATTATTATGAATCGAATAAAAAAAGTATTACACATACGCGAAAAATTTAGATCAGGAAAGGTTTCAGTAGGGAGCTGGATGCAGATTCCTGATGCTTCTGTGGCTGAAATTATGGGCCAATGTAATTACGACTGGATAGCTGTAGATTTAGAGCACGGTTCAATATCTACATGCCAGCTTCCTGATATTTTCAGAGCACTTGAACTCGGAGATACCTTACCTTTAGCCCGAATCGCTGAAGGGAATGCCTCTAATTGCAAACAGGCATTAGATGCAGGAGCTGGAGGAATCATAGTGCCTATGATAGAAAGCGCTGAGCAACTTAAATTAGTCCGTGACTCATGTTGTTGGCCTCCAACTGGACAAAGAGGAGTAGGATTCTCTCGAGCAAATTTATTTGGAAAATATTTTGATGAATATCTTGAGGAATCACAAACTCCTCTATTGGTTGCTATGATTGAAAATATTACTGCAGTTAAAAATCTAACAGATATATTACAAGTCAAAGGACTCGACGCTATTTTGATTGGCCCGTATGATTTGTCAGCATCAATGGGAATTACTGCTCAGTTCGACAACCAGGAATTTAAGAAAGTTGTAAATAAAATCGAAAAACTTTCACAAAAACACAAAATATCCTGCGGGATACACATTGTAACACCTGATACTGAAATATTAGATAATAGAATTAAGGACGGTTATAGGTTTATAGCATATTCAATCGATTCAGTTTTTTTACGGACATCAGCATCAATTGAAGGTAAATTAAGCTGAGTTACTTAATGGTAGATTTAAATTTTAGAATAACAAGTAAAGATATTTTGGTGTTTTCATATAGAGCTATATGAAGCTATTAGATAATAAATTAAGGCTTCTAAATTTTTATTTTAAGTCTATGTTGCTTATATCTATATATCTATCAGAATATATTACAATGTGTTTCTTATGAATATATAAACTCATATTTAAGTTTTTTTGAATTAAAAAGATACCACACTCAAAAGTCTACTTCGCCCTTATATTGAGAAATAAATGTTAAAATTAGTTAAAAATTTAATTGGACTTGTTGAAAAAAAATACTACAAAAAAATTATTTTATTACAAATATTAATGATTGTTAGTAGCATTTTTGAGTTGATAGGATTTGCTTCAATAATTCCTTTTATAGCTCTTGTATCAAACCCTGATTTGGTTACGGAAGGTGGTAGATTCACAGAAGTATATAAAATTAGCGGTTTTGATAATATTGAAGACTTCATATTTATGGTTGGAGTTTTGGTGCTGCTTGCACTTACTGCTGGTACAGCATTAGCAATTTTGAAGTTATGGCTTGCAACATACTTTGCAAATTTAGTTGGATTCAGGATTGGGGATAATTTATACAGGTATTATTTGAATCAAGATTATGAATTCCATCTTGCTAATAGTGGCTCATATTTAACTAAACAGATTTCTGTTGAGGCCATAAGAATTAAAAATATTATTAAATCATTAATGAATTTAAATTCTGATATATTCTTAATTTTTTTTATTGTAAGTGCAATGCTTATTTATGACATCAAGACGACAATTACTGTAACCGTAATGATGTTTCTAGTTTATGCTATCTATCATAATAGTGCTGCTGGGATATTAGTAAAAAATGGTTTGAAAATATCTATTGCTAGTCAAGCCCGATATCGATTACTAAATAATGGATTTGGAGGCATTAATGAAATTTTGATGCTTAATAAAGGAGGTTATTTTTACTCTGAGATTAAAAGTACTGGTGATGCTCTTGTGAAAACAAATACAATAAATCAAGTGTTAGGAAATATTCCCATACATATTTTCCAATTATTTTTATTTGGATCTATGATAACAGCAATTCTTTACTTACTAGATATCCATAATAATGATATCACCAAAGTTATCCCTATATTGAGTGCTTATGCAATTGCTGCATATAAACTATTCCCTCTAATTCAAAAAGTCTATGTCTCTTTGGCGAAGATTAAAAGCAATATTCCTGCGTTAGAATCGATTCAGTCAGATATAAAAAATATAGACTCAATTAGTGTATTTAAAGATAGAAAGTATGGTGAAGAGTTAAAGAAAATGAGCTCTGAGATCTCTCTTGCTGACATTTCGTATACGTATCCAAAACAGGGAAAACCTGTTTTAAATAATATAAGTATGACTATTGGTTCTGGACAGAGAGTGGGCTTAGTTGGAGGCTCTGGTGCTGGTAAAACAACGTTAATTAAGATCATTGCTTCAATATTGCGACCACAAAAAGGACATGTATTATTCGGTGGTAATGAACTGAATAGGAAAGACTTGCTAAGTTGGAAAACTAAAATCGGTATGGTTTCTCAAGATGTTTTTCTTTTAGATTCTTCTATTGCTGAAAATATTGCATTTGGGATACATTTGAAAGATATAGATTTTAAGAGGATTGATGAGTGTCTAAATAAAACTAAACTTGATGACTTTATGTCAACTCTGCCTTCTGGTATTTATACGGAAGTTGGTGAGAGGGGCGTGCAATTATCAGGAGGCCAAAAACAGAGAATAGCTTTAGCGCGAGCACTCTATCATAAAGCTGACATTTTAATCTTAGATGAAGCCACAAGCGCTTTAGATGGTATTACAGAAAAACAGGTAATAAATGAGATTCTAAAGGATAAAAACTATACGGTATTGATGATTGCTCATCGTGTACATACCCTAAAAAACTGTGATGTTATTTACGTGATGAACCAAGGCACAATTGTTGATCAAGGCAGTTATGAACAACTTAGTGAAAAAAATAAACAATTTAAAAAAATGGGATATGTTGATTGATAAATTTAAATAGGGGAAATAATATTGATATAACATTTATTTCGACACGGAAAGATATTTCACTAGCTTCATATAGAATATGGGTAAATGATTTGGCGCACTATTTTAACGAGATTGATATTGAGTCAAAAATTCTATCGAATATCGATGAAAAAAATAAAAATAAAATAAGTAAGACTACCATTATAATTATTGCTAAAACTGATGTTAAAGACTACCTATTTTATCGCAAAAATTACCCTAATAATGTGCTTGGGATAATCAATCCACCAGGGCAATCTAAATATGATGTTGATTTTATTATTGTTGGCTCTATTGAAGAAAAAGACTCTTTATCTCAAAACAAAAATATCTTTATCTTTCCATTGATAGAAAATAAATTTCAAAATATTGATAGGAAGAATTATAAAGTTACCCAACAAGAGAGACTTACATTAGGATATCATGGAAGCTATACACATTTGGCCAAGTTTAGTCCGAATCTATCTTATGCTATCGAAGAGTTAAGTAAAGAATGTGACATCAGTTTAAAAGTTATTATGGATAAGGCGTCACCAAAATGGAAAGTTGGCAGGCCAAATATTAATAGTATTGAAATAATTGAATGGAGTTTAAAGACTTTTAGTGATGATATTTTGTCCTGTGATATTGGCTTGGTTCCAAATATATCAGACAACACCCCATGTTTGATCTCTAAAAAC